>ERZ1370068.149-contig-10130_pt1 | contig 24652 bp, 39 predicted proteins | sample MGYA00561227_ERZ1370068 | MGnify/ENA primary metagenome ERZ1370068 (study PRJEB38410, sample SAMEA6850437) | metagenome | study: Metagenomic assessment of the ecological functions of the soil: analysis of the soil microbiota associated with the...
GTTGTGCTTCGTTCGGTGATTACGTATTGCCATGCCCGATGTTGCCGGGCCATCGCTAGTCGCGCGCCACTACGATTCCCCGGCAGCATGACCGAACGCAGCCAGCCAATCCTGCCATTGCAGACGACTCGATAAATTTTCTTCGCGTAAATGTCATATTCTCCTCTCTGCGGGCATAAGACGAGAAAGCTGGATTGAATTCTAGCCCCATAATTTTCATTATTCAAGGTGGTCCAAACAGTTTTCAATATATGAGGTTATGGTTTTCGAACAAACTCTGCGAAGAACGGATAAAATGGTGTTTCAAAATCGTGTCAGCAAAAAGCTCCCGGCTTTTTCCAGAAACGATCGTTAGTGTTGTCGAGGCAGTTCGCGTGTTCACCACTTGCTTTCTAATTGGATTTGTAAGTAACACTTGAGGAGAGACCATGAGTCAACCATACGTAGGTGAGATCAGAATGTTCGGCGGCAACTTTGCTCCGCCGGCTGGGCATTTTGCGATGGGCAATTAGTGCCGATATCACGAGAACGAGACTCTTATTCAATCTTATAGGCACAACGTACGGGGGGCGACGGCTGAGTCGACGTTTGCGATGCCGAATCTACAGAGCCGCGTTCCCATTCGTACCGGCACCGCCCAATCCGGCGCGACCTATCAGCTTGGAGAAATGGCAGGGGTCGAGGCGTTACCCTGACCGACCCAACGGATCCCTTCGCACAACCATCCGCAAGGATGCAAAGAGCGTGATGGCAACAGCGCGCGGCCGCCAGGTCAGTGCCGGCGAACAACATGTACAGCCCTGGCGTATGGGTACGCACACCACCCGTTGGAAACTTGAACGCAAATGCCGCGGTATTACCGGGGGCAGCCAGCCGCACGACAATATACAACCCTATCTGTGCGTGAACTTTATCATTTCACTCTTCGGGATTTTCCGACTCCAGATTAGGCTGCTCGGGTCTAATTATTAAGGAGAAAACTCACGGGAACCCCTTTTAGGCGAAGTAAAAATAATCAGTTGGAATTTCGCCGCGGGGATGGGCATTTGCAACGGACGGTTCCTGCCTATCAATCAAAATCAGGGCCTTGTTTTCGCTCGCAGGAACGATGTATGGCGGGAACGGGCAGAGCGACCTTTGCGCTCCCCGATCTCCGGGGACGCGTACCGATCCACAGAGAGGTCGGCTTTGTTGTCGGACAAAGGCAGGTGAGAGAGATCCATACCCTGACGCTTGCCGAGATGGCCGCATAACCATTTTGATGAACGTCTCGACCACAAGTACGAATAACGCAGCTACGTCCGGAAATAGCAATTATTAGGGTAAGACCGCCGGATAATACGCTTCTATACGGCTCCGGGGCGGCCAACGCCGCAATGGGCAGCCACCACTAGCGGTGCGATAGGCGGCAATCAGCCGCACGAAAACACGCCAACCGTATCTTGTTTTGAATTTCATAATAGCGCTGCAGGGTGCTTTCCGTCTTGCAAAACTAAGTTAGGACGGTATCTTTTGAGGAGAGTAAAATATGTCTTCCCCTTTTGTTGCTGAAATCAGGATCTTTGCGGAAATTTTGCCCCTACCGGATGGGCCTTTTGTGACGGTCAGTTACTGCCTCTCTCCCAAGAATACGGCCCTTTTTCTCTGCTTGGGACGACCTACGGCGGAAACGGAAAATCTAATTTCGCGCTGCCTGACTTGCAGGGTTGTGCACCCCTCCATCCGGGGCAGAGGCGCGGTCTCAGCCTGTACGATCTCGGCCAGCAGAGGTGGTTCTGAAACCGTTACGCTGCTGCAGTCAGAAATACCGGCCCATAATCACACGGTTGGCGTTCGACCTACCGGCCAGGCTGCCGCCGCTTGGTACGGCGGTCCGGAAGCGTGGACGCCAGGGTAATTCGAGGCCCTATACGCCCGATGCACCGAATGCGTTCATGGATCCCTCAACCAGGGACACTCAGTGGCGGGAAGTAGTTTTCCCGCACAACAATATGATGCCGTTTCTGACGCTTACATTCATTATTGCTTTGCAGGGTGTTTTCCGCCCCGCACCTAAAAGGACTTAATAGTAGCCGCCTTTGCTAATTTGTCATGTTCAGCAGCTTCACGCACTCACTGATATTTGAGCCTGTACTTGGAGAATTACAATGAAAAATCTTACTTTCGCTATCTACCGCAATAAGAGACCTTTTAGTGGTTTGCTTTATTTTGATCAGGATGGCACGTGATATCCGCTTCACTTCGCGGTTAGATCCGAAAGTTCAATGGCGGTTAAAACCAGGCTACAGGGCACAGATACACTGAAGCGTTACGGCCCCTTTGAGGTGACGACGAAAGGCGGAGCGCCTGGGCGGATCGGGCCCGCGTGTTATGGCGACTCCGGAGATTTTGATGCCGATGGTGTCGACGACCTGATCGTCGCACAAGGCGGCGGGCTGGTGCTCCACCGCGGCGATATCAATGCCTTTGCACCGAAAACCGAGGCAGCCTTTGAAGCGATTCGTGACCTCAGGTATCTTTCGCCGTTCGAGGAAGAGACCGCTACTTTCGCGTTGCCTTCGCCGGCCGACTATATTTCGGTGGGAGATTTCGACCGGGATTCGAAACTGGACGTAGTGGCCGCCAGCCCGGGGCGGAAACGAGATCTTTTTCCTTCGCGGAAACGGCAAAGGGTAATTTTGCTCCGGCGCAGTCAGCTGAATTGCCGGGTGCCCTGACGGCGATGGCCTCGGGAGACGTAAACAGGACCGATGGCCTTGCTGACCTTGTGATAGGCATCGGCGGGGCTGCACCATTCCTGCTTGTTTACGACAGCATCGGCAATCTCTTTACCAACGACGCCAGGACGGTAGCCGTCCTTAACCAGCCCAATATCATAGCTATAGGCCAGCTCGACGAAAACTCGCTTTCGGACATCGCCGTAGCCAGCGATAGGGATGTAACTATCATCCCGGGCAGCGACCCGGATAACGGTTCCGGCACGAACGGAAACCCTTCCCCAGTATTTTGATATCGGATCAATGATCATCGGCGATTTTTCCGGACAGGGACTATCGCATGGAACTCGCCTCTGCTGGGCAGCGACGGGATGATCCACATAATCAAGCGTGGGCGACCTGGACACCCGACCGGTCACGAAAGGAGAATATCTCGGAAAACGACGTCCGCGAGGCGCAGGCCCTAGGAATGCCTGTAAATCCGCATATTCTCGGTCAGCTCTCAGCTGAAGACCTGCGGGAACCCGCTCCCTCGCCGAAAGGGCGACACCACAACATGGTCCGAGGCTGACACGATCCCGGCCGGCATTGCCGGCCAAGCACGCGGTTCATCTGCGGTTTTAACGAGCGGAAAGCTCAGCAATGCGGGTGGCGACGATCTTATCGTTCTCAATGGGGGCACAAATGAGATAACGGTGATGCCTCTCGCTTTTGATGAGGGCTCTAGTTCAAAGGAAGCCATCTCCTTCGCGGGCAAAGGCAAAGCGTTAAGTTCGACGCGGGCGGAGGCGCCGATCGGAGCCCTGGTTACCCGTCTTAACTTTGACGGCGATAAGGACCTTTTGATTCTGCGGGAAGGCGTCGCTGAACCTGCCGTGATGCTCACTGCGCCGGAAGCCGACATTCACCGTAAACAATAACGGCGACGCGGTCGATAACAATATCGGAAACGGTGTCTGCTCGACGGCGGGCGGGGTATGCACCCTGCGCGCGGCGATACAGGAAGCAAACAGGTTGGCGGGAAATGATGCGATCACGATCAATGCGGGCATCAACATTACTCTGACGACAGGCAATCCTGATAACGACGCGTTTGGTGAAAACAGTGCATCCGAGGGCGATCTGGATATCTTCTGTGCTATCAATGCCTCGGAAGACTCTTGCATTCTGCCTTTGAATACAAATAACAACGACCTGTCGATCACCGGTGCTGCGGGTGGCAATACGATATCTTCGGGAACGTTTACTACGAATGGGCTGACTACAACCGATCGTGTTTTTGATATCGGTATGGACGGCGTGTTCGGGGGCGGCTTTGGCGCGGGCACAGGCATTGACGTTACGATGGCAAACCTGACCCTTCAAAATGGCAACGTTCGTGAGGACGTCTATACGCCGGGCGCGGGAAACTTTGCCCGCGGCGGCGGCATCCGCATGGATGGTTTCGGACCGGCGGGAACGCGCGGCTCGCTGACGATCACGTCGAGCACGATCAATAATAACCAGGCCGACCACGACACCGGCGGTGTTTTCGATCAGTATGCCTCGGTTAACTACTCGTCGGTCGGTTACCTCGAACAATATCGGTAAGGCCGGCCCGGGCGGCGGTCTGCAATTCCTGGCGGGCACACCGGCCACCTTGAGTGTTACCGGCTCTTCCTCGTTTACGGCCAATCAGTCGCGACAAGGCATGGTCTTTGTCACCCCCGCGACCGATACTGACGGCGGCGGTTTGTCCGCCAACATGGACAGTAATACCACAACCCTGACAGGCGTTACGTTTTCAAACAACATCTCGCAGGATGACGGCGGCGCGCTTCGTCTATTTGCCGGAGCGGCCACGATCACAAACGGCTCGATAACGGGCAACACGCGCGCGACGATGGTGGCGGCGTGATCGGAGATAACGACACGCCCAGCGCCGGCCGGTTCCTGACCCTGAGCGGCGTAACTATCAGGAACAATACCGCGGATAGCGATAACACAGCGGCGGGTGACGGCGGCGGCATCTTTTATGACCGCGGCACGCTTAATGTAACCAACTGCACCATCGGCGGCGCTGGGCCGGCGAGCCGAATTTTGCGCAACGGCGGCGGTATCGCCCACGCATATCGCGGCGGCTCGAATCCGCAGAGTATCGTGGCGATCAACGTCGATAACGGCTCGATCATCGATAATAGAGCGGAGGTAGACGGCGGCGGCATTTACCATAACGAGACCGGCACCGCCGCGGCCGGCGCAGTGACCGTGGGCTCTACGACCACGGTTGCCATGACCAGCAACAAAGCTGACGATGACGGCGGAGCGGTTTATGTTTCCGGCGCGGGCATTGCGACACTGACCCGGGCCAATATGCAAACCAACCGGGCCGACCACGAGAGCAATAATGACGGTGACGGCGGCGCCGTTCACAGTGAGAGCGGGTGGTGACGGTCGCCAGCACCAGCACGCTAAGCAGCAATAGCGGTGCGGAAAACGGGGGCGCGATAAGCGGGACCGGCATCACGCTTAATAATCCGACGATAGCTAATAATACGGCCGACTCGCACGGCGGTAGTATCCACATCAGCGGCGGCACGAATGTGCTTAACGGCATCGGCCCGACCAACAACACGTCCACCGGCGGCACCGATGTTCGCATCACCGGCGGCAGCACCACACTTACTGGTACGCTTACTATCCCCGGCGAGATAAGCATTACGGGCGGAACTGTGCTTGGCGGCTCCAGCACCGTAAATCTCGGCGAGGATTTCCACTTTACGGCCGGAACGTTTACTGCCGGTACGAGCACGTTTAATTTCAACGGCGGCGGCAACCAGCAAATCTACGGCGGCTCGTGCCGACGTTTAACAATTTGAGCGATGCCAATGTTACCCAGCCATTGGCGTTCAATAACAACGTCAATGTCAACGGCTCGCTCAGCGAATGGGGCGGCAACCGTGCTCAACCCGGCTGCGGCCAGTGTCATCGGCGGTACCGGCACATTGACCGGAACGGGCACCGTAAGGGTTACCCGAACCGCGGCCACGGCTGATTTCCTCAGCCAGTACACCATCACCAACAAGACGCTGACTAATTTGTTGGTCGATTATGTTGGCGGTGCGGCGCAGGTATTGAGCGCCACGACTTACGTCGCGCTCGAATAAATAACGCGACGGGAGTCACGCTTAATACGGGCACGGCAACGGTCAACGGCACGCTGACACTCACGGCCGGTGCTCTTATCGCCGGTGCGGGAACCACTCTGAACATCAACAATGGCACTTCTGTTGCGGCCGGCACGATCGGGGGGCGACCACGAGTACCGTTAACTACGGCCAGGGCTCGGCCGGGCAGGTTGTGCGGGGTGGAAATTACGGCAACCTGACGTTTAGCAACTTTGACAAGACGCTGCCTGCGTCGACGATCGGCATCGCCGGAACGTTCACGCCCGGATCGGGTACGCCGACGGTGACCGGCAATACTATCAACTTCAACGGTGGCGCTGCAGACCATCCCGGTCTTCCCGTATAACAATTTGCAGCTTAATAATGCGGCCGGGGCGAATCTGGGCGGCAGCGTAACGGTCAATGGAATTTGACCTTGAGCTCCGGAACACTCGGTGTCGGCACCAACACGCTTATCCTGAACAGCGGTTCATCAGTGACCGGCGGAACCTTCTCTGACGCTGCCACCGGGACAGTTAATTACAACCAGGGCACGAACGGTCAGAGTGTTCTGAATGGCAACTATGGCAACCTGACATTTAGCAACTCTCAACAAGGCGCTGCCTACCGCCTTTGTAAATGTTGCGGGCGTGTTCACGCCGGGTTCAGGTACGCCGAGCGTGCTCGGGAACGTCATGGGGTTCAATGGCACCTCGGCGCAGATCATTCCGGTGTTTCCGTACGACGGGCTGGCTCTAAACAATGCCGCGGGCGCTACCCTCGCCGGAAACACGACCGTTACGGCTTCATTGACTCTGACCGCGGGTGTGCTGTCCACTGGCGCGGGCAATACGCTGACAGTCGATACGGCAGGCACAACTGCCAGAACCAGCGGCCAGGTAACCGGCAACCTGCGGAAAAATTACGGCGGTCCGGGAGCGTTCATTTTCATGGTGGGAACGGCCTCCGGTTACGCGCCGGTTGATACGAATGTAACAGCGGGTACGGGCAACCTGACGGTGACACCGGTACAAGGTGCCATGCCGCCTCTGGCGCGGCACATCGCTTGCTAGGTACTGGACGTTGAACGGAACCGGCATAACCGCGAACCTGGTTTTTCATTATAACCAAACCGATGTTAACGGAAACGAGAACAATTACCGGATCCATCGCAAGAACGGGGCCTCGACGGTCGGGTTCCCGAATGTGTGCCCGACGACCACTTGCGTCGATCCTGCGGCCAATACGGGTACCGTGAGCGGGGTAGCTTCATTCTCCGATTGGACGATGGCGGAAATCGTCGCGCCAACTGCGGCAAATGCAAGTGTTAGCGGACGCGTGACCGCGCTGGATGGACGCGGGGTCAGCTATGCGAGAGTTACCATGACCGGTGTGAACGGGCAGCCCCGAACGACGATCGCGAACTCGTTCGGTTATTACAGTTTCGAGGACGTTCCGACCGGTGCGGGCTATGTTTTTGTCGCAACGGCCAAAGGCTTTAACCCGGAGCAGGTCGTAAGGACGATCGGAGATGATGTGACGGATCTCAATTTCGTTCTTACCAGGTAGCGCGGCTCAAGACCAGTCGTACAATTACTTAAGAAGACCTGCTCCGCCGGGGCGGGTTTTCTTTTTAGATTGTTATAATTGCATTGTGTAATGAAGAAAGTTGGATTTGTTAGTCTTGGATGCCCGAAAAACCTCGTTGACAGCGAGGTGATGATGGGCCAGTTGGCCGATGCCGGTTATGAGATAACTAGCAATGCGGATGAGGCCGATACCGTCGTCGTGAACACGTGCGGCTTTATCGAGTCGGCCAAGCAGGAATCGATCGATGCCATTCTCGAGGCCACACGGCTCAAGGACGCGGGACGCCAACCCGCGTGATCGTCGCCGGCTGCCTCGTCGAACGCTATCGGGACGACCTGATCAAGGAGCTGCCCGAGGTCGATGCGTTTATCGGCACTTCACAGGTCAATGAGATCCTTAAGGCGGCCGATGAGAAGTTTGATGCGGCTGAGCTAACCATCACGCCGATCGGCAACAAATCGGCGACCTACCTTTACGACGAATACACGCCGCGGCTGCGGCGACACAATCACATACTGCGTTTATCAAGATCGCCGAGGGCTGCGACCGGCCGTGCGCTTCTGTTCGATACCGGCGATGCGCGGGAGCTTTCGCTCTCGACGCTTTGGCTCGATCGTCGAAGAGGCGCGAATGCTTGCGAAACAAGGCGTCAATGAAGTCGTGCTTATCGCGCAGGATTCGTCGCGTTATGGCGAGGACCTTGACGAGGTCGATGCTCTCGCGGCTTTGATCCGCGCTTGGCGAGATCGAAGAACTTGAATGGGTCCGCGTGATGTACGCATATCCGACACATATCTCCGACGCGTTCCTTGCCGCCATCGCCGAGACCACGAAGGCCGTCAAATACCTCGACATGCCGCTGCAGCATGCTTCGCGAAATGTGTTAAAGCTGATGAAACGCGGCGGAACGCGCAAATCGCTCGAAAAACTAATTGAACGGGTGCGGGAAAAGTCCCCGGTATCGCGATCCGCACGACCTTTATCACGGGCTTTCCGGGCGAGACGGAAGAAGACTTTGAAGAGCTGATGGTATTTGTCCGCAACTCCCGCTTCGACAACGTCGGTGTCTTCACATACTCGGACGAGGAGGGAACGCCGGCATTCGACCTGCCGAACAAGGTCGATCCAAAGACCGCAATGCAGCGGCGAAATCGGCTGATGAAAGAACAGGCGAAGATCAGTAAACAGCTGAACAAGGCAAAGGTCGGCGAGACCTACAAGGTGATGTTCGAGGGCCTCTCGCAGGAATCAGACTTTTATTCCAGGGCCGCCTGCAGGGCCAAACCCAGGAGATCGACGGCTACATTCTCATCAACGACATGCCCGAAGATCTCGCTCCTGAGGTCGGTGCGGTCTATAGTGTTCAAATAACTGAGGCACATGATTACGATCTTGTTGGGCAGATAGTCACGGGGGAGATTGCAAGTTCGGAATTGTTGACATGAAATTGCGGTGGGATATTTTCTCTTCAAAGGAATCCAAGCGGTATGAAATACGGAATTTTGCTTTTACTTGGCATGCTACTGTGCCCGTCGCTCAGGCTCGGTGGCGCAGAAACTCGACAAACCGTATTCGACCTGGAGCAAGGATGACGCGATAAAAATCGTGTCCGAATCAGCGTGGGCCAAGACGTATCAATCGACTAAGGGTGCCGATGCCGCAATTGCGGGCCAGATCGCACGCCAACAGAGCAGATCTGCCAATAGCGGCGGCTCAAACCCGCGCAGCGTGGCGCAAGATCTCGGGCCGCCGCCGGTAGTGATGAGGCTCCATTCGGCGATGCCCGTGCGCCAAGCTCTAGTGCCTCCAACAGATAGACGCCCGTTACGACAAGATGAGCGATGCCGATAAAGCGGCATTCGACAAAGGCCGAGAGAAGTTTCTCGAGTGTGGGATCTGCAAGGACTACTATGTCGTCACGCTGACCAAATTCAAGGACAGCACCGGCACTGCTGTAGACGAAGGGATCTTTTCAGGGTATGACGATCGAAGATCTTAAAGGACAGGTCAAACTCGTGAATGACAGAGGCGAGATTCGAGAGATCATACAGTTTAACGCTCCAAAGAACGCCGGTGACCAGGCCGTTTTTACTTTAAACGTCTTGACGAGTCGGGAAAACCACTTCTCACGAACGAGTCAAAGGAGGTGCGTCTGTGTTTACGGGCGACTTTCTGACGACAAAGAACCGGTTCGCTTATCTGGTTCCGAATACGTTTGAGTTTAAGGTATCAAAGCTGATCTATAACAACGCGCTGCTGTTTTGACATCGGCAAGTCGGTCGATCCTCTAATGCTCGCCCTAAATGGCGGGCATTTTTCTGTTTCAGATCGTAGTTCTAATCAAGGTTACGCGTTGTGTGTTCGGCCACGCTATGTGGGACGGTACCGACGGTGTACCGGCGATTCTCAGGAAATTCGATCTCTGACTCCGGATGACCGGCTGGCAATGAGATCATTCGACAATTGTGACGTATCGAGGCGATCCGGCACGTCCGCTCCAGACGACTTTCCCGTTAGCTTTACGTCTTTCTTTGACGGAAACACCATCGAAAACCAAGACACAAAAGCCCTGCAGCGATAAATAGGTAAAAACGATCTTGCCATACACCTCCGGATAAATCTGGAGGTCTCTGATCGCTCCGTTCGCGAGACCGATCACCAGTCCCACAATAAACAGTCCAAGGCCGAGTCGGAACCCGGCATAGTTTGGCCGTTTCGTTGCTACCGGTGCGTTTTCTGCATCGCCGGTGACGATCTTGCTAACGGCCTCCAAAGCCAAGCCGCACTTCCGGCAGTATTGGGTTTCCGGGGCAAATTTATGTCCGCAACGCGGGCAAAAGAGGTTTTCTGCCATCGGGATGAATTACGAGTTTTCGAGCCCAAAGTTCGCTTAGTGCGAGAGGACCGCTATTTCTTTGCGAAAGAATATTCCAATTCGTAAAAATGCTTACCTTTCTCGATGATTATCTTCATCTTGCCGGAAATACCGGCGAGTTCGCCGGTTCCGGAATCCGGGACGATAATTATGTTCAGGTCAAATTTTCCGCCCTGCATCGTGCCCGAGTGCTGCAAGGCGAACGAGCCTTTTGCCGTCGAGCGTTCCACTAAAACGCTCAGCCGCGACGTAGCCGCCCGATTCCTTGACGTCGGTCCCGATACCGAGCATTTGCCCCTTGCTGCTGCCGACCAGATCGCCGCTAAACTGTTTGTCCAGCGACAACCGGCCTATCGTCGGATCGCCGATCTTTTCTTCTGCCGCAAGCGGTGTCACCTTGACGTCAAATGTTCCTTTCGCGATTTTCATATTCTGTTTGTCTGCCGTTTTCTGTGCTTCGGCTGAGATCGTTAGGCCGAACACGAGTATTAACACTGTTGAGATAAATATTCGGGTTCTGTTACTCATAATTTCCCTTGGGTGGTTACGCGCTAACATCCTCTAACCTTTCTATTTGCAGAAGATACAAGATTCGCTTAGTGCAAAGCTTCGCATAAATCCTACAGATATGTAGGAAGTGCACATCGGGGCAGGTCCTGTTGCCGATACGCTTTAAGCTCGCCGATCCTTGGTTTAGACTTCTCACTTGATCGACGAGACCGAACAAAAATAATAAGCTTTCAAGATCTCAATCACCAAGTATTCAGGAGAAAAATGAACCCGAAAAACGTATTGACCTATGCCGCGGACCAGGAAGCGCGATTTGTGTCGGTTCGCTTTACCGACCTTCCGGGCGCCTGGCACCACTTAACATTTCCGATCGCACAGCTTGCGGAAGACAGCTTTGGACGACGGTTTTGGATTTGATGCTTCGAGCCTTCGCGGCTGGGCGGCCATCCACGAATCAGACATGCTGCTCGTGCCGGACCCGTCGCGATTCTGGATCGACCCTTTTACCGAGGAAACGACGCTTTGTCTGATCGCAAACGCGGTCGATCCGATAACAAAGGAAGGCTATGGGCTCGACCCTCGATCGGTCGCGGGACGCTCGAGAGCTACCTGAAATTCACGGGCATCGCCGACACGGTCTTTTTGGGCCCGAGGCCGAGTTCTTTGTTTTCGACGAAGCGCGTTTTCACAACGATCAAAACTCAGCCGGCTATCATGTGGACTCTGAAGAGGGACACTGGAATTCCGGCCGCTCGGGCGACGCGATGAACAACGGCTTTCATATTCGCCCGAAGGAAGGCTATGTGCCGGTCGCGCTCTCTTGACTCGCTTGTCGATATTCGCAACTCGATCTCGTCGATCCTTGGCGAGGTTGGTATTACGGTCGAGTGTCATCACCACGAGGTTGCGACCGCCGGACAGTGTGAGATCGATTTCGGAATTCTCGAACCTGCTGCACACCGCCGACAACCTGATGCTCTTCAAATATGTTGTCAAGAACACGGCCCATGCAGCGGGCAAGACAGCGACGTTTATGCCAAAGCCGCTCTTTGGGGACAACGGATCGGGGATGCATTGCCACCAGTCGCTTTGGAAGGACGACAAGCCGCTCTTTGGCGGCGATCAGTACGCCGGACTCTCCGAAATGGCAAAGTTTTACATCGGCGGCCTGTTGAAACACGCACCCGCGATCGTCGGATTTGCGGCCCCGACTACGAACAGCTATAAGCGGCTTGTTCCGGGCTTCGAAGCACCGGTAAACCTTGCCTATTCGGCCCAGAAACCGCTCGGCTGCGGTTCGCATCCGATGTTCTCGCAATCGCCGAAAGCGAAACGCCTCGAGTTTCGTCCGCCGGACCCGAGCAATCCGTATATTGCGTTTGCGGCGATGCTGATGGCCGGCCTGGACGGAATTCAGAACCGCATTGATCCGGGCGAGCCGCTCGACAAGGACATTTACGACCTTCCGCCCGAAGAACTGGCCAATGTCCCCAGTTTGCCCGGCAGCCTCGACGAAGCTAAAGGCCCTCGAGAACGCATCACGAGTTCCTGCTAAAGGGCGACGTGTTTACGACCGCTGATCGACCGCTGGATAACATACAAAAGCGACAACGAGATCACGCCGCTGCGTCTCAGGCCCCATCCGCTTGAATTCTCGATGTATTGACATATGGAAGGTGGCCGGTGGTCAGAATGAAAATCGCGGGCGAGTCGATAGGCTCGCCCGCCTTTGTTATTCTTATAACCGATGAAGATCGAGCCCGTTGTTTTGGAAGGGAAGTATGTTCAACTTGAGCCGATGCGTTGACCACCTGCCGGCGCTGGCAAGGCGGGACTTGATGAATCGATCTGGCGATGGACGGCGAATATGGTCGAGAGCGAAGCCGATCTGGAAAACTTACGTGAGAAGCGCGCCGCTGACCAGGCCCAGGGAACGGCGTTGTCCGTTTGTCACCATCGAGCTGGGCGAAGAGACCATCGTTGGTTCGACTCGATTCGCTAATATTGATCCGGTTAACCGCAAAGCAGAGATGCGGCTGGACCTGGATCAACCCCGCGTGGCAACGAACGGCGATCAACACCGAAGCGAAACTTCTGATGCTCACGCGCACGCGTTCAGAAGAATGGAATTGCGTTCGTGTTGAACTAAAGACGGACGCCAACAATCAACAGTCGCGAAATGCCATTTTACGGATCGGCGGCGTTGAAGAAGGGAACCTACGAAACCACATGATCACTCGAGTCCGGACGTTTTCGCGATTCGGTTTTATTTCAGTATCATTGATTCGGAATGGGAATCTGCTTAAAGGCAGATCTGAGCATCAAAACTTAGGGAAAAGAGAATGAAACAAGCGATTTTATTGCTATTTGTATTTGTGCGACCGTATCATTGGCGATCGCCTGCGGTGGGACCGCGGAAAAAACCGCCAGCGAGATAAGGCGCCGCCAGTTCGGATAACTGCCTGCGCTGAATTCGGTTGTGGGGTCAGACCCCAATGCCACTCCGGCCTTCAGATCCTGAGCCGCCAGCCGCGATAATATCGGCAGCCGCGGCAAATACAGACACGTATGCAAATAGTTGATAGCTCCCGGGGACCGGCTGGGCCGCCCTCATTTAGACCCCGCTGGCGAAGACTCGCAGATAGCGGTTTCAATGAGGCCGGATGGCAAGATCCTTGAGGTGCGCTGTTCAAGAGCCATCCGCAGCTTGCAAAGGTCAGAGTGTTTGGGATGGGAAGGCGAAAGGGAGTTGAAAATTCGTTTGAAAAACGGAAAGGTGATCGTCAAAGTCGGATCGGATCGAAAATCTGCAGACGGCACCGACGGCCGCTTCTGGTCGAGATCGCGGGGATAAGCCACCACCACCGCCCGCTGCATCGTCCCGGACTGCGAACACCGAAAGAAACCTGAGCAATGATCGGCGCGTAGTGTTATGCAATTCACCGTTTATGGAAAAGTACTCGAGTAATCTGTCCCTGCTGCGACGCTGTTCTCACTGTTGACGCCGGTACAGGTGCGCTCCTTGCGCATGAGGAGAAAAAGAAGGTTCTCGGCTCGTTCGAGGACCTTAGAGCACGAGCTCAATGGCAAGAGTGCGCGAGCAAATATTTACCAGGAAATGTCATCGATGAAGGACCAGCGAGCGTCTTCTTAGAAGAAGTTCAAGGAGGCGATGAAACGCGGATACCGATGACGCCACACGTTCAGAAACCGCTCGATCTGGATTGATAATGACCCGATCAGCTGCAAGCCATTCGCCGGCCGCCGAGGTTAGCGACCGCGTCATTGTCGCTCTAGACGTCGAGTCGGCCGACGAGGACGCTCTGTCCTCGATGAGTGCGTGACGAGGTCAGGGCGTTCAAGATAGGTCCTGCAGCTTTTTTTACCACTGGCGGGACCCGGCATTGTACGAGATAGATAACGGCAGCCGATACCACGTGTCTTTCTCGATCTCAAATTTCACGACATCCCCAATACCGTGGCGAAAACCTCTGTCGAGGCCGCGAGGCTGGGTGTTTGGATGTTCAACGTCCATACAGCTCGGCGGCGGCGAGATGATGCGGCGGCAGCCTCGGCGGTTGATGAAAGTGTGCGGGCGAGAAGGAAGATATTGCCCGGCCGATGGCAGATTGGCGCGGACGGTGCTGACGAGTTCGGATGCGTCAAATTTGTCCGAGATCCGGCGTCAAAGATACGGTTGCCGGGCAGGTTGGCAGCCTGTAGCGGGCCTCGCGGCCGATAGCGGCGCCTTACGGTGGAGTGGCGGCGCTCGCCACTTGAGGTCGGCATCGTCAAGACTGCGGTCGTTAAAAGGCCACGATTTTGTAAGCAGTTACGCCGGGAATTGCGCCCTGCTTCTGCAACCGTGCGGACGGACCAAAAGCGTGTAACTACTATTCGCGAGGACACTCCGAACCAGGTCAGGACTTATGTCGTGATCCGGGCGGCCTATAGTCGCGGCAAATGACCGAATGGCCGCTCTTGGGCAGATTTCGGCAGAATGCGAATGAAACAAAAGCGCAGATTATTTCGGGCCTCGAGCAGTGGTTCTGGGGCTCTGCTGGTAGTGCGTCACCGTGTCGTTGATCGTGGGTGTTACCGCATCAGGCGTTGGGCTCGGCAATCGTCGGCTTTCCCCATTGGCGAAAAAGCTGACCTACCAGGTTTCGTTCGGCGCAGCTCGCCAACGCAGGCTTTGCGGAGTTTCAGGTCGTGTCACGCGGCAAGCTGTCGGGCAAGAACGTGGTCGAATTACGGTCGCGCATAAAGACACTTGAGTTTGTTGAGTGCTACATTTTTGCAGCTGAACGAGGCCAGGACGGTTTATGCCTCCCCAGACACGGGCCTGCCCTTGTATATTGTTAAGAGCTGTCAACGACGGGCCGCTGCCCAAGGAAACGATCTCAAAATTATCTGTCAGCCAGCCGACCCAGAGCTTTGACCTTCTTACCTCATCTACAAGGCGAGAAAACCTGGCGGCAATGGAACCTATCACTCTTCGAGAGAGTGAGCAGTCATATACCGCGACCTTTGTTGCGGCTGGGGCTGGAGCATGTCCAAGACCGATGTAGGCGAGTTCGACGCCGTGGTCATATCAAATGTCACCAGCGATTTTCGCAGGCCGGCGGTATCAAGGAGCTAAAGATAAACTTTTCGGTTGACGAGAGCAAGGTCCTGTTCTCATCCGGTTCGAAGACCGCGAAGGGCGAGAGTTAGGGCACATCTCGCTTCGATCGCTGCCGGGAACCGGAAGCGACGCCCGACGCTTGAGCCCTGTTTCACACGCGGACGCGCTCACGCCTACGCCGAGGCAAACGCCGTATCGACCTTACGTGGACAATGGAACCGCGCCCTCTCAGAGCTGCTTTCAAGTTGGCGAACAACCCGAATATAGGATCGCAAGCGGCGGAAAACTGCGGGCACGATCGTCCTGGTGGCGCAGGAACGAAAGCAGTTTCAAAGGAAGCTACAGCCTGCTGCTGACTGCGGCGGTCACAGGCGTCGAACAGGAAGCCGGGCCTTTAACCTTGGCGATTCGGCCAAAGTGCGGGTCGATCCCGACACCGGCTTGGCAAATGGATGGAATCCCGATTCCCATTGTCACCGCCGAGGGCCAAATTGGACCATCACGTTCGACGGGCGTACGGGGCGGATCAAGTTTGGGACAACGACAGTCGATGCACCGATCGGCACGCACACACCGCTTTCGGTGATCTATGCGATGGATCCTTCAACCTCAGGAAACCCAGCAAGACCATGCCAGCGAATCCGGTCAACGACACTCGCGTTGCGGTGTTCTGGGAATCGAGGCCGTGTATTTTACGACTGCGGCCTGTCGAACCCAGCCGAGATCACGGTCAACGGGAAAAGTACCCGCCCAGCTTATCACCGTCAATACCGGAAATCCCCCAGCTCGACGCTCTGACAGATAAAAGGTCTGGCTCAGCACCGAGGAACGTGTTCCAGTCCGTTCTCCAATTGGCCTGTTTCAGGCCGATCTTATCTCGCGAACCTCAAACCTTTCAAAATGATCCCGCGTATCCTACCGCTAGGCATAGGACCAAAATATGCTTAATTGAAATTGAAAACGGTTTTCATTTAAGAGTTAGAATCTTAACTGGACAAGGAGTTTACGATGAACAAGCAATTAGTTCTCGGTCTAGTCGTTCTCGCAGCTTTACGATAAATGGCTTTTGCTCAGTCGGACGCTCGATCGCGATGAACACGATCAAACGCACCGCGCTCAACTATGCCGAAGGCTGGTATGAGAGGCAATGCCGACAAAATGGAGAGCGCCTGAGCCCCGACCTCGCGAAGCGTATTGCTCGGCACAAATCCGCAGGGACAAAGCAGCCTCGGACAGATGACCGCGATGACGCTGGTCCAGTTCACGCGGGCTGGCGAAGAGAAAACGCCAAGGAAGAGCAGCAAAGGACATCACGATCTTCGATATGCTCGGCGAGAGCGGCGACGGTCAAATGCGAGATGCGCGACTGGATCGACTATGACACATATCGGCAAACTGAACGGAAATGGGTGATCATCAACGTACTCTCTGGGATGAAACCCAAAAAGAGATGAAAGAAAAACTAAGAAGCGAGATCCGCGTTGACTGATATTCCGGCCGGCGGAGGCGCGTGTGACGCGCGTCAACGGGACGGGAAGCAATCCGCCAAGCGGCTGATGGAGAGTGGGCGTCGTTCCCGGCGTTCAGCGCCAAAAAGGTTGAGCAAGCCAGCCGTTCGGCGACCCCGATCGAGGTGCGGCTGCTTGGCTATGGCCTCGCGGCGCGAAAGAACGATGCGCCGATGCGCCATTCGAGAGCGAAAAAGCGTTTAGCCCTACCGAATGAACGCGACCATGCCGCAGCCGTCCATCGCCTCGACGACTGCTCTCCCGTGCCGGCAACCCCATCGCCGGCAAGACGACCCTCTTCAACTCCCTCACCGGCCTCTGGGCTAAAAGTCGCAAATCATCCGGGCGTCACGGCCGAGACGCAAGAGCAGACGCTTCGGGCGCTTGAACGGCAAGACGGCGGATCTCATCCGATCTGCCCGGCTCAGCCTTCGATGCGAACGTCGCTCGACGAACACATCGTTGCTGTGACGCGTCATTACGGGCGAACAAGCTTCTGGTATTCCCGAAGCCTGACATTGCATAGTCGCCGCCGTCGACGCAACCGTAACTCCTTCGACAGAACGCAACCTCGCATCAGGCGTGATGCAGCGTTCTGAATCTCGGCGTGCCCGTGGTGGTCGCGTTTGATTCGCGTGATTCGATGCCGCCTTCGAGAAGCTGCGCGACCAGACCGATGTTGGAAAAGTTCTGACGCTGGCAGACCGCCGAGCCGCCTGTGGTTCCGGCTCAACGCAAAAACGGGAAAATGGCAAAATGGATGAACCCTCCCGGAAGATAAGGGGGAGTCGTAGGGGAACCAAGCCGGTTGTGCCGCGCATCGCCCGACGAGGACCGACGACGAGGCTGGCCGGGCCGCAGCAGGCAAGATAGGTCGCCCGGCGCAATTTCATCTCGCATGGCAGTGCAGGAATCGGTCCTAAGCAGCAGCGACTCTGACAAGCACCTTCGTCTGGAAAGATCGATCGCGCGGTAGCCGGACCCATCCGTTCTTTGGATCGCTGATGCCTTCGTCGGAACAGCTCCTGCCGGTCTTTCAGGCGATATTTTCGTAAGGCGAGCGTCCCGATGGATCTGGCTGGCGAAAGCAGGCTTCCAGCGCCGCGCGGGATCTTGTCCCGCAGACCGTGTTGCCGGCGGAATGTTGACCGACCTGATCTGCGTGACGGCATCATCGCCGGTGTCGGTGGCGTCGCCGTGTTCTTGCCGCAGATCTTGCTGCTTTTTCTGTTTATCTCGCTGCTCGGAGGACAGCGGGTCTCTGCGCGTGGGCCGCTTTTTTGCTCGGACAACGCGCAGTGTAGGCCGCGCCAGGGCTTCACGGCAAGGCATTCCTGCCGCCGATCAGCGGTGCTTTATGCTGCGGCGCCATTCCCGGGATCATGGCAACCCGGCACGATCTGGAGGTTTCGATTGCATCGCCGCGTTTTGCAACCGATTTCGCGATCAAAGCCGTTCATGTCGTGACTCAGCATGCGGCTTCCGGTCTATTCTGCCGATGATCGCAACGTTCTCGCGGGCAAGCCGTTCTCGGATCTCGTCTCGGTCGGCGCTCATTGCTGCTGCTGGCACTGTGCGTCACTCGGTATTATCGCGGCGCTGGCGTGGCTGGTTCGTCCTCAGTCGCACTTTGCTCATACTGGCCCCACCACCTCCATTTGTAATGGAGCTACCGCGCGTATCGCCTTCCGAACCTTCGAACCGTGTTTCAGAACATGATCACGCGAGCATGGCTTTTCCGAAGCGTGCGGGTACTGTGATCCTTGCGATCTCGATCATCCCCTGGGCGCTGATGTACTTCCCGAGGAGCGTCTCGGTTTCAAGCCCCGAGACCCAAAACCGCAAGCCAGGCTGCACCGTCGCCCGAGAGCGAACAGCTTGAAAATAGCTACGCCGGGCCAGCTTGGGCAGTTCATCGAGCCGGTCATCGCGCCGCTTGGGAGTCTCGACTGGAAGATCGGCGTTTCGTCGGATAGCCAGCTTTGCTGCGCGAAGTGTTTCGTTTCTGACCTTGAGCATTATTTACAACGTCGGTGACTGACCGCAAACGGCGAATCCCAGTCGCTGGTATCCGCGATCCAGAACGAGAAAAAGCCGGACGGCACGCCGGTTTGGACACCACTCACGGCTTTGACGCTAATGGCGTGTTTCGCGTGCTCGCGATGCGGCGCATGTCGACGTGTGGCCGTCGTCCGCCGCGAAACCAGCTCGTGGCGTGGCCGATATTCATGGGTCGTATAATGACCGCCTTGGCTGGTTTCGCAGCCCTTATCAACCTATCAGGGCGGCAAAGCTTCGCGGCTTGGAGCCCGTTAATGCAATGACGATCCAGCTTCTTTCATCGTTACTCTGGTCGTGATCGGTGCTGTCACGTATGCGCCGTGATCCGTATTTCGCAACGCCGGTCCTTCTCGACATCCAAAAGCTGCGCGGATCCGATCGCGGATGCAGTCCCACCTCAAAGACCTCAGCCTCCCACCGATAGACGAAAAAGATAGCACGGGGCTTGAACGCGCCGGGGCTAAATGGCAAAGTAGAACCGTAGCCGCCGTAAAATTTAGTTGGAGGCAGTCTCGAAAGGTGTAGTTAGAGACCTTTGCGGACGCTTTTTGTCATAAAGGAGAACAGATCTATGGCACAAGCAGCAGTAGCTGCCCGGTAAGCGACGTTCGTGTCGGCCGGTTCCTGGCTCTTGTTTATTTGATCATGTCGATCGGAATGGTTGTCAGCCAGCATTCATCGCGCAAGCGGTAAGCGACAATCCTGGAGTTCGTCAAACGGACGCTCTTTAACCCATGGTTTTTGTTTCCGGACTGTTCATGGTGCAGATATTGCTCGTCGTGCTGGCTCGCCGCCGGCTGCGCGACACGATGCCGGCGGGAATGGCGTTTCTGCTTTTTCTCGTCTGCTGCGGCGGTGACTGGCATTGCGCCTCGTCCATCTTCATTTACTACTGCAGCAAACTATCGCGAGTGCTTTGGGCAGCTGCCGGAATGTTCTTTCTTGATGCAGTTTGGTCGGCTTTTTATCAGAAGGACCTGAGCGGTCTGGCAGGTTTCTCCTGCTTGCTCTGCTCGGATACCTCTTCGCCCTCATATTTTCGTTTTTCATGCCGTTCAGTTACGGCTTTCTATAACGCCGTTACGTTCGTAGAATCCTACTCTTCGCGGGGTTGACTGCCTGGGATCAATAACAGCGGCTAAAGATGATGGCTGCTCGCATTCCGCCGGATCATCCTGATCGGCGGCATTGCCGTCAATGCGCGCTTGCACCTACCTGATTTCATCAACCTGTTTCGCTTATGCTTCGTGCTTCGCGTTAGGGCACTGTTGCGTTTTCGGCCAGTCGTGGGTCGCGGCATATCCTCGGCAGATGAACTAGAGAAGCAAAAAACATGGGTTCTGAAACAACGGCCAGCTATGAACGAGGCGGCACCCTCGAAGGGGAGTGCAAAACTCGCGATCCCGATATCGGCGGCGATGTTCGTTCTCGTTATCGGATACCGCGATAATGTTAGCGTTTCTATCGCGTCTATCTCGAAGGACCTGAACACCACGGTGAGCAATGTTCAGGCGATGATAGCGATCGAGGCGTTGGTTTCAGCCGCATTCATCCCGATCGGCGGTAAGGGTCGAGCGATCTGATCGTGCGCAAACGGGCCTATACGCATTGGGACTTCTCTGATACGTGGATCGGGGCGTTATCAATGACCCTCGTCTAATCTGCAGGTGATACTTGTTTCCTGGGCGATCTTTGGGCGGCCTCGGTGCTTCATCTCCTACCGTCCATGCAGTCGCTGATCCACGGGAACTTCGAAGGCCTCGTTTTAAGAAGGCATATGCAATGGTCGGCATCACACGTCCATCGCAATTGCCATCGGGCCGCTGCTTGGCGGATTTCACCGCTATTTACCTATCCTGGAGAGTGGGTTTTTGCTTGAAGTCGTCATAATTCTGGTCGTGGTCTCAGGCTTGAAACTTGTGAAGGACGTTCCTTACACAGGTTCGCGGGAGATCTGATCTGGTCGGGGCCGCTCTTCTGCTTTTGGCATGGGTGGAATCGTGCTTAGTGTCTTGGTTTGGCAAGAAGGCGGCGACAAGGTTGCCTTGCTGATGGGAATCGGTGTGGCCGGCATTAGCGGCGCTCGCATATTGGCTCGTCAAGCGAAACAGGGAAGGCAAGCCGATCCTCTGGATCCGGCCCCTATTCAGTTCGAAATTGTTCCGGACCGGCATTTCGGCCCAGATGCTTCGCAGCAGATCGCTCTTGGCGGAATGACGATCGCGATGCCGATATTCCTGCAAACAGCAGTGCTGGAATACAAAACCCTGATGCAGGCGGGTCCGCAGCACGGCGCCGCTCTCGATAAGCAGTATGTTTTTGCGGCTGTCTCTGATGGACGTCGATCTGCGGGCAAAATTCCGGGCCGGCAGCTGTCATCAGGTTCGGTTTCGGATTGCTGACGATCTCCTCGATTCCGCGGCAGGTGATGCGCCTTGTCCCGAGGCGCGACGACCGGCTGGTGTTCTTCTTTGTTCCTTTGATGATTCGGCGGAAATGGTAGCCTTCCTGGCCTTTAATGGTGTCGCGCAATTGAGAATAATTTACAGCACCTTTCGCCGGCTGATGCGAATGAACGTATCAGGCGAGGCTGCGGGCGTGAACTCAGCCGCCGGTTCAGTCCCGGCATGGCACTCGGGTTGGCCTTTGCCGGTGCCATTCTTTGCTTATGATATGCGTTTTAAGCTCTTTACGCGTATATGGCGTGAACAAGAGCACTGTTTTGGCCGCTGACCAAAGGCTTACGTCGCCACCGGGCCTTAGAGCAACGACGCCGAGGTAATGCGCGCCGACACACAAATGAACGAGGCACTTGTGGGTCAACCGCCCGAGGTCCAACAGGGAGTCAATACGCATCAATACGCTTGCCCGGCCGCTCGCTCTTCGGTGGTGGCGTTTTGCCTTCGTCCCGCTGATTGCCGGTTTTATCGGACTTATGATCTGGATTCCGTATGATGAGTTTGCCCGACCCTGTGGCGTCGAGTTCAGCTGGAAGAGATGTTGGTGTAGGCTGATCAACTAAAGTTTGAAAAAGCGACGCAACAACAGTCGCTTCTCTACCGAAGGCGTCGCTCGAACGTTTCGGATCGACATGTTCGCCTTTTTTCTTGCTTGCATATGCTGTGTCAAACAGGTTACGCACATTCCAAAGGGCGATGGAGTGTCGTTTTCTTTCGCTGCACCGTCGCGACCGCATCTTTGCTCTTGGTCGGTTTGTACCGCGGCACGGCGCAGATCCTGATCGGCACGCCCGGTCCATCTTGCAATTGCTTTGCTTCGGCGGCGTCTTTTTGGCAACAACTGCACTTTTTCTGTTCTTCCTGACCTCGCAGGGGATTCCCCCTCGCGTCGGCGATGACGATTACAGTACCTTTCGCCGATATTTACGACGCGATCATCGCGATCTTCGTCCTTGGCTGACTGTGTACGCGGGCTCCAATGGGCTCCTTTACGCGGTCGCGTTTTCTCGGGCGTCCTGATGATCGAAAGCTGCTTGACGGCGCCGTGGATTTCGCCTTTCTATCTTGGCGATCGGCGGCTATCTTCGGCGTTTTGTTCGGGAATGGCGTACAACCTCGTGGCGGAACAGGTTGCGCGGCCGCGAGCACCCGCTGACGGTCGCTGCATCGCAGTTTGTCATCGTCGGCATGGTCGCCGGATTCATTGGCTTGTTCTTTGAGTGGAAACCCTCAGGGCTGGACTGGTCTCTTACTTTTTTGGTCGGGGCCTTTCGCAACTCTGGTCAAATATTCCTGACCAACCGCCCTTCAGCGCGAACGCGTCGCCGGTGTCGCCATCATCAACCACACCCGGACTCATCTGGCAGCTTCACCATTGGCTGGATTGTGCTTCGACGAGACGTACGGACTAATATCGCTTTTGGGGATGCTCCCGGTCGTCGCGGGCGTCGTGACGAGTGTGATGTGGCGGCGGACGACAGAGTCGCCGCGAAGCTTCGAGGCACGCGGCAGGCCGGATAAGATCGATCACCACCGAGACACAGAGACACGGAGAAATGGCCAAAGGGAATCAGCGCAGCGGTCGCAACTGTCAGCGATTCGAGGACGGCGGACGACGACCTTTCGGGTAACAAACTTGTCGAATTTGCTTGCTTCCGGCCGGAGCCGAGATCGTGGAACGGGCGATAGTCACGGACGATCTTCTCGCATCTTCGCCAAACCCTGTACGCTCTCGCAGGCAAGACCAGAAATCAACTTTATCGTTACCACCGGTGGAACCGGCTTTGGCCCTGCGCGACAATACGCCTGAGGCGACCCGCGCTGCAGATCGAACGCGAGGCTCCGGCCTCGCCTGAGGCGATGCGTCGCGAGACCGCCAACAAAACCCGATGGCGATGCTTTCACGCGGAATATGCGGCATCCGCTGCAATACCTTGATCATCAATCTTCCCGGCTCGCCAAAGGGTGCGTTGAAGAATGTTTTGAGGTGATTCGCCCGGTTCTGCAGCACGCGATCGACCTGCCTCGCGGGCGACACACCGTGCTCATTAACATCGCGAGGATCCGTCTGACCTTCGCTACGATCTGTCCATCTCTGTTACTGGCGCTTGCCTGTTTCACGCCGGGATATGCCTCTCCGGAAGTGTCGATCGGTTCGGTGCAGACTTGGTATCGAACAGAGCTTACTTCGGCCGGTCCATACCGGCGGTGGCGGTGAGTGATACGGAATGGGAAAAGTTCCTCGACGATGTGTCGCACCGCGATTTCGGACGGCTTTACCGTGCCGGAAGCGACGGCGGTCACCATCGTGAACAGAGCGGCAAGATCATTACGGAACCCAGCGAGGTCCTCGATATTTCTTTATCCCGCGAACAAACGCACGTCCAGCCGCCGCAACATCGAAGAGATCCGGCGCGCTTCATGTCAGGCAGTTCAAACAGGAATCGGTGCTGCGGCTCGATTTCGTCCGCCCGGTGAAGGTCTGTTCTAGTTCCCTTATTCTTCAACGAGTTCTAACGGAACCTGCGACATCGTCGTGCAGTTTCTTGAGCGAGCACTCGATATACATCATGTGTCCAGCCTCGTAGTACTCGAAGTTGATGTTCCGCCGCAAGGCCGGATCGAGATTCATTGCTGAGACCGTGTATTCGCCGCATAAAACGGCGTCGCCATATCGTAGTAACCCTGGGCGACCATTACCTTCATGAACGGATTTTTGCCCATGGCGTCCTTGAGCGGGATGCTCGTGTCGGCATATTGATTCGTTACGTTGTAATTCCACGGGCCGGTTATGCCGCCGCCGAGTATGTAATATTCGACATCCGACTTGAACTGAGTTCGCCGCGACATAGCTGCTGAAGGCCGCGGTGCACGGCGGCGTATCGCGTTCATCGAGGGGTCGCTATCAGGGCCGTCCCCGGCTGCGTCGCGGTCGATGCCCCTTAAAGCGGCTGTCCAGACGGGCCCCGTTGTCCGGCGTTCACTTCGCAGCAGCCCCTCGTTGAACTCTGCCGAGCTCTACGCGAAAATTCGTTTCGCTCAATAAAGTCGCGGCTAAGTCCTGTGAGCGAACTGAACTTTCGGCCAGAGCGGAACGTTCCTGCGGCGTTAACGAGTCGATAAACGCGGTCGTAATACTGCACCTGAACGAAGCGCGTC
>ERZ1370068.5140-contig-4176_pt1 | contig 24648 bp, 23 predicted proteins | sample MGYA00561227_ERZ1370068 | MGnify/ENA primary metagenome ERZ1370068 (study PRJEB38410, sample SAMEA6850437) | metagenome | study: Metagenomic assessment of the ecological functions of the soil: analysis of the soil microbiota associated with the...
AGCGCCTTGCCGCAGGTTCCCTCCACGCAATCGCCTGGCAGGAAGTCCCGAGAACGGCCGGGCGCCTGATGCCATTCGCAGCAAGGGACGTGCCACGCAGGGGGTGTAGATCACAGGGGCGCTGTCACCTGACGTGCGGTTGTTTCCACCGTTCGCGCGGCAGAATCACTGCGACGCGGGCGCGCCGATGGTCGATCAGCGCCTGCTCCGGGAATCCCGAAGCGTCTAGCGGCGCTCGCTGCCGAGCAGCGAGCCCAGTACGCCCCGGACGATCTCGCGCCCGACTGTCGATCCGATCGTTCGCGCGGCGCTCTTCGCCACGGCTTCGACGATGCTGTCCTTGCGCCCGCTGCCGGACAGGAGCCCGCCGAGCGAATCCTTGATCGAATCCGTCCAGCCTGCCGCCCGCACCGTGGCGCAGCGCGCTCGCCGTGCAGGTGGAGTGGCCTCCGCGCGTCCTTTGAGTCGCTCGTACGCCGATTCGCGGTCGACCGCCTTGTCGTACACCGCCGGGCACCGGATGCCGGCGATGACGCCGTGCCGCTCCTCCGGCGTTGCCGGGCCGATCCGGCCGCCGGGCGGCAGGACGTACGCGCGCTCGACGATCGCCGGCCGTCCCTTCTCGTCGAGGAACGACACCAGCGCTTCGCCGACGCCGAGCTCGGTGATCGCCTTTTCGGTGTCGAGCTTCGGGATTGGCGCGCATCGTCTCGGCGGCCGCCTTGACCGCCTTCTGGTCGCGCGGCGTGAACGCGCGCAGCGCGTGCTGGACGCGATTGCCGAGCTGGCCCAGCACCGTCTCCGGCACGTCGAGCGGATTCTGCGTGACGAAGTAGACGCCGACGCCCTTCGAGCGGATCAGGCGCACGACCTGCTCGATCTTGTCGAGCAGCGCCTTCGGCGCATCGGTGAACAGCAGGTGCGCCTCGTCGAAGAAGAACACGAGCTTCGGCTTGTCGCGGTCGCCGACCTCGGGCAGCCGCTCGTAGAGCTCGGACAGGAGCCACAGCAGCAGCGTCGAATAGAGCGTCGGCGAGCTGCATGCAGCTTGTCGGCGGCGAGGATGTTGACGACGCCGCGGCCGCCGTCGCCGGTCTGCAGCAGGTCGTCGACGTTCGAGCATCGGCTCGCCGATGAACTCGTCGGCCGCCCTGCTGCTCGAGCGCGAGCAGGCCGCGCTGGATCGCGCCGATCGCTCGCGGCCGGAGACGTTGCCGTAGTTGGTCTGCAACTCCTGCGCGTGGTCGCCGACGTGCTGCAGCATCGCGCGCAGGTCCTTGAGATCGAGCAGCAGCAGGCCGTTGTCGTCGGCGACCTTGAACACGAGCGCGAGCACGCCCGCCTGCGTCTCGTTGAGGTTGAGGATCCGCGACAGCAGCAGCGGGCCCGAGGTCCGAGATCGGTCGCGCGGACCGGATGACCCTGTTCGCCGAAGACGTCCCAGAAGACGGCCGGGCAAGCCGGCGAACGGCGGGCTCGTCGGCGCCGATGCAGCTTCAGCGCGTTCGGCGAGCTTCGGCGACGGCGCGCCGGGCTGCGTGATGCCGGACAGGTCGCCTTTGACGTCGGCCATGAACACCGGAACGCCGATCTGCGAGAAGCGCTCGGCCATCACCTGCAGCGTGACCGTCTTGCCGGTGCCGGTCGCGCCGGTGATGAGGCCGTGACGATTGGCGAGCGCCGGCAGCAGGCAGAGCTCGGTGTCGCGATTCTTCGCGATGGGCAGCGGATCGGGCATGGCGGCTCTCGGTATCGACGCGGAGCGTACCGTCAGTGTATCCGGACGGCGACGGCGGCCCTCTCGCGCCATTCGCTCGTTTGCGGCTGCGGCTGACCGTAAGTCTTGAACTTCTCCGAGCACGACGTCCATCTCGGCGTCCGGCAGCACTGCGGGCTCGCCGATCGCAAGGGCGCGCCAGTAGATCTCGGCGAGCGTCTCGACCTCGACGGCGAGCGCGAGCGCCTCCGGCAGCGACGCCGCCGACGGCGATCATTCCGTGGTGGGCCAGCAGGCACGCTCTGCGTCCGTCGAGCGCCGCGAGCACACGATCGGACAGCGCCTGCGTGCCGAACGTCGCGTACGGCGCGCAGCGAATGTCGCGGCCGCCGGCCACCGCGACCATGTAGTGGAACGCGGGATGCCGCGCGAATGGCACGCGAGCGTCGTGGCGAACGGCGCGTGCGCATGGACGATCGCGTTCGACGTCGCGCGCGCGACGCGATAGATGTCGCGATGGAATCGCCATTCGGACGACGGCAGCGCGTGGCCCGCGCGACTCGCCGTCGAGCGTCATCGCGACGATGTCGTCCGGCGCCGTCGTCGTCGTACGGCGATGCCCGGTCGGCGTGACGAGGAAGCCGTCGAAGTCCGTCGTCGCGCAGGCGCGCGCTGACGTTGCCCGACTTGCCGCGGTTGATGCCGCGCGGCGTTCATCGCGCGCGCGGTCGCGACGATCGCGCGCACGCGCAGCTCGACGCGCTCCGGCGTCGCGTCGGTCGTCGGCCTCACGCGCCAACGCGCTCCGGAAACAGCGCCGCGATCGCCGCGCGATCGCGCTGCGTGACGATCGCCGCGCTCGGTGACGAGGCCCGGTGACGAGGCGCGCCGGCGTGACGTCGAAGGCGTAGTTGACCGCGCGCGTGCCGGGCGGGCGCGACGCGACGCGTCGTCGCCGTCGCCGTAGCCGTCGCGGCCGGTGACGCTCAGCACTTCGTCGGCGTCGCGCGCCTCGATCGGGATCGCGTCGCCGGAGGCGAGCGCCGAGTCGAGCGTCGGCGACGGCAGCGCGACGTAGAACGGCACGCCGTTGTCGCGCGCGGCGAGCGCCTTGTCGTAGGTGCCGATCTTGTTGCAGACGTCGCCGTTGCGCGCGACGCGATCGGCGCCGACGATGACGACGTCGACGTCGCCGCGGCGCATCAGCAGCGCGCTCGCGCGCGTCGACGAACAGCGTGTGCGGCACGCCGCGCGCGCGAGCTCCCACGCGGTGAGATTGGCGCCCTGCAGCCGCGGCCGCGTTTCGCTGACCCACACGTGCACCGGCAATCCCTGCGGCGTGCGCGAGGAACAGCGGCGCGGTCGCCGTGCCCCAGCCGCAGGTCGCGAGCGCGCCGGCGTTGCAATGGGTCATCACGCTGCACCGGGCCCGCGCGCGCGATCGCGATCTCGCGCAGCAGTGCGAGGCCGTGGACGCCGATCGCGTGATTGATCGCGACGTCCTCGGCCGCGATCGCGTCGGCTTCGCGCCATGCGGCGTCGGCGCGCTCGCGCGGCGGCAGCGGCAGCGACCGCGTCGCGCACGCGGTCGAGCGCCCAGCGCAGGTTGACGGCGGTCGGTCGCGTCGCGTCGAGCGCGCGCGTGCGCGCGCGCGAGCGCGGCGTCGCAGGCGTCGCGATCGAGCGCGAGCGCCAGGCCGTACGCGCCGACGGCGCCGATCAGCGGCGCGCCGCGCACCCACATCGTGCGGATCGCCAGCGCCGCCGCGTCGGCGTCGGCGATCTTCACCGTCGACGACCGCGTGCGGCAGCGCGCGCTGGTCGATCGCCTCGATGTAAGCGCGCGCCGTCGGGCCGGACGAGCGCGCGGTAAGGCGCGGATCGGGAGTCGGCGGCGGGACGCGGCGCGGGCACGAACCATTGTAGCGCCGTCGGATCCGGCGCGTGCGGCCGCTATCGCTTCAGCACCTGAACAGGTTGTTGAAATCGTCGGTCCACAGCCGCCAGTCCGTGCGCGGCTCGATCGTGCGTCGCGGCATCGGTCAGCGCCGGGTCGGCGAGCGATGCGCGGTCGGTCGGACAGGAGCACCCAGTCGCTGCGGCTCGCGAGCGAGTCCTCGCCGTCGTCGCGCGATGTGGATCGCTGACAGGCCGTGCGCGTCGGCGAGCGCCTCGACGACCGGGACGAGGTTCGAGGAAGCGGTTCGTGACGTGAAACGCGATGACGCCGCCGGGCTTCATGTGCTTGCGGTAGACCGCGAGCGCCTCGGACGTGATGAGGTGCACCGGAATCGCGTCGCTCGAGAACGCGTCGATCGCGAGCACGTCGAACTGCTGCGACGGCTCGCGCTCGAGCGACAGGCGCGCGTCGCCCAGCGCGAGTCTCGATCGTCGCGTCGCTGTCGCTGAGGTACGTGAAGTCGCGCTGCGCGATCGTCGATCACCGCGGGATTGATGTCGTAGAAGCGGTAGACGTCGCCCTTGGCGCCATAGGACGGCGAGCGTCCCGGTGCCGAGGCCGATCACGCCGACCTTGAGCGGCTTCGTCGTCGGATGCAGCACACTCGAGCAGGCGGCCGATGCCCGACGTCGGCCGTGTAGTAGGTCGTCGGCCGCCGCCGGAAGTCCGGTTCGCAGGTACTGCGTGCCGTGCAGGATCGTGCCGTGGATCAGCGAGCGGCGATGGTTCGCGCGTCGTCGCGGCCGAATTCCTGCACGCGCAGCACGCCGTAGAAATTGCGCGTGGCGACGATCGTGTCGTCGTAGAACTCGACGATCGCCCACACGCGCGCAGCCGATCGTCGCGACGACCGCGGCGACGGCGAGCGCGCCGAAGACGATGCATGTCGCTGCCGCACCTGCCACAGCGAGCAGCAGCGCGCGGACGACGAGCCCGACCGGCGAGCTCGAAGTACGCCGGCAGCACGAGCGGCGCGACGATGCCCGACCAGCGCCGAGCCCAGCGCGCCGCCCAGCGAGATCATCAGGTAGAAGCGCGTCAGGTACGCGGGCGCGGGCTTCAGCCGCACGAGCTCGCCGTGGCAGAACATGCAGGCGAGGAACAGGCCGACGCAGAACACGCCGATCTGCAGCGCGAGCTCGTGCGTGAGCTTCGAGTCGGCGAGCGTCCACGCCATGACGCCGAGTCGCCGCCGCCAGCATCGCGAGAAAGAGCGTCGCGCGCGATACCAGCCCTGCGCGTCGAAGCAGAGGATGAACGTGAGGAGGTAGATCGCGAGCGGCACGATCCAGAGCAGCGGCACCGCCGCGATGTTCTGCGTGATGTGGTTCGACACCGCGAGCAGCAGCAGCGACCCGGTGCGCGGCGAGCGCGCACCACAGCACCTGGCGCGCGAGCGTCGGCGGCGCCTCGACGCTCGGCGTCGTCGCCGCGCTGTCGCGTTCGCCGTGCGGACGCCGGCGCCGGCTGCGGCGTGCGCGCGCAGCGCTCGACCAGCCGGCCGCGGCGCACAGGCCGACGAAGAGCACGTAGCCGACCGACCAGCCCCAGCGCCTGCGTGCGCGTCGGCGCCCACGGCTCGAGCAGGAACGGATAGCCGACGAGCGCCAGCATCGACGCGAGGTTCGACAGCGCGAACAGCCGATACGGGCTCGCGCCGGGCCGCGCCCGCGCGAACCAGACCTGAACCAGCGGGCTCGTCGTCGACAGCAGGAAGTACGGCAGGCCGATCGTCGCCGCGAGCAGGCCGAGGATCAGCCACGACGGGCTCTCGCTGCCCGAGCGGCTTCCAGTGCGCGCCCGGGATGATCGGCAGCACGGCGACGCGAGGCGACCAGCAGCACGCGTGTGCGAGCTTGAGCTGCGTGCGCGGCGCGAGGCGGCGCACGACGAGATCCGAGTACGCGTAGCCCGCGAGCAGCGCCGTCTGGAAGAAGACGAGGCACGTCGTCCAGACCGCGGCCGAGCCGCCGAACCACGGCAGGATCTGCTTCGCCATCACCGGCTGGACCAGGAACAGCAGGAACGCGCTGACGAAGATGGTGGCGGCGTAGAGGAGCATGAGGAGCGTCGCGCGAAGCCGCCGCGACCGCGGGAGCACGGCAAGCCCGCGCATTCTACGCGTGGACGAGCCGCGCATTCTGCCGGAGCTCGGCCGATGCCGCGCCAGCGCGCACGCGGCGGAATCGCCTGCGCGCGCGGCTCAGTACGTGGTCTTGCGGGCGGAAGTACTCGACGCGGTCCATCGAGTGCACCTCGAGCTCCTTGACGTCCACGCCCTGCAGCACGCGCAGCGGAATGTCGGCGCCCGCGGCGCCGCGGCCCCACACCTTGCGATAGAACTCCGCCTGCGTGCGCACGCCGTCGCCGCCGACGCCCAGGATGATGTCGCCGACCTTGATGCCCGCCTGATCGCCCGGGCCTTCCGGCGACACGCGCGACACCATGAGCCGGCCCTGCACTTCGTCGGCCGCGACGCCGAGCCACGGCCGCGCGGGACCGGCGCGCCGCCCTGTGCGCACGAGGTCGGCGAGGATCGGCTTCAGCGCGTCGATCGGAACGAACATGTTGCCCGGCAGCGTCGCTCGTCGCCGGACGACGCTTCGCGCACGATCAGCGAGCCGATGCCGACGAGCTTGAGGTCGCGGCTCGACGAGCGCCGCGCCGCTCCAGTTCATCGTCGGCGGCGACGTGAAGATCGCCTGCTCGAGCAGGTATTCCCAGTTGCCGGTGAACGGCCGCGTCGACACGACGTACGCGAGCGTCACGTCGTCGACGCCGGCGTGATTGACGATCATCACCGGATCGCGGTCGGCGAGCTTCGCCGAATCGCCGAGCGGCAGCGGCGGCGCCGACAGCGGCACGACGGCGCGCACGAGGCCGAGCCCGGTCGCATGGTCGTAGGCGACGACGCGCGCGGGCAGCACGTGGCCCTGCTGGTCGACGAGGCTCACTTCGTCGGCCTCGACGATCAGGTAGCCGATCGTGACGATGAGACCGTCGTCGCCGATGACGACGCCGGTGCCCTCGCGCTCCTGCCCGAGGGTCGCGCTGCTGCGCGCATTGGGCACCGCGCGGACCGTGCACCTTGAAGATCGATTGGAAGAAGCGCTCGGCGTCGGGATGCCGACGCGATTCGCGGCTGCCGTCTGATTCGGCGGCTTCGGGCGTCGCGGCTCGACCGTGCGTGGCCGCCAGCAGCCGCAGCGCACGGCGGCGATCCGGCGGACAGCGCGACCGCGCTGGCGCGGCAGCATCGCGACTAGGCACGAGAGCCGTGAGCGACCTCCGCAGGTCGATCGACCATCGGCGCGGAGCAGCGGATGCGCTCGTGCGCGATCGCCACTCGCGGGTACACGCCGCCAATATAGCGCGCCGGCAGCCGATGCGCAAGTGGCGCAGCGCCGTCGCTGCGTATAATGCCTCGGAGAAAATCGTCGACGGAATCCGCCATGACCGCCCGCAAGAAGCCCGCAGAGCTGCGTTCCAATCGCTGGTACGGACCCAACGACATGCGCGCGTTCGGCCATCGCTCGCGCACGGCGCAGATGGGCTACTCGCGCGCCGACTACCAGGGCAAGCCGGTCATCGCCATCATCAACACGTGGAGCGACATCAATCCCTGCCACTCGCACTTCCGGCAGCGCGCCGAGGAAGTGAAGCGCGGCGTCTGGCAGGCGGGCGGCTTTCCGGTCGAGATGCCGGCGATCACGCTCGTCCGAGCCGTTCCAGAAGCCGACGACGATGCTCTATCGCAACCTGCTCGCGATGGAGACCGAGGAGCTGCTGCGCTCGCTATCCGGCCGACGGCTGCGTGCTGATGGGCGGCTGCGACAAGACCACGCCGGCGCTCGCTGATGGGCGCGATCAGCATGAACCTGCCGGCGATCTTCATGCCGGCGCGGCCGATGCTGCGCGGCGACTGGCGCGGCGGCCCGCTCGGCAGCGGATCCGATGCCTGGAAGTACTGGGCGGAGCTGCGCGCCGGCAACATCACCGAGGAAACGTGGCAGCGAGATGGAGGACGGCATCGCGCGCTCGCCGGGCCATTGCATGACGATGGGAACGGCGTCGACGATGACCTCCGCGACCGAGGCGCTGGGCTTCACGCTGCCGGGCGCCGCGTCGATTCCCGCGCCGATTCGCGCCACGCGCGGATGGCGAGCGACACCGGCCGGCGCATCGTCGACATGGTCTGGGAGGATCTGAAGCCGCGCGACATCGTGACGCGCCGCCAGCATCGACAACGCGATCGTCGCGGTGCTCGCGCTCGGCGGCTCGACCAACGCCGTCGTGCATCTGGTCGCGATCGCGCGGCGCGCCGGCATCGCGCTCGACCTCGACCGCTTCGACGCGCTCGCGCGCAAGACGCCGCTCGCTCGCCAACGTGCGGCCGGCGGGCAAGTACCTGATGGAGGATTTCTACTACGCCGGCGGCTTGCGCGCGCTGCTCGCCTCGATCGGCGACCTGCTCGTCGCTCGACGAGCGCACGGTCGAACGGCCGACACGCTCGGCGAGAACATCGCCGGCGCGGAGGTGTTCAATCGCCGACGTGATCCTCCCGCGCGACAAGGCGCTGGTCGCCAGCGACAGCCTCGCGGTGCTGCGCGGCAACCTCGCGCCCGACGGCGCGGTGATCAAGCCCGCGGCGGCGAGGCGCGACTGCTGCAGCACACCGGTCCGGCCGTCGTGTTCGCCGACTACAACGACATGGCGGCGCGCATCGACGATCCCGGCGCTCGCCGTCGACGGCCGACTCGGTGCTCGTGCTGAAGCACGCCGGCCCGCTCGGCGCGCCCGGAATGCCCGAGTGGGGCCAGCTGCCGATTCCGAAGAAGATCCTCGCGACCGGGCGTGCGCGACATGGTGCGCATCTCCGACGCGCGGATGAGCGGCACGAGCTACGGCGCGTGCGTGCTGCACGTCGCGCCGGAGTCGTACGTCGGCGGTCCGCTCGCGCTCGTCAGTGACGGCGACATGATCGAGCTCGACGTGCCGGCGCGCCGGCTCGAGCTCAAGGTGAGCGCCGACGAGCTCGCGCCGCCGCGCGCGCGTGGAAGCGGCCGGCGCCGAAGTTCGAGCGCGGCTTCGGCGCGCTCTACCAGCAGCACATCACGCAAGCCGACCAGGGCTGCGATTTCGATTTTCTCGAAGGCACGGCGCCGACGCCGGATCCGGAGATTCACTGATGAGCCGCCACTGAAGACCATGCCGACCGTCGCCGCATCGAAGCTCGCCGAGCTCGTTGCCGCGATCATGCATGGCGCGGGCTGCGGCGAGGGCGAGGCCGCGACCATCGCGCGCCGGCTCGTCGATTCCAATCTCGTCGGCCACGATTCGCACGGCGTGCTGCGCGTGCCGCGAGTACCTCGACTGGATCAGCGACGGCACGCTGCGGCCCAATACGGCGCCGACGCTCGTCTTCGACAGCGACACGATCGCGATCGTCGACGGCAATCGCGGCTTCGGCCAGGTCACCGGCGAGTTCGCCACGAAGCTCGGCATCGCGAAGGCGCGCGACGACGGGCATCGCGATGATCGGCCTGCGCAATTGCGGGCACCTCGGGCGCGTCGGCGATTGGGCGGACATGGCGGCCGCGGCGGGCCAGGTGTCGCTGCACTTTCTCAACACGTCGGGCGCGCAGCGCGTCGCGCCGTTCGGCGGCAGCGACCGCCGGCTCTCGACCAATCCGATCACGATCGGCGTGCCCGTCGCCGGCGCCGATCCGGTCGATCCTCGACGTGACGACGTCGATGGTCGCCGAAGGCAAGCTGATGGTGGCGCTCAACAAGGGCGAGCGCGTGCCGGAAGGCTGGATCATCGACAAGGACGGCGCGCCGACGACCGAGCCCGAAGGATTTCTACGACGGCGGCGCGCTGCTCACCGTCGGCGCGCACAAGGGGTCGGGCTCTGTCGATCGTCACCGATCTGCTCGCCGGCGCGGTGTCCACCGGCAAGAGCTCCGACGCCGACGATCCGATCCTGCGCAACAACATGCTGTCGATCTACATCGCGCCGGCCGTGTACGATGCCGACGGCGTGCGTCGCGCGCGAGGCGCGGCGCTTCGTCGATTTCGTGAAGGCGTCGACGCCGGCGAAAGCGGGCGAGCCCGTGCTGGCGCCAGGCGACGTCGAGCGCCGCAATCGCGCGGCGCGGCTCGCGAGCGGCGTTGCCGATCGACGACAAGACGCTGGGCGGACCTCGCTCGCGGCGGCGGCTTCGGTCGGCATCGACGCGAAGCGCGTCGCGGCGATCGTCGGCCCGTGAGATCGAACGCCGCCAACACCGAATCGAGGAGACGAACGATGCAACGCATGCAGCCGCCTGATCGCCGCCATTGCGCTCGCGTCGCTCGCCACGCTCGCCCAGGCGCAGGCGTGGCCGTCGAAGCCGATCAAATGGGTGGTGCCGTTCGCGCCGGGCGGCACGACCGACATCCTCGCGCGCACCGTCGGCGAGAAGCTCGCGCTCGCGCTCGGGCCAGCCGGTCATCATCGAGAACAAGCCCGGGCGCGGGCGGCGGCGTCGGCGCCGAATTCACGGCCAAGGCGGCGCCGGACGGCTACACGATCATGGGCGGCACGATCAGCACGCACGCGATCAACGCGTCGCTCTACAAGGATCTGCCCTACGATCCGGTCAAGGATTTCGTGGCGATCACGCTGATCGCGCGGGTGCCGAACATGCTGGTGGTCAATACCGCCGATGCCGGCGAAGGACGTGAAGGAGCTGATCGCGCTCCTGAAGGCCAATCCGGACAAGTACTCGTTCGCGTCGAGCGGCAACGGCACGTCGCAGCATCTGTCGGGCGAGCTCTTCAAGTCGATGTCCGGCACCGAGATGCAGCACATCCCGTACAAGGGCAGCCCGCCGGCGCTGCAGGACGTGATGGGCGGTCAGGTGACGATGACCTTCGACAACATCACGACCGCGTGGCCGCTCGCCAAGGCCGGCAAGCTTCGCGCGCTCGCGGTGACGACCGCCGAAGCGCTCGTCGATCGCGCCCGACGTGCCCACGCTCGCCGAATCCGGTCTGCCCGGCTTCGAGGTCGGCTCGTGGCAGGGCGTGTTCGCGCCCGCCGGCACGCCGCCCGAGATCGTCAAGCGGCTCAACGCCGAAATCGTGAAGATCGCTGAACCTGCCCGACGTGCGCGAAAAGCTCGGCGGTCTCGGCGCCGAGATCGTCGCCGATTCGCCGGAGGAGTTCTCGGCGCTGGTGAAGGCCGAAGTCGTGAAGTGGGCGGACGTCGTGAAGAAGTCCGGCGCGAAGGTCGATTGAGATGCATGCCCGGAAGAGCGCAGGATGAACGCGCAACGATGGCTGTCGTCGCTCGTGGTGGCCGCTGCGCTGGTCGCGCGGCGGGCGACGTGTGCGGCGCAGGCGTATCCGACCAAGCCGATCCGGCTCGTCGCGCCGAGCACGCCGGGCGATGCGCCGGATGTCATCGCGCGGCTCGTCGCCGAACGATTGTCGAGTCGCGCTGGGCCAGCAGGTCGTCGTCGAGAATCGGCCCGGTGCGGGCGGCGTGGTCGGCTCCGAGATCGTCGCCAAGGCCGCGCCGGACGGCTACACGCTGATCATGGGCAACGCCGGCTCGCACTGGCATCAACGCCGCCGTCTACAGCAAGCTCCCGTACGACATCCTGAAGGACTTCGCGCCGGTCAGCCAGATCGCCATCGCGCCCGAACATCTTCGTCGTCAATCCCGGCATTGCCGGTGAACGACGATCCCGGAATTCATCGCGTATGCGAAGGCGCGGCCGGGACAGCTCTCCTACGCGTCCGGCGGCAACGGCAGCAGCTCGCACATGTCGATGGAGCTCCTCAAGTCGATGGCGGGCATCGATGTCATGCACGTTCCGTACAAGGGATCGACGCCGGCGCTGACCGACGTGATCAGCGGCCAGGACGCGGTGATGAGCGTCAACATGCCGCCGGCGGTGCCGCACGTGAAGGCCGGCAAGTTGCGCGCGCTGGCGGTCACCACCCGCACGCGCACGCCGTCGATGCCCGACCTGCCGACGGTCGCCGAATCGCTGCCCGGCTACGAGACCGTCGCGTGGTTCGGCGTGCTCGCGCCGGCCGGCACGCCGCAAGGACGTCATCAATCGCCTGTCGGCGGAGATCGCGCAGATCGCGCGCTCGCCGGACATGCGCGAGCGGCTCGCCGGGATGGGCGCCGAGCCCGTCGGCGGCACGCCGGAGGAATTCGGCGCGGTGATGGCGCGCGACATCGCGAAGTGGACGGCGCTCGCCAAGTCCGTCGGCATCAAGATCGATTGAGCGACAGCGCGCATGCCGCGCGGCTCCCGATGGCGACGATCGCCGCGATCGAACCAGTCGTCGTCAACGTTTCGCCGAAAACGAACTGGACGTTTGTCGCGGTCACCGACGGCGACGGCGCGACGGGCTGGGGCGAGTGCTCGCTCAACGGCTGGGAAGAGCTGCTCGTCGCCGAGACGGCGCGCCTGTCGCGAATGGCGCGTTGGCCGCGATGCAGACCACGCGAGCGATCTCGCTCCGCTATCTTCCGCATTCGCCCGGCGGGCTGGTCGCGCATGCCGTGCGCAGCGCGAGTCGAGCAGGCGCTGGTCGATCTCGCGCGCGCGGCGCGCGGGCGTCGCGATCGCCGCGCTTTCTCGCACCGTCGCCGCGACGCGCCGATTCCTGCCTACGCCAACATCAATCGCAGCGTGACCGAGCGCACGCCGGCGGGATTTGCCGCGGCGGCGCGGCGCGCGTCGCGGCCGGTTATCGTGCGTTGAAGCTCGCGCCGTTCGACGGCGTCATCGTTGCAGGACGCCGCGACGACGCCCATCGACGCGCGAATCCGCGCCGGGCTCGATCGCGTGTTCGCCGTGCGCGACGCGCATCGGCGCGGCGCCGGCGCTGATGGTCGACTGCCACTGGCGCTTCGACGAGCCGCGCGCCGCGAGGCTCATCCGCGACTTGGCGCCCGGCGGCGCCGTATTGGGTCGAATGCCCGATCTCCGAGCATCCGTCGTGCTTTCCGGCGATCGCGCGGCTTACCCGCGCTCGCGCACGAATGCGGCATGAAAACCGCGGGCGGCGAGATGATCGCCGGCGCCGATCAGGCCGAGGCGATGTGCGCCGCCGGGCTCTACGATGTGCTGATGCCGGACATCAAGTACGCGGGCGGCTATCGCGGGCATGCTGGAGATCGCGCGGGTCTGCGAGCGACATGGCAGGCGCTTTTCGCCGCACAATCCGACCGGTCCGATCGCGCATCTCGCGAGCATCCATCTGTGCGCCGCCTCGCCGACGTTGTTGTGGCTGGAGCACCAGTGGGACGAAAGCCCGCTGTTCGATCGCGCTGGTCGGCGGCGATGCCGCGCCGCTCGTCGACGGCGCGTTCGTCGTGCCGCGCTGCGCCGGGACTCGGCGCGGCGCTCGATCGCGAGCTCGCCGCGGCGCATCCGTGGCAGCCGCTTCCCGCGAGCGCGAATCTCGATCGAGCGGCTTGGCTGATTGCGACGGAGTGGCGTCAATGAGCGAGCTCTTTCCCGGATTCACGACGCGCCGCGTCGCCACCTCGGGCGCGGAAATCCACTGCGAATGTCGGCGGCAGCGGGCCGCCGCTCCTGCTGCTGCACGGTTATCCGCAGACGCACGCGATGTGGCACCGGATCGCGCCGCGCCTCGCGGAGCGCTTCACCGTCGTGTGCGCCGACCTCCGCGGCTACGGCGATTCGTCGAAGCCCGACGGCGGCGCAGGCCACGTCGGCTACTCGAAGCGCGCGATGGCGGCGGATCAGGTCGAGTTGATGCGCGACGCTGGGCTTCGCGCGCTTCCGGCTGGTGGGCCACGATCGCGGCGGCGCGTCGCGCATCGCTTGTGCCTCGATCATCCGCATGCGGTCGAGCGCGTCGCCGTGCTCGACATTTCGCCGACGCGGACTCATGTATGCCGGCACCGACATGGCGTTCGCGACGGCGTACTACCACTGGTTCTTCCTGATCCAGCCGTTCGACCTGCCGGAGCGGCTGATCGGCGCCGACCCGATCTACTACCTGCACCGGAAGCTCGGCGGCTGGTCGTCGGGCCTCGACGATCTTCGACCCGCGCGCGCTCGCCGAATACGAGCGATGCTTCCGCGATCCGGCGACGATCCACGCGACCTGCGAAGACTATCGCGCGGCGGCGACGATCGATCTCGAGCACGATGCGGCGGATGCGCATCTGCGAGTGGAGTGCCCGCTCCTTGCGCTGTGGGGAGCGAAGGGCGTGGTCCACCGGCTGTTCGATCCGATCGCCGACTGGAAAAGCGTCGCGCGCGACGTGCGCGGCAAGGCGTTGCCGTCAGGGCACTACCTCGCCGAGGAGGTGCCGGAGGAGACGCTGGCCGAGTTGGAGGCCTTTTCGGCGGTGAGTCGTTACGCGTCAGGTGTTGAGACAGCAAGGGGAGCTGGCCGAGTTTGCTATAATTGCACGCTTGGCCAAGTAGCTCCTGCGCCAAGACGATTACTGCAGTACCCAGGCCAAGTAGCTCAGTTGGTAGAGCAGAGGACTGAAAATCCTTGTGTCGGTGGTTCAATTCCGCCCTGCCAATCCATTTCGCGCGGCGCGAAGCGATGCGCGCAAAATCGGCCAGAGGCAGATTCCCGCCCGCGGCCACCATTTCGCGCGCAGCGCGAAGCGATGCGCGCAAAATCGGCCAAGAGAGCAATTGCCCTGGCCACCATTTTCGCGCAGCGCGAAGCGATGCGCAAAATCGGCCAGGAGGGCATTTCGCCTTGGCCACCAATTCGCGGGACGCGTAGCGGCCCGCAATTTCGAATGCCTTAACCGAGGCGCCAGTGCGAAGAGCACGATATAGCGTGGAAGCGGACATCGACGATTATTTCGATGATATTGGAATCATGGAACAACGTGCCTCGCAGACTCAGCCGATCTACCGAACGCTGCCCGAGCGGTGACGGCGCTTGCCGCTCTCGCCCAGGAGACGCGCCTGGCGATCTTCCGGTTGCTCGTCGAGCACGCGCGCGACGGGCTGACGCCAGGCGCCATCGTGCTCAAGCTCAAGCTGCCGCCGGCCACGCTTTCCTTCCATCTCAAGGAACTGGCCAATGCCGGCTCTGATCGAGGACCGCCGCGACGGGCCGCTTCATCTGGTATCGGCCGGACGTGGCGGCGATGAACGGACTCATCGGTTACCTCACCGAAAACTGCTGCCGCGCGAGCGGCGGCGAGGCATGCGTCACGACGTGCGCGCCGTGCGCATGCAAGCCAACATCCGCGCGCAAGAGGAGCAAGTAATGCGTAGATTCCATGTGCACCTCGGCGTGCCCGATTTGGCCGCCAGCATTCGCTTCTACTCGATCTGTTCGGCATGCCGCCGTCGGTCAGAGAAGGCCAGACTACGCGAAGTGGATGCTCGACGATCCTCGGGTGAATTTCGCGATCTCATCGCAGCTCGCGAACCGGACTGAACCACCTTGGGCTGCAGGCCGAATCGGCGGAGGAGCTTGCCGGCATTCGCACGCAATTCGCGGCGGCAGACCCCGAAACGGTGTTCGACGAGCCCAACGTCAACTGCTGCTACGCGCGCGGCAATAAGCACTGGACAGAAGGATCCGCAGGAATCGCGTGGGAGGCCTTCCATACGCTCGACGGTGTTCCGGTTGTACGGCGACGCGGACGAGCCGGCGGAAGTCCACGCGCGCCGGAACACCGCGACGCAATGTTGCGGACCGGCGGAGGAGACGGTGAAGACCGGCCCCGGCAAGAAAGGCCTGCTGCGCATGACGGCTGGCGACAGGCCCTACAACGTACTTTTCCTGTGCACGGGGAACTCCGCCCGCAGCATCATGGCGGAGTCCCTGCTGCGCGAAATCGGCAAGGGTCGGTTTCAATTCGTACTCGGCCGGGTCACAGCCGAAGGGTCAGAGTCCATCCGAAGGCGTTGGAGCTTCTCGAGCTCTCAACGCATGCCCACCGAAGGCCTGTCGAGCAAGGCCTGGGATGTGATTCGCCAAACCCGACGCCGCAGATGGACTTCGTCATCACCGTCTGCGACAACGCGGCAGGCGAGGTGTGCCCCGTGTGGCAGGTCATCCGACGACTGCGCACTGGAGCATTCCTGATCCGCACGCGGTCGAAGGCGCGAGGACGCGCAGCGACGGGCATTCTCGGAAGCCTGCCACATGCTCCTCACGCGCACCCGCCTGTTCACGAGCTTGCCGCTTGCCAGAAGCTCGATCGGCCGTCACCCTCGAGAGGACCCTCGACGACATCGGCCGCCGGCTATCGTGACCAGTCTGGGCCGCACCCTGCCTCGCGGAGTTCGTTGCGCACTGGCATGCTGCTCGCCGTCATCGTCGGATCCGGCACGATGGGCGAGCGCATGGCAGCGGAGCGACGATGGCATGGCGCTGCTTGCCAACAGCCTTGCCACGCGGCTGCGCGCTGTTCGTCCTCGTTCTCGTGTTTGCGCCGATTTCCGGAGCGCACTTTCAACCCATTGGTCAGCCTGATCGCGCGGCTCGAAGGGGATACGTGAATGCGACGACGCTTCTCGCCTTCGCGGTGACACAGGTGATCGCGTCGTTCGCCGAGCGTCGCGTTGGCGCACGGGATGTTCGATCTCCTCTCTGGGCACCGTCCCTCAAGCAGCGCACGGGACTCGGGCAGTGGCTGCCGAAGGGGGTTGCCACATTTGGCCTGGTGCTCGCCATTATGGGAAGTCGAAGATACGGAGCGGTCGCCGTCGCCGCACGCGGTGGCTACCATATCTGCGCAGCCTATTGGTTTACCGCCTCCACCTCGTTCGCTAATCCAGTCGTGACCTCGCGCGGGCGTTCACCCCGACCTTCCCGGAATTGCACCGAGCCACGTTGCTGGGTTCGTGGCCGCTCGTGCTGCAGAGGCATGAGTCGCGTTTCGCAATCGCCCGGACTATTTGGGCTCACGCGCTCACCATGCCCTTCCTGATCCAATCTACTACCGCGCCCGCTCCGGGTTCGCCTTCGCCCACATTCCTGGCGCAGCGCAATCCCAGTCCAGGCGGCGTGGCGATATTCCGCCGCCTTGTACACAATCTCTTAAAGACCTTTTGCCTCCCCTGCGGGTTTTCCAGGGGAACCCTCCCTACCGCTCGATTGCATCATCCGAACGTTCTCGTCGACGCACGGTGAAGTGCTGGCGCATGCCGACGACGCGCCCTCGCATGATCGTACCGAAGAGCTCCGCGCCAGAGAGTGCGAGGTCACCTTTGCCATGCGAGGGTGCCAAAGCGGCAATCGTCAAAGGCCGCCGGATTTGCGAGTTCGCGACATCGTGGATGTTCCGTTGCGGGAACATATTGCGCCGGCACAGGAAGGGCAATGCCAAGCTCTGCACCGATAGTCAGGCCGCTGAATGCATTCAGGCGGATCTGCAAATTCTGAAAGATGAAAAGCCGGACTTCGTGCTGTCGGATTTTCGACTGTCCATGCCGGCCTCGGCGCGCGTCCGGAAAATTCCCATGACAATGTCAGCCATTCTCAACGCCACCTGGACACCCCCCCACCTCGATCGCCAGCAAGTACGGATCTTGTGGCCCGAGCACACGAGACTTGGCGCGGTATTCGGGAAAGCTATCGCTCGATTCCCTGGCGGACCGGATCTCATGCGGTTTCGTTTTTCTGGACCCGGTCTTCCAATTCCCCTTCCAGAAGAACCTCGCCCGCGGGGCGGCGCAATTCAACAAGATCCAGACCGCCCACGGGCTCTCGCCTTCCAGCGATCTCTATCATTACTGGCCCGGCGATCCTGGCGCTTGTTGCGGATTGCCCGGGCATGTCATGCCGATCCGTCGGGACGCTCCTGATTCCGTCAGGATTGATCGGGCCCTGGTCTGGCAGGGAACCAACTTTTCCGCGATCGAAAATCTGAAAGGCGACGCTCGGGGAGGTTACCCGCCTGACCATTTTACGTTACGGTTGGGAGTTTACAGGGTGATCAAGAATTATTCCAGTTGATGATCGATGCCGCCAAGAGGAAGGGACTGGAATCACTGATCATCACACCACACGCACGGGTTGGCGGGATATCCAGCCTTCGTCCCGGAATGTCTTTGTTCACGATTTTCTTCCCGGCGGGGGGCCGCCATGCGAGCACTCCGGCGTGACGATCTGCCAGGGCGGAAGCGTGCGACATCAATCAGGCCATTTGCGGCGAGACTGCCGGGTTCAGGCGGGGATCGCGAGCACCTCCGATCAGGAATGGGTCGATCTACTGGATCGCGCGTCTCTCGGCTGGGCATGAAGGGCGAAAGTGTTCTATCGGGCCCAATATCGAGACCCGAAAAGATTGTCGCGGCGGTCGAGGAGATCGCTCGCGGAAGGCCTATCGCGCCGCTTTTCCAGTGTGTTGGTGACACGTATAAACACAGAAAGTACGCTCGGGGCTCGGACCGCCGTCAGGTGCCATCGAGGAGAAAACTGCCATCGCCGACCGGACACTCGGGATTCGCTGACGTAGACCTGTTGGCATTTCTCGCCACGCATGAGTGCCGCCGCGCGCGATGACCGTTTGCGGTCAGCCTCGCCGGCGAGCACCATCCGCTATGAAGGCTCGCCCACCGAAGAGGCATTTTGGGCCTTCCGGGTCTGCGGGACCCCTGCGGAAGGAGAATGCATGACGAGTCAGTGTCACTTTATTGCGAGGAGCAGGGTTTGCTGCTTGTCGCCCGCGGTGGCGTGGGGCGGGATGTTCCCAATTGCGCAAGTTACCCTTGAGAGCCTCAGATCCGTTCTACATGACGGCGATCCGTTACGGCATCACCGCGATCATCCTGCTGTGTGCCCTGCTCGCCGCAGTCGAGGAGCGCGCAGCTCTTTGCGCGATGGAAGGAAGCTGCACCGGACGTCTGCGCGGTGCTGGGCTCATTCGGCTTTGCGGGTCTGGGATTGCTCGTGTTCATCGGGTTGCAGCATTCGCGACCCGAGCACGCGGCAGCATCATCATCGGCGACACAGCCGCTGATGGCTGCGCTGGTGGTGTGGTTGCTCAAGGGAAAGCGTCCGGCGAGATCGAGCAGCTTCCGGGCTTCCTCTCCGCGTTGCCCCTTTGCCGGCGTGGTGCTGGTTGATCACCAAGGGGCATTTCACGGGGCTCTTCGGCGGAGGTGACAGGCTGGGGCGACGTGCTGCTGATGTTCTGCGGCGCGCGGTGACACGCGGGTCATCTACACGCTCGGCGCAGCCACCACCGCATGTCGGTCGCCGCTGCGCTACACGGCACTCGCGTGCGGTCATGGCGCTGCCGACCATTTCGACCTTGCGCTCGCCGCTACCGCCAGCGGCTATGTCGCCGTTCCTTCCGGCGCGGCCATCTCATCCGTGGGCTGGCAATTGGACATCATCATCGGCATCTCATCGGTGCTGCGGGCGTATTGTGCTGGAACGCGGGCAACAAGATACTTTCCGGCGCACGACCAATGGCGTCTCCTGTTCATCAATTACGTATCGCCGATCACGGTGTTTCGCAGCGTTCGTATCGCGCAGGGTCATCGCTTCCGCGCCCATCGAGTTCCTGGGTGCGGCGCCGGGTGATCAGGCGCGCTCATCGCGAACAACGTCGTCACGAAAGCGTTCCGCTGCCCCGCCTACGGCCGCGGGAGCACGCGAGCGATGCGCGCGGCAGGTTAGCCGGACGCCGGTCCCCGGTCCCTGTTCCTCCCGGTGACGGTCCCGCTCACCGCCCTCGGGCGCGCCTCGCGCGGGCCCAGGAAGGCACCCAGAGGGATCCGAGTTGCCCAGCACCGGCAGACAGCGCGACCACCAAAGTATCCAGAGCAGCTTCTTCTCGTTGGAGACGGGGCTCTGAGTGTCTGTTTGATGATGTCGCCCAGATATCGCCGGCTGAGTATCCTACACACCCAAAATGCTCTGATATCCGAAACCCAGCATGCCGGGCTCCCCTCGCGTCGTTCAGAGGTGCCATCGATCCCGAACCCGCCGGCGGTTTATCCACTTTCCGGGGGCGAGTCGCGCGGGCCGCGCCAGCCCACTCGCTTCCGGCCCGCCCGGGGATGTCCTCGATGTGCGTTGGCGCGCCGAATTTCGGAAAACGCCACGGTAGGCTGATCGTGTTCGAAACCGGGTCGCGATCTCGCGACTCGATCCTCCGCATTTCGCGATGGGCTAAATCGCGGAACTAAAGGCGGCCAGCGGCCCGGCGGTAATGTCGAGGTCCGGCGAGGAATCGGCGTCGGAGGCGATGGTTGGGCGTCGAAGCGGCATCGTGATCGCGCTCCGTCGCCCACTACTCTCGGATTCGATCCGAGCACGGTAAATCAACGTGTGGCGGAGCAGGTGGGAACGCAGCGCGAAACGCGCGAAGTGCCGAAGGGAGCCCGCGCGACGGGGAGCCGGACAGTTCGTTCCGAGAGTTCTCGGCAGCACCGAGGACGTCTGGACGCAGATATCTCCAACGGTCAGGGTCCCCATGCGTCCGCCCACGCTCGTCCTCTACGACGGAGCGGTGCGCTCTGCTTGCGGCATGGGACGGGGGCGCGGCGATGGGTCCGTTCACGCTGTCCCAACGACGAGAAGCTCTACGCCTCGGCCTCTCGTTCTTCCGCGACCTCCAGACGCGCTTCCGGGCGCCGGGCGATTTTGCCCAGGCTACGTGATCGCCCACGAAGTGGAGCCATCGCATCTGCAAAAAGCTTACGGGGCAGATCGGAAGGCTCGCGCGGAGCGCGCCTCGCAGACCGAAGCCAACCGGAATTTTCCGTTGCGGATCGAGCTTCAGGCAGACTGCTACGCCGGTGTCTGGGGGCACCACGCGCCGGCACGATGAACCGAAACTCGACGCCGGCGACATCGCCCGACAGCGCTGAACTGCCGCAACGGCGATCGGGCGACGACCGCCTGCAAAGGGAACAGCAGGGGCGCGTTGCACCTGAGTCATTCACTCACGGGACATCCGGAGCAGCGCGTGCGCTGGTTCCAAGCGCGGCATGGATTCCGGCACAGCCGAAGAAGGACTGCGACACGGCCGCCATCCGGCGGTTCGGTCTGAGGGCGGCTGCACTCGGCAGGCGCGCCCGACATGAAAATGCGGCACAGGACTACACGCGCACGGGCGTCCCGATGGCCGACCACGGCATCGCGGGCGGGTCTGAATTCGAGGCGTCCACTCGCAATTCTGGGCCTACACGATGCAAGACACGCCGAAGGTCGCATTTCTACTGGTCATAGAATGCCTGCATGATCGTTGTTTCTGGTCATGCTGCTGAACGGGTGTGGGGCGATGCCGTCGCGCTACATGGACCGCAACAGCGGCGACTGCGTGAGCCACATCGCTGCATCCACTCCGCCGGCGGATCAGCGGCGTGGATAACCCGGCATGTCGGGCCACGACGGCGCGCAGTGCGTCTGCGTACGCGTCAGAAAACTGCCGCATCGTCCATGGTGGTCAGCGGGGGCCGGACGAGCGCGCCAGTCCGGCGCGTGCGCGAATTCCGCGACGACTCGCTTCATCGCCGGAATCATCGGTAGGCGCCTGAAAGATCTTCCGCAGCGCGTCGGCACGCTGCCGGCGTTGGCCCCCTCCGCGGTGCTCCAACGCTCGAAAAGTGCGTGGATACCGGCGGGGCTCATGTTCACCGGTCGCGCTTATGCAACCCGGCGCCGCGATCGCGAGGCCGAGCTTCGACAGCAGCGATTCGCTGGCGGGAAACACGTCGAAGCCGCCTCTGCGGTACCGATTCGATCATCGCCTTAGAGTTGCTCCAGTCGCCGGAAGAGTCCTTGGCGCCTGCGACGGACTTCGGATAACGCTTCAGCAGCCGCTCGATGACGCCGAACGGTGATCGGGACGTTGGTGACTTGCGGGATGTGATAAAGGTAGAAGCGCGAGGCGGTCGTCGCCGACGCGCTCGATGCTTCGAGTAATACGGCGAACACGCCATCGTCGCTGACCCTTCTTAGCGATAGAACGGGGCACCATCAGCACGCCGGCCGCGTCATTTTCGACGGCGTGCGCGGGTTAACTGGCGACGGCGTCGCTGATCAGAGCAGGCACCGGTGCCCGGCATCAGTCTTTCCCGCGGGAATGCCGGCATCCAATAAGCGTGTCGGTGAGCGCAAGCCGCTCTTCGACGGAGAGCGACGCTGGCCTCGGAGTTGGTGCCGAAGATGGCGAGCGCGGCGCTGTTGTCGACGAGCCACCGGCGAAGTGCGCGATGAACCGATCGACGTCGGGCTCGAGCCGCCGGTTGAAGGGGGTGAGCACGGGTGCGACGGCGCCTTTTGAGTTCGAGGCGGTCATGGGATTCTGCCCGCGCTCTGGACGGTTACGCGTGAAGTCGAAGTCGACGCCCTGGTCGGCCTGCGTCACGGTCTCGCAGGAAGAGCTTGCGATAGCCGCGCTCGGCCGTCGGCTGCGACCACCGGGTTGCTCGCGGCTGCGCCGCGCCAGCTCCTCGTCCGGACACCAGCAGCGCGATCTCGCGCTCGCTCACGCTCAGGCGGATGCGGTCGCCGCTGCGCACGTGCGCGAGCGGCCCGCCGATCGCCGGCTTCCGGCGTCACGTGCAGCACGATGGTGCCGAAGGCGGTGCCGCTCATGCGGCCGTCGGAGATGCGCACGATGTCCTTCACGCCGGCGCGCGCAGCTTGCGCGGGATCGGGATGTAGCCGGCCTCCGGCATGCCGGGCGCACCCTTGGGGCCGATGTTCTTCAGCACCAGGATGTCGTCGGCCGTGACGTCGAGATCGTCGGCGTCGATGCGCTCGGCCAGGTCCTGCGACGTTCTCGAACACCACGGCGCGGCCCTCGTGCTCCATCAGCGTCGGCGTCGGCCGCCGACTGCTTGATGATCGCGCCGCCGGGCGCGAGGTTGCCGCGCAGCACCGCGATGCCGCCCTGCGGATAGATCGGGTTCGCGACGCGGCGCACCACGTCCTGCGCGAAGCCCGGCCCGGCGCGCTCGATCTCCTCGCCCAGCGTGCGCCCGGTGACCGTCAGCGCATCGAGGCGCAGCAGCGGCTTCAAGCTCGCGCAGCAGCGTCGGCCATGCCGCCCGCGTGGTGGAAGTCCTCCATGTAGTGCTGGCCCGACGGCTTGAGGTCGAGCAGCACCGGCGTCTCGCGGCCCATGCGGTCGCAGCGCGTCGCAGGTCGATCGTCGATGCCGAGGCGGCCCGCGATCGCGGTCAGGTGCACGATGCCGTTGGTCGAGCCGCCGATCGCGAGCAGCACGCGCATGCGCGTTCTCGAACGCCTGCCGGCGTCAGGATCTTGTCGATCGTGAGCTCGTCGTGCGCCATCTGCACGGCCGTGCGCGCCGGTCTGCTCGGCGATGCGGATGCGGTCGGCGGTGACCGCGGGCGGCGACGCGCCGCCGGGCACCGTCATGCCCAGCGCCTCGGCGATGCACGCCATCGTGCTCGCCGTGCCCATCACCGAGCAGGTGCCGACGCTCGCGACCAGCTGGTTGTTGACGTCGCGCGATCTCGTCGGCGTCGATCTCGCTCGGCGCGGAACTTGCCCCAGTAGCGGCGGCAATCGGTGCAGGCGCCGACGCGCTCGCCGCGGTGCGAGCCGGTCAGCATCGAGCCGGTGACGAGCTGGATGGCCGGGCATGCCGGCCGACGCCGCGCCCATCAGCTGCGCCGGCACGGTCTTGTCGCAGCCGCCGATCAGCACCACCGCGTCCATCGGCTGCGCGCGGATCATCTCCTCGGTGTCCATCGACATGAGGTTGCGCAGGTACATGCTGGTCGGCGCCGCGAAGCTCTCGTGGATCGAGATCGTCGGGAACTCCATCGGCAGTCCGCCGGCGAGCATCACACGCCACTGCTCGACGGCGGCCACTGAAGCTGGGGGCGAGTTGCCGTGGCAGGGGTTGTACGCGCTGCGCAGTGTCGGCCAATGCCGGGTGTATCTGGCCCGATCGACGGCGCGGCGATCCGTGTAGCCGCGCGCCCTTGATGAGCGCGCTGCTGCGCAGGAAAGCGAGAACGCCTGATCGCCGTCAGCTCGTCAGGCCGGCGCATGCCCGAGGCCTCCTGGGTCGCAGGGATCCTTCGTCGTCGGGGTTCTGCATGGAAGAAAAAGCCAGAACTTTGCGCCCGGCTTTGTCTCGACTGCGGCTTACCGCGAGGGCGGTAATTACGCGGCGCCTGGATGTTGCTCGCCTGCTTGCCCTTCGGGCCCGTGCGTGACTTCGAACGGAGACCTTCTGGCCTTCCTTCAGCGTCTTGAATCCCGGCATGTTGATCGCCGAGAAAGTGCGCGAACGAGGTCTTCGCCGCCGCCATCCGGCGTAATGAATCCAAAGCCCTTTGCATCGTTGAACCACTTCACAGTTCCTGTTGCCATTTCAGTAATTCCTCAACGACACAAATTAAGAATCGGGACGGTGCCCGGCCGTGTTTCGATCTCAAGGAAAGAACGATCGATGGAACGACGTGCAAGCGGTCGTACAGGGCGTACTACTGCCTTGAAACTAAAACACTTTTGCGGAGGATACACAGTCGCCCCAGTGGCGCCGGCGGTATTTGCGGCTCGACAGGAAAAGGCTATTTCAGGGCTGCGAGTGTCTCCAGGGTCGTATGGGGTGGCCGCCGTCAGCACGCTCCAAGCTGCGTCCTGACGAGCGCGGCGCCCGCCGCAGCGCCAGGCTTGCCGCGGGCGACGTCGCCGGCCGAGGGCACCATTCCCGCAGTTCGTGCACGGGTAGAGCCGCTCGGCCGGGACGATGCGCGAGCGCCTGCCTCGGGCGTCGCCGCGACTTCCTCCGCAGTCTCGACCCGGTCGGTGGCGACGTCGATGGCGCCGACGAGCACGTCCTTCGCCCTCGAGGAGACCGATGAGCTCGATCGGCACGTGCGAGTTCGCGCATTCGAGCGATACCTGCCGGATCGTCGAGCTGCAAGCAGCGGAAAAGGTCTGCTCGTACTGCCGCCACTCGCCGCCGAGGGTCTTCTTTCCAGTCTGATGTTGGCCTTGA
>ERZ1370068.1092-contig-10999_pt1 | contig 24635 bp, 33 predicted proteins | sample MGYA00561227_ERZ1370068 | MGnify/ENA primary metagenome ERZ1370068 (study PRJEB38410, sample SAMEA6850437) | metagenome | study: Metagenomic assessment of the ecological functions of the soil: analysis of the soil microbiota associated with the...
TGTACGCCAACCGCGCGGCGAAGGATCTTCCAGCTTCAGAGCGGGTGCCCGCGCGGGTTACGGGCCGGACGTGACGACCACCCCGGCCGCGAGCCCTCCGTCCCTCCCGGCCCCGGCGACTGTGAGCGCTCCCGCCAACACGCAGAGCACCGGCGGTCTTCGGCACCGCCCGGTCGGGCGAGCAGCTCACCGCCTCGAGCGGGGCCTGAGCGGCACACCGACCTTCACCTACTCGTGGCAGCGCTGCGACCGCGACGGCGCGGCGCCTGCGGCGCGCCACCTCAGACGACCGGCCCCGTCCTCACGCTGACGAACGCCGACGTGGGCTACACCCTGCGCGTCGTCGTGCGGGCGCAGAACTCGGCGGGCGGCGCCTCCGCCACCAGCGCGCAGAGCGCGGTCGTCCAGGCGAAGAAGGGACGCAAGGGCGGCGGTGAGGACCTTCAAGAGCTACCGCGCTGCAGAGCCGTCGGGCGCTGCACCGGCTCGCGCGCACTGATCCACCGCTAAGCGGCTTCCAGAGCGGATTTTCGCGAAACCGTGGGCCCTCGGCCCGCCCGAGCGTCCTCTACACTCGGAAGCGGAACACTCACGAACTCTGCCGCCCACCCGATATCACGGACGCACTGACTGAACCGACCACCTCCTCGTTCGGGAACCAGCGCGAAGGCGCCTCGCGGTACCTGACTCGCGCTGCGGGAGCACTGGCTCCTGATCCTGACCTGGTCGCCGTGGCCGTCGGGGAGCGCGGCGGCTCTACTCGCTGACGGCGCCGAGCGGTACAAGGCCGAGGCGTCGATCCTGGTCAATCCCGTGGGCGAGGGCGACACGACGCGTTCGTGGGCCTGCCGGTGATCAAGGAGTCGAACGGCCTCACGAGCGGCGTCCTCACGGCGGCCCGCTTGATCCAGACTCCCGAGGTCGCCGAAGGAGGTACGGAACCCGCTACCGCTTCGACATGAGCCGCAACGCACTCCTCGGCTCGATCGAGGTGAAGCCGCTGAGCCAGAGCAACATCATCGCCATCCAGGCGACGGCAGCGAGCGCCTCGCGCCGCCGCGATCGCGAACGCCTTCGCCGCACAGCTGCTCAGACAGCGGTCGAACCAGTTCCAGTCCGCCGTGAACGCCACGATCACGCGCCTGCACGCGCGCTCGACGGGCCTGTCCCCGGCCCAGCTCGCGAACCCCGGCCGCGACGCGACCTCCAGGCCCAGCTCGTCGGAGCTGGACCACGCTCGGGCGGCAACGACCTGACCCTGCACCTCGCGAGCGCCGCGGTCCCGCCGACGTCTGCCTCGGCTGGCCGCGCCCGATGCTCGGCATCGCGGTGGCGTTCCTGGTCGCGCGCTGCTCGTCGGCGCGGGCGCTGCGCTCGCGCTCGAGGTCTTCAGCCCGAGGATCAACCGCGAGGACGAGCTGCTCGCTGGACACCGCCTGCCGATCCTGGCCCGCGTGCCCCGAGTTCGCACCTCTTCCGCCTCGCGCTACCTGACGCACCGCGGCAAGCTGCCGCCCCATGTCTGGGAGGCCTACCGGACGCTGCGGGCCTCGCTGACCGGCGCCTGGACCGAAGGGCGGCTTCCCGCGAAGGATCCTCGTCACCGGCGCGATTCCCGGCGAGGCCAAGACGATGACCTCCGTGAACCTCGCGCTCACGCATGGCGGCGACGGGCGCGCGGGTGATCCTCATCGACGCCGATCTCCGGCGGCCGATGATCGCCACGGTCTTCGGCGCACGCCAGCCGCTCGAACGGCTTCGGGCTGCTGTTGCTCGGCAACGCGCCGCCCGAGCTCGCGCTCCTCCCCGCCCCGGGCGCGCCCCAACCTCTCCAGCTGCTGCTCGCGAACCCCGAGCACGCGCACCTGGTCGACCTGCTCCAGCGCAACCGGCTCGAGGCGGTGCTCGCGCAGCTTCAGAGGTACGCGCGACGTCATCATCATCGACTCCCGCCGTTGACCGAGGTGGCCGACGCGCTTCCGCTCGCCGACGTGGTGGACACGATCCTCGTCTCCGTGCGCCTGGGCAGGAGCCGCCGCGACAAGCTCGAGCAGCTGCGGCGGGGCTCCTCGCCCAGCGCGGCGTCACTCCCGCGGGGTTCCGGTCGTCACGAGCCGGCGGGTGGCTACAACGCGCCGCCTACGGCTACGAATACCGGGGCGTGGAGCGGCAGCCGGCTGAGCGTCGAAGAGCTCGAAGGTGCGCCCGCTCGAACAGTCGAAGTCGGCCCCGGCGAGTAGGCCGTGACGGCACGCGGTGCCCTCGCAGCCGGCGCCCCGCGATCTCAGATCGGCCGCTCGGTCGCCTGAGCCTGGCGGGAGGCTTCGCGCTCGGCGGGATCCTGATCGGAGCTGCGGCGGTGCACTCGCCGACCGCTCGCGCATCGGCGCGGTCGTCGAGCATCGCGTTCATCGCCGGTCTCGTTCCGCAGCCTCGCCGGCGGCGTCGCGTTCTTCGTCGTCCTGACCTTCTTCGAACCGCCTGCCGGGCTCACCCGCCACCGGGTTCACGCTGGTCAAGGCGGCCGGGCTCGTCCTCGCGCTCGCCTGGCTCGCGGCGCTGGCCGCGCGACGCTCCGGGGTGCCGCTCCTCTTCCGCGACCACCCCGTGGCTCGCGTACGCGATCGTCGCCTTCCTCACCTGGTCGCTGGTGTCGGTGCTCTGGGCCGAGGATCCGGTCTCCGCGCGCGTCGAGACCACGCGGCTGATCCAGAACGCGATCCTGCTCTTCATCGTCTTCAGCGCGATCGAGAAGCGCCAGCACCTGCTCTGGGTGATGGGCGCCTACCTCGGCGGCGCGCTTCCTGACGGCGGTCGTCGGGCTCGCCAGGGGCTCGTCCTCCGAGCGGTTCAATCCCTACGCGGACACGAGCCGGCTCTCGGGCGGGATCGGCGATCCCAACGAGCTGGCGGCGATCCATGATCCCGCGCCGTCGCGATCGCGGCCTTCCTGATACCGACGACGCGCCAGCCGTTGATGCGCTGGCTGCTCTTCTCGCTCGTGCTGGTGATCTCGCTTGCCCTCTTCTTCACGCAGTCGCGCGGAGGCGCTCCTGGCGCTGGCGGTGGTCATCGTCGTCACACCGCTCCTGGCCGGCCCGGTGCGCCTGCGGGCCGTCGCCGTGATCCTCGCCATCGCCGCGCTGGGGATCGGCTACTTCGGCGCTGATTGCCCCACCCCAGGCGATCCAGCACGTGACGAGGTTCTCGGTCGGGAGCGGCACCGGCCGTGAGGATCTCTGGCGGGTCTCGATCCGGATGTTCGAGAACCATCCGTTCGCCGGCGTGGCCACGGGAACTTCCAGGTGATCAGAGCCGAGATACGCCCTGCAGGACATCAACCTGCGCCGCCCCGACTTCATCGTCGAGACACCGAAGGTCGCCCACAACACGTACCTGCACATCCTGACCGAGCTCGGCCTCGTCGGAATCGCGGCGTTCGGCTCCATCCTGATCGGCTCGCTGCTGGTCGCCTTCCGGGCGATCCGGTCGTTCGCGCAGCGCGGCGAGCTGCGAATGGAGATCCTCGCGCGCGGTGTGCTGATCGGAACGCTCGGCATGCTCGCCGCATTCGTCTTCATCACGGCGCAGTACGAGAAGCAGCTGTGGCTCCTGCTCGGCGTCTGCGCCTCGCGCTCTCGACTCTCGCCCGCGCCGGCGAGTCCGCCGGAGTCCTAGGCTCGCCGACGCCTCCCAGCGGTCGAGGGCGTCCGACGCGCTCCCGCCCAGCCGCCGCGCTGCTCGATCCAGGCCAGCAGGCGTCGATAGACCCCGTCGTAGCCGTTGGAGAGCCGGGGATGGTGCATCGCGCGGGTGCCAGAGCAGGGCGACAGCGCCGCCGTGCTCGGCGACCGGCTCGAGCGCCGCGACCGCTGCCTCGAAGGCGGCCTCGGCCCCGAGGGCGAGGTAGCGTCTCCTCGGCCAGGGTCGCGTCCATCACCGCGAGCGGCAGCTCCCACCCGCCAGGCTCGCGCCGCTCGGGGTCCCCAGAGCCGGTACGGATACGGCGTCCCAGCCCGCCAGGCCGGGGAGCGACGGCCAGCCGATGCTCGAGTCGTACCGAAGACCCGCGCCGCGCTAGCGCTCGGCGGCCAGCCGCTCCGGGGGCGCTGCGCAGGTAGCGGTGCCTCAGGCCTCGTGCGCCGGGGAGCGGTTCCGGCCTCCTCCGCGATCGCGCCCGGGCGCTCTCTGGCCCGGTACGAGGGCGTGCAGCGCCACCTCCGAGACCTGCAGCCCGGGTTTGCTCGACCGCACGGGCAAAGGCCGGGCCGTAGCGCTCCGGGTAGCCGTCGTGCGGGTCCCTCCTGTCGCGTGAGGAAGAAGCACGTCGAGCCACGGCCTCCTCGGCATCCAGCATCGCGTCGAGCGGATAGGCCGGGTCGCGGCCGCGCAGGGCATCGACCGCGAACGCCGTGCCCTCACGGAGACGCCGGCGCGAGCGATGGACGACCCCACCGACGAGCTTGCGGGCTGCCGTGCGCGCCCCACCCGCCCCGGAGCAGGTCGAGCGTCGTGCGTGAGCGCTACGAGAAACCGCTCGCCGCCCGGATAGCCACGTCGCTCGACTCCCAGCCGCCGCCCGAGCGCAGCTGCGATCTCCGCCACCCGAGGTCCCGGCGGCCGCTCGGGCGGCTGCGGACGTCCGTGAGCGTCGAGGCCGGCGTCGCGCTCGGCGGCCAGGGTCAGGAGCCCGAACACCTCGTCGAGCTCCTCCGGCTCGGCCGGGGCGTCTTCGTCGAAAGGGACCCGAGCGCGTCGAGCACGCGCGTCGAGCGCGTAGCGCCGCTCGAGCTCCACTAGTCGCGAGGGCGCAGCGCCGGAAAGAGGATCGCGTCGCGGATCGACTCGCGCCCGGTGAGCACCATCGCCAGCCGGTCGATCCCGAGCCCGAGGCCGCCGGTCGGCGGCATCCCGTAGGCGAGCGCCTCGACGTAGTCGGGGTCGCCCGGCTCGCCGCCCGCCTCTGCCGCCTGCTGGGCGAACCGCTCTGCCTGCTCCGTCGGGGTCGTTCAGCTCGGTGAACGCGTTGCCGAGCTCCATGCCGCCGACGAAGTACTCGAAGCGCTCGACGATGTCGGGGTCGTCGTCGGTAGCGCGCGCGAACGGCGAGAGCTCGACCGGGTAGTCGTGGAGGATCGTCGGCTGGATCAGCTCCGGCTCGACGAAGTGGCTGAGCGCGTGGTCGACGAGCTGCGCCCAGCTGCGGTCCTGGCTCGTGTCGACGCCGCGCCTCGTCCAGCAGCCGGCGCAGCTCGTCCGCGTCTCGCGTCCAGAGGCCGCGCTCCTCGAGCGAGTCCAGGAGCTTCAGCCGCCGCCAGGGCGCCTTCAGGTCGACCTCGTGCCCGCGGAAGGTCGACCGTCGTCCCGTCCAGTCACCTCGTGCGCGACGGTCTCGACGAGCTCCTCGATCCGCGCCATGGTGTCGCGTGTAGTCGGCGTAGGCCTCGTACCACTCGAGCATCGTGAACTCGGGCGTTGTGCTTGTAGGAGACGCCCTCGTTGCGGAAGTCCTTGCTCGAGCTCGTAGACGCGCTCGAGCCCGCCGACGATGAGGCGCTTGAGGTAGAGCTCGTCGGCGATGCGCAGGTAGAAGTCGGCGGTCGAGCTCGTTGTAGTGCGTGACGAACGGCTCGGCGAAGGCACCGCCGTAGCGCGGCTGCAGCACCGGGGTCTCGACCTCGAGGAAGCCGCGCTCGTCGAGGTAGCGCCGGATCGCCGTGACCATGCGCGTGCGCAGCTGGAAGTCCGCGCGGGTCTCCTCGTTCATCAGCAGGTCGAGGTAGCGCTGCCGGTAGCGCGTCTCGACGTCGGTGACGCCGTGGAAGGTGTCCGGGAGCGGCCGACGGATCTTCGCCAGCAGGACGAGCTCGGAGACCGTCAGCGACGGCTCGCCGCGCTTCGAGCGGCCTGGCCTTCCGGTTGCGCCAACGATGTCGCCGAGGTCGAGGTCGAGCTCCTGCTCGGCGATCAGCTGGATCCGTCCGGAGCGGTCGACGAGGTCGAGGAAGCTCAGCTTGCCCATCGCGCGGCGGCGCCATGACGCGCCCGCGACACGCCGTGAGCCGTCGAGTGTCTGGCCCGGCTCGGCCTGCTCGGCCTGGGCCCGGACCGCGGAAATCTCCTCCCGATCGGGAAATCGCTTCGGCAGCATCCGCGCGAGTCTAGTTCGCCGCGGAGGCGGGCTTTGCCCGCCTCCGCTCGAGAGCCTCTGAGCTCAGTCACCGAAGAAAGTCGTCATGGCGCGCGCAGCGCGCCGGACTTCTTCGGCTACTAAGCCGCTTTGATCTCGAGGATCTTGAACTTCATCGCGCCGCGCGGGCGCGGAGACCTCGACCGTCTCGCCCTTCTTCTTGCCGATGATCGCCTTGCCGACCGGCGACTCGTTCGAGAGCTTGTTCTCGGCAGGGTTCGCCTCGGCGGAGCCGACGATCCGGTACTCGAACGTCTGCTTCGCGTCGATGTCGCGGCAGCCTGCACCTTCGAGCCGACCGAGACGCACGTCCTTGGCGACGTCCTTCTTCTCGATCACGCGCGCATTGCGCATGCCGCTCCTCGAGCGTGCGCGATGCGGTGCTCGAGCAGGGCCTGCTCGTTCTTCGCGTCGTCGTACTCGGCGTTCTCGGCGATGTCGCCGAACTCCCGCGCCACGCGGATTCGCTCGGCGACCTCGCGGCGCTTGTCATTCGAGAGATACTCGATCTCTTCGCTTGAGCTTCTCGTAGCCTTCCGGGTGTGAGGATTACGTCCTTCACAGTTGGCCTCCTGAAAGAAAAACGCGCGGCGCACGGGCACCGTCGCGGGCGGGGATGTTACCTGCGAGGGCAGACGGACGTCAACTCCCGGCCCAGCTACCATTTCTCCCTGTGCAGGTAGATCTCCGGGACTCCTGGAGGATCCGCGGTGTCGAGATCCCCACGCGGCTCGTGCTCGCCCCGATGGCGGGCGTGAGCGTGCAGGCGTTTCGCCGCCAGGGCCGCCGCTTCGGCGCCGGCCTCGTCTGCTCGGAGATGGTCAGCTGCGCCGGGCCTCCAGCATCGGAAACGAGCGCACGCTGGGCTACCTGCGCATCTCGGCGGACGAGCGCCCGCTGGCCGATGCAGATCTTCGGCTCCGATCCCGACGTGATGGCAGATGCGGCACAGGATGGTCGAGGCCGCCGGCGCCGACATCGTCGACGTGAACTTCGGCTGCCCCGTGCGCAAGGTGACGAAGACCGGGGCCGGCGCGACCCTGCTCGACGACCGCGAGCGGGCCTGCGCGGATCGTCGACGTCGGTGGCCGAGGCCGGTCGACGTGCCGGTGACCGTGAAGATGCGGCGCGGCCTCGAGAACGGCTCGCGCGCGTGTCTCGACGTCGGCCCGCGGCTGGTGGACGGCCGGTGCCGCCATCGCTGACGCTCCATCCGCGCTCGCGCGAAGCAGATGTACACGGGCGAGGCGGATCACTCGCTGACCGCCGAGCTGGTCGGAGCTCGTCGACGTGCCGGTGATGGCCTCCGGCGACGTCACGTCGAGCGCGCGCGCGCAGGCGATCCTCGGCTACCACGGGCGCGTCCGCGGTGATGGTGGGCCGCGGCGGCGCAGGGCAATCCGTGGGCGCTGCGCGAGATTCTCGACGGCGAGGCGGCGGAGCCTTCGCGCGAGGAGGTCGCCGCCGAGCTGCTGCTCTTCATCCGCGAGACTGTGCGCGAGCTGGGCGAGCGCCGCGGGCGACTGAGCTTCCTGAAGAAGTTCTACGGCTGGTACCTGGGCCGCGGCCGGTTCCCGCAGCCCGTTCAAGCAGGAGCTCGTTCAGCTCGAGACGACTGGAGGAGGTGGAGCAACGGCTGCTCGCGGCAGCGCCTGGCGCGGCCGAGGTACTCGGCGCGGCTCGAGGCAGAGCTGCCCGACGGCGAGGACGATGATCGTGCTCGACTCTGCCGATCTCGATCTACGGCGGCGGCTGACCGGCCGCGCTGTCTGCGAAGAACTCGCCGATGAGTCGGCCACCCGCGCCGGCAGCGTAGGAGACGAGATCGTGGATCCCGTCGGGCACTGATTCGACTCGAGCCTCTGGTAAAGGCGGCCCGAAAGCGACCGACGCCTCGTTCGCGGCGCCCGGAACCTCGGGCTCCGGAGCCGTCAGCAGCAGCACCGGGACGCCGGCCGCAGCAACCAACGGATAGGTGTCCGTCACCGGCTCTCGGCGGCCTCCCGTATTTGATCGCGCCGAGGGTCTCGAGGCTCGAGGATCGGCACGACGCGCCCCTCCGCCTCTCGCATCGCCGCCCGGTGCGCAGCCTCCAGGGCCGGAGTCCACCGTTTCAGCGACTCGCGCTCGAACGCGAAATACGCGTCCCAGCTCGCGAAGGAGTCCCTCCTCGATCTCCTCGCGGGCTTCGGCGACGACAGGTGGTGAGGTCCGCGGTGAGGTCGGCGCCGACGTCCCCGGGTTCGACGTACCCACCGTCGATGAGGGCCAGGCCCGCCGTCCGCTCCAGGAACCCGCGCGGCGAACGAGCACCCGACGCGCGCGCCCCACGAGAAGCCGACGAAGAGGGCGCGGTCGACCCCGAGCTCGGTCAACAGATCGGCGGCGACCTCGGCCAGCGCCGACGGCTCGGTGCGAAATCGGCCGGCAGCGCCGCAGATTCGCCGTGGCCCGGCGGGTCCGGCGAGATCACGCGGAGCCCGTACTCATGGACCAGCACCGGGGCGAGCTCGTTCGCAGTCCAGTCCGCATCCGCCGAGACCGTCCCAGTAGAGCAGTGGCGGAGATCCGGCCTCACCCCAGTCGCGAACGTGGATCGGCCCGCCGCGAAGGGCGACCGGGAACGCCCTCACGATTCGCGGTTCCGCTCCCAGACGAGGCGGAGACCCTCCAACGTCAGGAACGGGTCGACGCGATCCAGGGTCCTCGCGTGGGGACGATCAGGTCGGCGAGCCCGCCCGTCGCGACCGTCTGCGCGTCGGCGCCCAGCTCGCCTCGGATCCGCTCCACGATTCCGTCGACCTGGCCCGCGAACCCGTAGACGAGGCCCGACTGGAGGCTCGCCGCGGTGTTCTTCGCGATCACGGTCGGCGGGCTCGACGAAGTCGACCTTGAACAACCGCGCAGCGCGCTGGAAGAGCGCGTCCATCGAGACCTCGATCCCGGGCGCGAGCACGCCGCCGACGTACTCCCCCTCCGCCGAGACGACGTCGAAGTTCGTCGAGGTGCCGGAAGTCGACCACGATGCACGGCGGCGCCGTAGCGCTCCACCGCCGCGACCGCGTTCGCGATCCGGTCCGGGCCGACCTCGCGGGATCGTCGTAGCGAGATCGGAACGCCCGTCTTGACCCCGGGCCCGAGCTCGAGCAGCTCGGCGCGTGGCGTAGTCCTTCGGCGAAGCTCCTCGTAGGCGCGGTGCGAGCTGCGGCACGGTCGAGGCGAGCGCGATCCCGTCGACGCTCGAGAAATCGAGGAAGTTGCCGTAGCAGCGCGCCGAGCTCGTCGCCGCGTGCGGCTGCGCTCGGTCGCGACGCGCCAGTGCTCGCGCAGCTCCGCGCCCTCGAACAGCCCGAACACCGTCTGCGTGTTCCCAACGTCGATCGCCAGGAGCGCCATCGAGGTCGAGCCTACCGACGCCTCGTCCTCACGAAGCACAGCTCCGCGGTCGGCATCCCAGCGTGCAGCGGAGCGCCGAAGGCGCGGAGTCTGCGCGGGTTAGCCGTAGGCCGTCCTAAACGGTCGTCGTCCGACGACAGCGACTCGCCGATCCGCTCGGCCAGCGCCTCCGCCGTCAGGTTCGGCTCGTCGCCCTCGCCGCGGAGCTCCTCGACGGTCACGTCGCTCGAGGTGTAGACCTCCGCGCGCGGGATGATCCGTGTCGGGCGGTTCTTGTCCCAGACCCACACGTCCTCCATCTTCAGATGGAAGAACGGATAGCTGGGCTGCGGCACGTACTGCAGGTCGAGCCGGTTGCAGAGGTACGTCGCATCCTGCGTCAGGACGCAGTAGCGGAAGAGGCTGAAGACCGCCGAGTACTCCTTCTTCAGAGTGAGCTCGAGGTCGGCCTCGAACTCGTCGAGCTCGTCGAGGTGAGACATAGCGGGATCATAGCCCCGCCAGCAGGGCCTGGACCGGGCCGCGGCCGGGAATCTCCAGAGCCGGATCCAGCTCGGCGAGCGGCTCCAGGACGAAGCGGCGTTCGCTGCAGCCGCGGATGCGGCAGCGTCAGGCCAGGCTCGTCGAGGATCACGCCGTCCACGAGGAGGAGGTCGAGGGTCGATCGTGCGCGGGCCGAAGCGCGGGCCCTGGCCCCGGACACGGCCAAGCCGGCGCTCGATCTCCAGCAGCCGCCCGAGCATCGCGTGCGCGGCAGCTCGGTGTCGAGCTCGGCGGCGCCGTTCAGAAACCGCGGCTGGTCGCTCGTAGCCGACCGGATCCGTCTCCCGCAGCGTCGAGACCGCGACCACCTCGATCCCCTCCTCGAAGCCCAGCAGCTCGAGCGCGGCGGCAATCAGCCCCCTGTTGGTCGCCGAGGTTCGACCCGAGTCCGACGAAAGCCCTCGCCACCCGGGCATTGTTTCCGAGCGCCGCCCCTTGGACCCAGCTACCGTGTGCGGGTCGTGCGGCTATTGATGTTGACAGGGTCGTCTTCTTCGCATGCTGCGCTTCGGCTCTGGCCGCGCCCTCGCGCATCCGGGGAGCGCAGACGTGGCTCCGGCTGCCCCTTCCGGGAGTCGCTGCAGCGCCTACAGGCCTACCCGCGCACGCTCGTCGGGCTCGATCGAGTTCGGGGACCGGCCGCTGCCGGAACGCTGCGCAAGGCCGGCGGAGAGCTGATCGCGCCACCGCTCGACTCTGGCGCCTCCCAGCTGGACGGCGCAACGCCTCCTTCCAGGCTCATGCGCCGGGGGCTCGTGCGCTCGGTCACGCCCGACGTGCCGCTCGGGACCGATCCCGACCACGCCGCCGGGTTCCTGAGCGACTTACACCGCGACCGGCTTCGTGAGCGACTTCACCGATCCGCTCTCCTCGTCGGAATGGTGGGTCTCGCACGTCGGCGCCGATCGCTGGACGCCGCCGGGGCCAGGAAAGCCGCTGACGATGATCGACTCCGGCGTCGACCTCTCACACGAGGAGTTCGTCAACCGGCCGAACACGACGGCGCTCAACACGATGAAGCTACTCGAGGAACGACGAAGAGCTGCACGGCACGGCCACCGCGTCGGTCGCCGCAGCGCCCCAGAACGGCGTCGGCATCGTCGGGATCTACCCACAGGCGAAGCTCCAGCTCTGGGATGCGAGCCCGAACGGCCAGCTCACCGTCGGGGACGAGATCGACGGCCTGTTCGCGGCACGGCGGACCGGCCCGGGAGTCGTCAACCTCAGCTTGGGCGGCTTCGACCGGATCCCGATCGAGGAGCACGCGATCATGAACGTCTTCGAGCGCGGCTCGCTGGTCGTGGCCTCGGCCGGAAACGACCGCGAGGGCGGCAGCTCGCCGTCGTACCCGGCGTCGTTCCCCACGTCCTGACGGTCGGGGCGACAGACGAGTCGGACCGCGTGACCGTCTTCTCGAGCGTCTCGCCCGCCATGGACATCGCCGCGCCGAGGCCGGGACATCTACGCGGCGATCCCGAAGCTGTTCAACCCGAGCGGCTACCAGCCAGTCGACGGCACGAGCTTCTCGGCGCCGCTCGTCTCGGGAGCCACGGCCGCGATCTGGACGCAGCGGCCCACGCTCACGAACACACAGCTCTTCGAGGTGATGCGCCGGTCCGCACGAGACGTGGGCAAGCGGGGCTGGGACCCGGATACCGGCTACGGCATCCTCGATCTCCCCGCTGCGCTCGCCCGACGCGCCCTCCACCGACCTGCGGGAGCCGAACGAGGACATCTACCTCGTGAAGCCGAACGGCCTCACCAAGGCCGGGCACGCGCCGCTGACGAAGCAGAACCGCCTCCAGGCGAGCATCGTCGCCCAGCTCGAGCGGCAGGAGGATCCCGAGGACGTCTACCGGGTCTGGCTGCCCGCGCGCGGCCACCTGGTCATCACCGCGAGGCCGACCGTGAACGTGACCCTCGAGGTCTGGGGCCGTCGCACCAAGACCGTCTACGAGCGGGGCAAGGCGGCCCAGCGCGACCTGATCGGCACCTCTGCGCACGCCGGTCGCAGGTTCGAGCGCGTGACCGTGCACGGCCGCGGCGCCGGACAGTACGTCTACGTGGACGTCTTCCTCGCCAAGAAGGTCGTACAGGGCACGTACTCGCTCAGCGTCGCCCCGGCGCGCTAGCGCGACTGAGCGCGCGGCCTCGACCGCGTTAGGGTCTTTCGGTTGCGTAGGTTTGCCGTAATCGGAGTCGTTGCGCTGGGGTGCTGCGGCTCGGTTGCGGCTCGCCGCCGCCGTGGGGGCCATCCGGTGCTCCCGGCGCCGTTGCCATCGCCACGCGCGCTCCAGAGTCTCGAGGCTCTACCCGACCACGCTCGTCGAGCTCGACCGGGTCAGGGCCCGGCGCTCGCCGGGCGCCTCCGCCGCGCGGGCAGGAAGCTGGTCTCTCCGCCGCTCGACACCTGGCGGCTGCCGAGCGCTCAGGCCCGGCGGCTGCTGCCGAGCCTGTTGCGGGCCGGCGCGGTTCGCTCCGTGACCGGAACCGCCCGCTGGACGCGAACCTCTGGAGCGGCCCTCGGCCTCTTCGCGGCGGCGGCCGATCCGCTGCGGTCGACCGAATGGTGGATCCCCCATGTCGGCGCCGACCGCTGGTCTCCGCCCGGCCCAGGAGTCCCGTTGACCGTGATCGACTCCGGCCTCGGCGTCTCGCACGAGGAGTTCCGCAACCGGCCGAACACGAAGACCTTGAACAAGCGAGATCCTCACCGACGACGAGTCGGAGCTGCACGGAGAACGGCCGTCTCCCTCGGTCGCGGCTGCGCCGAAGAACGGCGTCGGGCTCGTCGGCGTCTACCCGCGCGCGCGGCTGCGCAGCTTCGACGTCAGCCCCAGGGTCTGCCTACGATCGCCGACGAGCTGCAGGCTCTCGCCGCGGTCGGCGCGCCAGGGCAGGGCGTCGTCAGCATCAGCTTCGGCGGGGCCACGTACTTCCCGATCGAGAGCATGCGGTCCGCGACGGCGATCGCCTCGGGCGACCTCGTGGTCGCAGCCGCCGGAAACTACCGGGAGATCCCTGAGCCCGATCGAGTACCCGGCGAACTTCGCGCACGTGCTCCACGGTCAGGGCCGCCGACGCCACCGACGCCGTGACCGTCTTACTCCAGCGCCACGCCCGCACTCGATCTCGCCGCTCCCGGTGACGAGATCCCGGTCGCGGCCCCGCGGAGGTTCCTATCCCGAGGGCTACCTCACCCTCGGCGGGACGAGCTTCTCCGCCCCGATCGTCGCCGGGGCGGCTGCGGCGATCTGGACGAAGCGGCCGAAGCTCGACCTGACGCAGCTCTGCGGGTCATGCGCGGGACGCGCGCGACGTCGGGGATCCCGGCAGAGACCCGACACGGGCTTTGGGATCCTGAACATCTCAGAGGCGCTACGCCTCGCCACGCGCCTCGAGTCGATCCCCAGGAGCCGAGGCGAGGACGTCTACCTCGTCAAGCCGAACGGGGTCTCGCGCCGCGGCCACTTCCGCTCACCGCACCCAACCGGCGGCGCGCCGAGGTGCGCGCGCGTCTCCGACGCGGCCGAGGACCGGTGGACGTCTACCGCGTGTGGCTGCCGGCAGAAGGGACGCCTCGTCGCCACCGTGGCTACGAGCGACGAGCGTCAAGGTCGAGGCCTGGGGCGCGGCCACGCAGACGGTGTACTCGACCGGCGAGGCGCTCCGCGCGCCACCTGCTCGGCAGTCTCGTGCGCGACCGGAGGGAGCACCGGCACGCTCGTGATCCGCGGCCGCGCATCCGGCCGCTACGTCTACGTCGACGTGTTCCTCGCACCGGAGTTCACCACCAGGCTCCTACACGCTCAGGCTCAGCGACCGTTCACGCAGTAGCCGCGCGAGTATTCGACCGGCACTCCGAGCTGCACCTGCGGCTTGCGGACCGCACCCAGGCCCGCTCGGGCGGGAAGCGCTCGAGCAGCGCGGCGGCCACGGCCCCAGCCATCGACTCGAGCAGCTGGAACTGCCTCTCCGCCGAGACGGATCGAACCACCTCGACGACCTCGCGGTAGGTCGACGGTCTCCTCGCGATGCGGTCGTCCGTGGGCTCCGCGAGCTCGAGCTCCAGGTCGTAGAGGAACGGCTGCTCGGTCTCAGCGCTCCTCCAGTCGTCGACCCCGTGCTTGCCTGGAATCTCGAGCCCCGCGCAGCTCGACGGGGACATTCATGCGAGCGCCGCCCGGGCGGCCGCCAGCGCCTCGACGTGCTCTTTCACGTCGTGGACGCGCGAGGATCGTCGCGCCGCGCTCGTAGGCGGCGACCGCGGCGCCGACGCTCGCGGCCACCGAGCCGGTGGTCGCCTGCGGGTCGCCGAGCAGCTTGCCCGAGCGAGCTCTTGCGCGAGAACCCGATCACGACGGGCCTGCCGAGCGCGGTCAGCTCGTCGAGGCGCCTGACGCAGCTCGAAGTTGTGCTCGACCGTCTTGCCGAAGCCGATGCCCGGGTCGAGGCAGACGAGCTCCTCGCGGATCCCGGCCGCCGACCGCGAAGGCGAGCCGTTCCTCGAGGAACGCCGCGACCTCCGAGACGACGTCGTCGTAGCTCGGCTCGGCCTGCATCGTCCGCGGCTCGCCCTGCATGTGCATCAGGCAGAGGTAGGCGCCGCGTCTCGGCGACGACGCCGGCCAGCTCGGGATCGCCGCGCAGCGCCGTCACGTCGTTGACCGAGCTCCGCGCCCAGCGTCGAGCGCGCGCCGGGCGACCGCGGCCTTCGACGGTGTCGATCGAGAGCGGCACCCGCCGCCGAGCGCCTCGAGCACCGGCACGACCCGCCGCAGCTCCTCGTCGGCGTCCACGCCCGGCCGAGCCTGGGCGTGTCGACTCGCCGCCGACGTCCACGATCGCCGCGCCTTCGGCGCGCAGCCGCCGTGCGCTCGCGACCGCCGCCGGGCTCGAGGTTGACGCCGCCGTCGGAGAACGAGTCGGGCGTCACGTTGACCACGCCCATCACCGATGGGCGTCGGGAACCGCTGCGCGATCGGCTGGCGCACCACATGGATACTTTCGCCCGATGCGGGAACTACGACGCACGCCGCGTAGCGGCGGTGGCGATCCGTGCGCGCGATCGTGCGCGAACAGTCGGGCGGCGTGACGGGCGCCGTCGTCTCCGGCCTGCTCTGGCAGGCGGGTGCGGTCGGTGCGCCGCTCGTCGTCAAGTACGCGATCGACAACGGGATCGTCGCCGGCGACCACCACACGCTCCTGCTCTGGCTGCTCGTGCTCCTCACCGTCGGGCTGCTGGAGGTCGGCGCCGGCGGGTTCCGTCATCATCTATGCGATCCGGAACCGCTCGCAGTCGGATGCACGCATCCGGGACGCGCTCTTCGCGCACGCGCTCCGCCTGGACGCCGCCTACCACGACCGCGTCGGCCCGGGCGAGCTCCTCAGCCGCGCCTCGTCCGACTCGCAGCACGTCGCGAGGATGATGGACGCGATCGGCCACACGATCGGCTACGTCCTCACGGTCGTCGCGGTCGCCGTCGTGATGCTCGTTGCTCGATCCGGGGCTCGCGCTGGTCGTGCTCATCCCCTGCCCGTCGTCAGCGTCGCCGCGTGGCGCTACTCGCGCCGCTACGACGCCGGCACGCAGCGGCTGCAGGAGCGCCTGGGGCGAAGCGTCGACCCTGGTCGAGGAGACCGTCAGCGGCATCCGCGTCGTCAAGGGCCTCGGCGCGGGCGACGCGCTCTCGAGCGCAGTTCCGCGACCGCAGCGACGAGGTCGCTCCGGGCGAGCGCTCGAGCTCGCGCGGCTCGACGCGGTCTTCAACCGCCTTCGCTCGAGATGCTGCCGCTGATCGGGATCGCTGGCCGTGCTCTGGCTCGGCGGCCGGAGCGTGATCGCAGGCGACCTCACGCTCGGCTCGTTCGTCGCCTTCAACGCGCTACGTGGTGATGCTCGTCTGGCCGCTGCGCGTGCTCGGCCAGCGGGTGACGACGGTGCAGAAGCGCGCTCGCCGCGAGCGGCACGGATCAGCGAGGTGCTCGAGGTCGAGCCGCGACTCCAGGAGTCCCGCCATCCCGCGCGAGCTCGAGCGCCCGCGCGCGGAGACGTCGAGCTGGCCGGCGTCAGCTTCGGGCACGAGGGCGACCGCGCCGGTGCTCGACGGTCTCGACCTCCACGTCGCTCCGGGCGAGTCGCTCGCCGCTCGTCGGGGCGACGGGCTCGGGCAAGAGCACCGTCGCCGGCCTGCTGGCCCGTCTCTACGACCCGGAGGGCGGCCGCGTCCTGCTCGACGGGCGTCGACCTCCGCGAGCTGCGACCTCGCAGACGTGCGGCGCGCGGTCGCGCTCGTCTTCGAGGAGACGTTCCTCTTCAGCGAGAGCGTCGCCGAGAACATCCGGGTCGGCCGCCCGACGCCGCGCGACGAGGATGTCGGCGAGCGCGCAGCGCGCTCGCGCGGGCGCTGCGGCGTTCATCGACGACCTCCTGACGGGCTACGACACGGTGCTCGGCGAGCGCGGGTTCTCGCTCTCCGGCGGCCAGCGCCAGCGAATCGCGATCGCCCGCGCGATCCTCGCCGACCCGGCCGTGCTGGTGCTCGACGACGCGACCTCCGGCGGTCGACGCGACGAAGGAGCACGAGATCCGCGCGGCGCTCGCGACGGTGATGCGCGGGACGCACGACGCTCGGTGATCGCCCACCGGCCGCGCGACGATCGCGCTCGCCGACCGCGTCGCCGTGCTCGAGGGCGGACGGATCGTCGAGGAGGGAACGCACGAGAGCTCATGCGCCGCTCGCCGCGCTACCGCGACCTGCTCGCGCTCGAGGAGCGCAGCACGCATGGAGCCAGCGCGCCTCGACCCGGGCGTCTGGCGCGTCGACACGCGCCCTCACCGGGACGTTCAGAGGCTCTACCTCTGGGCCGCCGTCGCCGTGATCGTCTCGACGCTGATCACCCTGGCCGGCCCGGCGCTCGTGCGCTACGGCGTCGACCACGGGATCGCCAAGGACGACCTGCATCCGCTGAACGTCGCCGCGGTCGTCGCTGCCTCGGCCTCGCGCGTGGTCAAGCCGTTCGTCGTGCGCGCTCAGACTCTCCTCGCCGCGCACGGCGGCGAGCGCTTCCTGGCGCGCTTCGCGGGCCGCGCCTTCGAGAAGCTGCAGGCGTCTGCCGCTCGGCTTCTTCGAGCAGGAGCGGACGGGCGTGCTCGTCTCGCGGCTCACCTCGGACGTGCAGGCGCTGACGGAGTTCCTGCGCGAGGCGCTCGTCGAGGTCGTCGGCAGCGGCCTTCAGATCGTGCTCACCATCGGCGTGCTCGTCGATCCTCGTCGCCGACGCCTGGCCGCCGTCTCGCTCATCGCCTTGCCGGTGCTCGACTCGCTCGAGCTGGGCCTTCCACCGCAGCGCAGGCGGCGCCTACCTGGCGATCCGCGACCGCGTGGCCGAGACGCTGACCAGCGCTGCAGGAGGCCTTCTCGGGCGTGCGCGTCGTCCAGGCGTTCCGCAGGGAGCGGCGGACGCTGGAGGCGTACGAGCCGCGCAGCCGGGCGCAGGTCGGCGCCTGGCGGCGCGCGTCGTACGTGAACATCCGGCTCTTCACGATGATCCCGCTCGCGCAGACGATGGCGCTGGTCGCCGTGCTGCTCGTCGCCGGCCTCGTTGTACCGCGACGGGTCGATCACCGAGGGGACGATCGCCGCCTACGTGCTCTACCTGGTGCAGCTGTTCGACCCGATCGCGCGCTTCAGCGAGTGGCTCGAGCGAGTTCCGCCAGGGGCTGGCCGCGCTCGGCAAGGTCGTCGGCCTGCTGCGAGACCGACGAACGCCGTCGCGGAACGCGCCGGCGCGGTCGAGCTTCCGGCCGACGGCGCGGTCGAGCTGCGCGGCGTCACCTTCGGCTACGACGCGGGCAGCCCGGTCGTGAAGGACGTCTCGCTACGGCTCGAGACCGGCGAGCACGTCGCGCTCGTCGGCGTGACCGGCGCAGGCAAGTCGACGCTGGCGAAGCTGCTGACGCGCCAGTACGACCCGCAGCGGGGCTCGATCACGCTCGGCGGCGTCGACCTGCGCGACGCGACGCTCGAGCCTCGCTTCGCCACCGGATCGTGATGCTGCCGCAGGAAGGCCATCTCTTCAGCGGCACGATCGCCGACAACGTGCGGCTCGCCGACCCGGAGGCCTCCGACGAGCGAGGTGCTGCACGCGCTGGAGCAGATCGGCGCGCGCGAGCGCTTCGACTCGCTGCCCGGACGGGATTCGACACCGACGTGCAGACGCGCGGCGTACGGCTCTCGGCCGGCGAGCGCCAGCTGGTCGGGATCGCGCGCGTCGCCCTGGCCGATCCCGCGGTGATCGTGCTCGACGAGGCGACCTCGAGCCTCGACCCGCGCGACCGAGGCGGCCGGTCGAGCGTGCGCTGGCCGCGGTGGTCGAGGGCGGACGGTGATCATCATCGCCCACCGCCTCTCGACGGCCGAGCGGGCCGACCGCGTCGTCGTGATGGACGGCGGCCGGGTCGTCGAGGTCGCCTCGCACGACGAGCTCGTCGCCCAGGGCGAGCGCTACGCTCGCCTCTGGGCAAGCTGGCAGGCCGGCGTCGCCGCCGGCACCGCCTGGAGTCCTGAAGCGGCCTGCCTTGGCGGCCTCGGGCGGCGGCTGCATGGTCGCGCCCGGGGAACGGGCCGCGGGACCGGCTTCGGCTGCGGCCGCCTGCGCTCCTCGGCGGGTGCCTCTTCAGGCGCTCGGCGGCGGCTCGTCCGGGAAGACGTTCGCCTCGGTCCTCGCCGGCGAGCAGCCGCTCGAACTGATCCTTGTCGATCGTCTCGCGCTCGATCAGGATCGCCGGAGAGCTGGTGCAGCTCGTCCATGTGCGTCTTGCAGCATCGTGACGGCGAGCTCGTGCGCCTCCTCGATCACGCGGCGGATCTCGTCGTCGATCTCGCGCGCGATCTCCTCCGAGTAGTCGGGCTCGGCGCCCATCTCGCGGCCGAGGAACGGCATGTCGTGGTTGCGGCCGAGCACGCGCGGGCCGAGCTTCTCGCTCATGCCCGAAGCGCATGATCATCTGCTTCGACGATCGAGGTGACCTTCTCGAGGTCGTTGGCGGCGCCGGTGGTGACCTCCTGGAAGACGAGCTCCTCCGCGGCGCGGCCGCCGAGCGTCATCGCCAGCTGCTCCATCAGCGCGGTCTTGCGTCGTCAGGTAGCGGTCCTCGCGCGGCAGCGAGATCGTGTAGCCGAGCGCCTGGCCGCGGCTGATGATCGAGATCTTGTGGCACGTCGTCGGTGTGCTCGAGGTAGTGGCCGACGAGCGCGTGGCCGAGCTCGTGGTAGGCGGTGATCTTGCGCTCCTCCTCGGAGAGCAGGCGCGTCTTCTTCTCGGGGCCGGCGATCACGCGCATGATCCCTTCCTCGAGCTCCTCCTGCTGGATCGTCTTCTTGCCGCGGCGCGCGGCGAGCAGCGCCGCCTCGTTGACGAGGTTCGCGAGGTCGGCGCCCGTGAAGCCGGGCGTGCCGGCGGCGAGCGTGTCGAGGTCGATCTCGGGCGCGATCGGCTTGCCCTTCGCGTGCACCTCGAGGATCTTGCGGCGGCCGATGCGGTCGGGCCGGTCGACGACGATCTGGCGGTCGAAGCGGCCCGGGCGCAGCAGCGCCGGGTCGAGGATGTCGGGCCGGTTCGTGGCGGCGATCAGGATGATGTTGTCCTTCAGCTCGAACCCGTCCATCTCGACGAGCGAGCTGGTTCAGCGTCTGCTCGCGCTCGTCGTGGCCGCCGCCGAGGCCGGCGCCGCGGTGGCGGCCGACGGCGTCGATCTCGTCCATGAAGACGATGCACGGCGACGCCTGCTTGGCCTGCTCGAACAGGTCGCGCACGCGCGAGGCGCCGACGCCGACGAACATCTCGACGAAGTCGGAGCCGGAGATCGAGAAGAACGGCACGCCGGCCTCGCCGGCGACCGCGCGCGCGAGCAGCGTCTTACCGGTGCCGGGCGGCCCGTAGAGCAGGACGCCCTTCGGGATCCGCGCGCCGAGCGCCTGGAACTTCTTCGGGTTCTCGAGGAACTCCTTGATCTCCTGGAGCTCCTCGACCGCCTCGTCCACGCCGGCGACGTCCTTGAAGCCGATCTTCGGCGAGTCCGGCGCCATCCGCTTCGCGCGCGACTCTGCCGAAGCTCATCACCTTCGAGCCGCCGCCCTGACCTGGTTCATCAGGAAGATCCAGAAGGCGATCAGGATGATGAACGGCAGCAGCGAGAAGAACGCGCTCACCCACGAGAAGCCGCCCGTGCCCTTGGAGTCGAACGTGGTGCCCTTGCTCTCCAAGGTGTCGATGATCTGCGGGATCGCCTGGTCAGCCGGGTAGTGGACGGTCGCTTTCTTGCCGCCCTCGCTGGTGATCGTGAAGCTGATCGAATGCTTGCTGGGGGCGAAGAGGACGTTGTCGACTTTCCCCTGCCGCGCCAGCGTCGGTGAACTGGGAAAGCGTGACCTTCTTCTCGCTCTTCGAATGCGGGATCAGCGTCTGGCTCGCCACCCACACGAGGAGGACGATCACGACGAGCGGGAACAGCGCTGAGCGGAAGAAACGGTTCACGGGCCCTCTATCGGCACAGGGTACCAGTGAGTATGAGCCTGACCGGTACCCGGATTGGGGTTGCCTAAAGCGTGTCGGGAAGCAGGTGCTCGTCCAATACGCCGACGTAGGGCAGGTTCCTGTACCGCTCGGCGAAGTCGAGGCCGTAGCCGACTACGAACTTGTTCGGGATCTCGAAGCCGACATACCGCACCGGAACGTCGATCTCGCGCCGCGAGGGCTTCGTCAGCAGCGCGCAGACCTCGAGAGTCGCCGGCTCACGCGACTCCAGATTGCGGATCAGGTAGGAGAGCGTCAGGCCGGAGTCGATGATGTCTTCGACCACGAGCACGTGTCGGCCCTCGATGTTGATGTCGAGGTCATCGAGGATGCGCACGATCCCGGAGGAGTCGGTCGGCGTCGCCGTAGCTCGAGATGGCCATGAAGTCGACCTCGCAGGGAACGGTCAGGTGCCGCATCAGGTCGGCCATGAAGAAGACCGCGCCCTTGAGCACGCCAGATCAGCAGCAGGTCGCGGCCCTCGTAGTCGGCCGAGATCTCGGTCCCGAGCTCGGCCACGCGCGCGGCGAGCGTCTCCCGGTCGATCAGGATCTCGCCGACCGCCGCCTCGAGCTCCGTTTGGCTCCACGCGCGCTCCGCCGTCACGCCGGGCGCCTCGACGAGAGCCAGGGACGGCGACGACGTCGCGCCCGCGTACGACGAGGGCCACGCCTCGCGTTCAGACCGCGGGATCTTGGCGTCGACGAACACGTCCTGCACCTTCTTGCGGCGCCCGGCGAGCCTGTCGCCCGGTCGCCAGCTTCGTACCTTAAGGCCTGCGAGCTCGGATTCGATCGTCCACGGGCCCCAGCGCACCCGGCCCTCGAGCGCGACGGGGTCTGCTCGAGCCAGACGCGGTCGTATTCGCGCACGGCGGTGAGGCCCTGGCCGAGGTCGATGCGGCCTCGAGCCGCTCGGCCGGCAGCGAGCAGCAGGTCGAGCTTGGACGGCCGCTGCTCGGCGAGCCGCAGCAGGTTCTGCTCGGCGCCCGGGGTGGAGGCGGCGCAGCAGCGGCAGCAGCTCCTCGCGCGGATCAGGCCCGCGCGCGCGTGCCGGCGTTCGAGCTGTCACGCGGAACGCCAGTCCCTTCGGCACGGCAGTAGGCCTCGGTCTCCTCGCGCCCAGAGCGTCAGCAACGGGCGGACAACGCGTCCTCGCGCTTGGGCTTGATGCCCTTCGCGTTGCCGCCGCTCGCGACGAGCCGGTAGAGCACGGTCTCGACCTGGTCGGAGGCGGTGTGCCCGGTCGCGCGCAGCCGGTCGGTGGCAACGGAGTAGCGCAGACGCTCGCAGCGCCTCCTCGGTCGGCCGCTCTGGCGACCGGCCTCGACGACCTCGGCGCCGAGCACCTCGCGGCAGAAGCGCGCGTCCTCGTCCGACTCCGCGCCGCGCAGGCCGTGGTTCACGTGCAGCGCCGAGACGCGGTAGCCGAGCGCGCCGAGCGCGTGCCAGAGACAGGTCGAGTCGGCGCCGCCGGAAACGAGCGCGACCACCTCGCCGCCGGGCGGGATCAGCTCGTGCTCCGCGAATGTGCTCTTCGACCCGCGCTCGCAGCTCCTCGCTCACCGCCACAGTCCTTGCAGCGGCGCGAGGCCTCAGAGCAGCGGCGTGACGTCGCAGCCGAGCTTTGCGAGCGGCCGCTGATTGCGCAAGAGGACGGCGTGCGCGTAGTTCGCGAGGCCGTAGGCCCGGTACATCGTCGGCCCGGCGTCGCGGTGCTTCCCGTGGATCTGCACGCCCTTCGCGTACTCGTTCAGCATCCCGATCACCAGGCGCTCGGGTCTGCCGCAGCGAGGAGTCGGTCGGGCCGCTGCCGCGCATGATCTTCGAGGCCCCGTGCGCCTGGCCGATCGACGTCCTCGGCCGAGGCGTCCCCGCTCTGGTACTGCTCGCTCCAGAAGCTCGAGCGCGGTCATGTTCGTCCGCGCCGCCTCGATGAACTGGCGGTCGGTCGCCGAGCAGGTGTGGACCAGATTTGGCTTTGCGCGTCCGTTCGTCACGAGCGCAAGCGCAACCGTGACGATGACGAGCAGGCCAGCCGCAGAGAGGCCGAGTCGCCGCACGCCCATACCTTCGGCAGCTTGCTGCTGCTCCGTACCTCCCCATTCGGGTGCGTTTTCCCGGGCTCAGACGAAGACGAGGCTGCGGTACGAGATCGTGTGGCGCATGCCGATCGTTCTCGTAGACGCGGATCGCCGGCGCGTTCTCGGCGCGCACGAACAGGCAGACGGCCGGCACCCGCTCGAGCAGCAGGCGGCAGAGGTCGCGCATGCCTCGCTGGGCGTAGCCGCGGCCGCGCGACGCGCGGGTCGACCCAGACCTGCTGCAGCTGCACCGCCGAGGGCGTCCACGCCGGACGCCTCCGCCTTGAACAGGATCACGTCCGTCCTCGACCCAGAGCCACGAGCGGCCGTCCTCGATCTGCATGCGCGTCCGCCAGCGGAAGCTCTCCGGGTCGCGCGCCGAGCGGGTCGATCCCGAGCTCCTCGCGATGCGCCTCGGCGCAGGCCGGGACGAGCAGCGTCGAAGTCGTCCTGCGTCGCGGAGCGCAGCGCGGTCTCGCCGGGCTCGGGCGGCTCCTCGAGCACGTAGACCGGCTGGCCCGGGCGGTCACTCGCGCGGCGGCGGCAGCCGGTCGCTGCGCCGCGGCCCAGAAGTCGCCGACCGCGTTCTCCTCGCCGATCACGAGCCGCGCCCGCCGCGCGCCGTCGACGTCCGCGAACGCGCCGCAGCCGCTCCCCGACGGCACGAGGTTCGTGCCGACATGGCAGAGCGCCGCGAGCCGTCCGCCGTCCGCGAGCCCGGTGAAGCGGCCGAGCCCGCGCGCGGGCGACGTCCTCGAGGAACACGCGCTCGATCGGGTCCTCGGCGCAGAAGGCGAGGATCTCGTCCAGCGCCGGTTCGATCAGCGCGGCCATCGGCCGCGAACTTTAGGCTCTCGCCCGTGCCGATCCACGTCCGCGCCGAGCCCGGCGAGTACGCGGAGGCCTGCCTCCTCCCGGGCGACCCGCTGCCGCGCCAAGTACATCGCCGAGACCTACTTCGACAATCCCGTGCAGCGGAACGGCGAGCGCGGGATGCTCGGCTACACCGGCGAGTGGGAAGGCAAGCCGGTCTCGGTGCAGGCGACCGGCATGGGCTGCCCCTCCGCGGCGATCGTGATGGAGGAGCTCAGTCCAGCTCGGCGTCAAGCGCTTCCTGCGCGTCGGCACGTGCGGCGGGCTCCAGCACGACCTCGAGCTCGGCGACCTGATCGTCGCGGTCTCGGCGGTCCCGGCCGACGGCACCGCCCGGCACTACGTCGGCGGCGAGCCGCACGTGCCGACCGCCGACTGGGAGCTCGTCCACGCGGCCGTCCACGCCGCCAAGGAGCTCGGGCAGCCGCTGCGCGTCGGCGCGATCGCCTCGAGCGACACCTTCTACGACCCCGACCCGGAGCGGCACAAGCGCTGGTCGGCGCGCGGCGTGCTCGGCGTCGAGATGGAGGCGGCGGTGCTGTTCACGATCGGCGCGCTGCGCGGCGTCAAGGCCGGCTGCCTGCTCACGGTGAGCGACATCGTCATCGGCGAGGAGTTCACGCGGATCTCCGACGACGAGCTGCGCGCGGCGGTCGACCGGATGACGCGGGTCGCGCTCGCGACCGTCACGTCCCATTAGCGACGTCGTTCCTCGTCAACCCCGCGTCGGAGAACGGCGCGACCGGGGCGCTGGCCTCGAACTCGCGCACAGCGCGGCCTCTCTCGGTCTGCGCGGAGACGCCCTGCTCTCGAGCGGCCCGGACAGCTCGGCCAGCTCGCGGGGGAGGCCGCCGACGCGTGCCGCTGCCTGCTCGCATCGGCGGCGACGGCACCGTCAACGAGGTCGTGAACGGGATCGCGGGCCGACTGACGTCGAGGTGGGCAGAGCAATACGTAACTGAACTGTGTTAC
>ERZ1370068.11079-contig-9724_pt1 | contig 24618 bp, 45 predicted proteins | sample MGYA00561227_ERZ1370068 | MGnify/ENA primary metagenome ERZ1370068 (study PRJEB38410, sample SAMEA6850437) | metagenome | study: Metagenomic assessment of the ecological functions of the soil: analysis of the soil microbiota associated with the...
TTACGTATTGCTCCATATTTTTCCCCGGGGACTAATTGAAAAACCTTTCAGATCGGGGGTGAAAGATTAGTGAAGAATCGATCTGTCGTAGAGATAATTGTCATCATGCTGACCCTGATTGTGGCTCTAGTCATCGTTGGGTTGTCTGCAGGACTAGTGGTAATAGAAGTTTTGAACCCTGAGACAGATACCGAGCATATTAGCCGCAACTCTTTCTTCACTAATCTCAGCAATACTTGGTGCGTTATTTGGAATGATGATCGGAAAGAACGACAAGATCACTCGTCGTCCAAAGGATGAAGAGGAGGGAGCCATGAATCCGATCAAGATACTGGCTCCATGTGCAATAGCATCAGGAATTTTACTGTGTGGTGCGCTCTATGCATCTGAACCTGTCGCATCTATATCTCCTTCTTCACCAGGAACTGTTACAGAGGTCCCTGTTGTCGGTCCACCAGGTCCTCCCGGTCCACCAGGGCCAGAAGGGCCACAAGGCTTGCAAGGGCAACAGGGGCTTCCTGGTGATTCCATCATTGGCCCACCGGGTCCTCAAGGAAATTCTATAGTTGGTCCTCCTGGTCCAGCTTCAAAAGTACCAGGACCGCAAGGTCTACAAGGACCGCAAGGTCCTGCCGGATTAGCTTGTCCATCTGGATTTTCTCAGAGAGAAGTTGTAGTGAATACTAAAGATGGACAAAGTAGACTCTATGGCTGTTTCGCTGGATAGGAGAGACCATGACTCGGGTAACTTCAACCTTAACATGTATCGCGGTGATTCATATGCATGGCGATTCATCCTATGGAATGATGCAGTCAAGGTAGATCCAGTTGACTTAGCTGATGCTACAGTTGCAGCAGAGATTCGTGAGAAGCCAGGCGGACTTACTATTCTTGTAATGCCATGTGTAGTTACTCTTCCAAATATTATTGATATTACGATGGAACCAGACATGTACGCTGATTGTCCTGTCAAAGGTGTTTGGGATCTTCAAGTTACGTTTACTACTAGTGGCGAAGTTCATACTCCCATTGCTGGAAGTGTCAGTGTATCACCTGATGTTACTGGATCAACTCCTGGTTCCTTCAGAAGTAGGTGCAACCATGACGGATATTCTGATACCTGCAGTAATTGAAGTTATCTATGGTGATAATTACGTCGAGGTTGATGTTCTGCGGCAAATTAAAGTTGTTGATATTTCCATGGATCCTAAAATTCAGGTAGTTGATGTAGGTAATCTAGGTGCAGAAGGTCCGCCAGGTCCTCCAGGTCCAACAGGTCCATCCGGTGCTCAAGGTGTTCCAGGACCAATCGGTCAAACAGGAGCTGACTCAACTGTCCCAGGTCCAGTAGGACCAATGGGTCCAGAAGGTCCGATGGGAGCGGGCGTCACCATCGAGGGGGACACTTCCTGGTGTCGGACCTCCCGCGGCTCCTGGTAGTTCATCTGGTGAAATGTGGCTCGACTCGAACGGAGACGGTTGGGTATGGGACGGTACTGAATGGACGAACGTCGGGCCAATTCGTGGACCAGAAGGCGACCAAGGACCACAAGGCGCAACAGGGGCAACAGGTCCTACCGGAGCAACTGGCGCGACCGGTCCAGAAGGTCCCATCGGCCCACAAGGTATTCAAGGCCCACAAGGCGTAAAGGGCGACACTGGCGATCAGGGTATTCAAGGCCCAGTTGGTTCTACGGGAGCAGATTCAACTGTTCCTGGTCCTCAGGGTCCACAGGGAAATCCTGGAGCTACAGGCCCTGCCGGCGCTGACTCAACTGTCCCAGGTCCGCAAGGCCCACAAGGCGTAAAGGGAGATACTGGCGCAACAGGAAGTCAAGGCCCTCAAGGCGTAAAGGGTGATACTGGTACAGCAGGAGCACCAGGAGCAGCTGGCTCACAAGGTCCTGCCGGCCCAGGAGTAGCAGCTGGTGGAACTACAGATCAAGTATTAGCGAAAGCTTCTGCTACTGATTATGCTACCAAGTGGAGTACTCTTCCAGTCGCTAGTGAAACTGTCAAAGGACTTATAGAATTAGCTGATTCTACAGACATGGTTCTTGATCAAGCCACAAATGCCATTACTCCAGCTATGCTATCAGCATCAATGAAGTCTGGGTTTGGTGGCGGTGGCAACGGTCATTATATTACTCAAGCTATTTCAGTAAAGAATGGTACGGCGTATACATTAGCTGTAGCTGACGCAGGTACTCTTTTGCAGTTTACTAATGCTGCAGCCATTACAGTTACTGTTCCAGCAGGTACATATTTTACTGGTACTACAATTGATCTTATTCAGACTGGTACTGGTCGTATTACTGTTATTGGTGCAGCAGGCGTGACTATTAATGGTCAAACAGCGGTAGGTATTCCAATTAGTACTGCTCGATATGCTATTGTTCGATTGGAAATTTATGCAGCTAATATGTGGACAATGAGTGGCGATTTAGTGGCGGCTAGTGCTGCTCTTACAAGTCCAATCATTATTCCTGACGATGTTGGTGTTAGTTATCCAGCTTTACGTTTTGGTGCTGGTGATGGTGCTAATGGTACTGCGCCAAACCCATATCACTATGAGTTTAATCTTTATGGGGATAGATTAAGGTTGTTTTCTAACAGACAACCTGCTTCTCCTATTGCAGAATTTGGTCTGGCTGCTGTGGATACACAACTATTTAAACTTGGATCATGGGAAATTGAAGTTGATGCTAGTGGATACATGCGTTGGTATTGGGGTACTGATCGCACAAATGTAGAGATGTCTGTTAACAGTGTTGGAGATGGATATTTCCGTGGTAATCTTGGAGTTATTGGTGCTTCTAATCTTACTGGTCGTGTAACAGCAGCCGATTTTGTATCATCTTCTGCTTATTATTATGGCGGTGGTGGTAACATAATTCTTAGTTCTAATGGAGCTGGTTATGCACAATTGAGTGGTTACTCAGCTACAATGTGGAATTGAAGCTGGTAATGCATATGGTGCTGGTAATTTTCCAAAAATTGATGTTTGGTCAGCCAATGTGCTTGGAGACGTATGGCAATATAGGCCATTGTCCATTCATAAAGTTGCTGGAGCTGGCCAAGTTGGACTGGCATTTGTTAATAATGCAAATGGTTGGACTGGTGGAAATCAGTTATTTTCTGATGGCTCTATGTACATTGGTATTCTTAATGGCGATAATACAGCTTATATTAAGTCATATGCTTCACAATTTACAGTCATTAGTGCTCGTCATTTCAAGAGTGAAATTACTGATTTAGGTGATATTGCTCGTCGTATTTTCGATCGTTTAAATCCTGTACGTTATAGAGATCTTCAGAACGAAATGGCTTTTAATGAAGGCTCTACTGCTCCATATCCAGATGGTACTAAAAGAGAACCAGTTGTTCCACCAATCCGTTATCGATATGGTTTTGTTGCTGAAGATATTTTTGATGCTGCTGGAAATGAAATGGTTGATGAAAGTCATCTTGGCAAAGGTTATGATTTAAGTGGTATGGTAGCTGTATTGTGGAAGGTTGTAAAAGAGCTATCCGAAGAAATTACAGAGCTGCGCCAGACAGTGAAAGGATTAACATGAGTGCATCATCTATTAGTCAGGCCGCAAATGATCCTCAGCTACGAGCTCGAGCTCTGGCAATGGCTCACAAGGAACTTCTCTATGACGAAGAAAAGGCAAATAGTACTTATGGTAAGCAATTGACTCAGATTGGTGTCGAACCATTGATGTATCCGATTGCTGTAGATACGGAGGCAGCTTATGAAGCGGCTATTCAAGCTGGACGAGGTTCACCTGGTCATGATCTTGACATTATCACTGATGGTGCTTTGACATCTTCTATCAATGCTCATTGGCCTTGGGCAGAAGGCGAAGGACCGGAGGCTCAATGAGTAACAGGATCATAGTTCATAAGAATCGAACTAATACAGTCACCGTTAGTCTTGGTATTGATGTGTCTGGTGATGTTATCACGAGTGAAATTCGTTCTGAGCCTACTGTAGAATCACCATTGCTTGCTACGTGGGTAGTTTCCTTCAAGACTGATGGTACGGATGGTGAACTTATTCTAAAACTAGATGATTTCATAACTAAGGAGATTGCAGCCACCAGTGGTTACATGGATCTTAAACGAGTTGTTGGTGGTGAACCAGTTGCTGTATTTGATCAACCACTCGAGGTCAGTTTCAGAGGATCGGTGACTGAATGAGTGAACTCAATGTGATTTCTCGTACTCAACATATTGTTGTTGATGCAGCATCTTCATCTGTCGCTGTGATCAATGCAGGCCCAGCTGGTCCAGGAGCTCCTTCAGGTGGATTGACTGGACAAGTTTTGATGAAGTTGTCCGATGCGGATTATGATTTCGCTTGGGTAACTCCGACTTGAGGAGGATATATGGCAAAATTCGAATTTGGTGATATGACTAAAGATGACGCATACTGTGTCGGCGATGAAGAAGTCGATTGGTCTAAGGTTGAGGAAGTTGCAGAACAAATTAGATCTATTCAAGCTGTTGAAAATGATGAGCAACGACTCGCAGCAGCGCAAACTTGGGTAGCGAAGCTGAATGGAGCTGCATAATGGGCAAGTACTGGCTCCATGATATTGCTATCGCTCTTCAAGGTCTCCCTGTAATGTATTATGATGGGTGGGAAACTAGATCTCGTTCAACTGGTGGATTCGATGCTATTCTTGGTGTGTGTATTCACCATATTGCATCTAACGCCAGTCCTAATAACGACATGGCGTACATGTGGAAGAACTGTCCAGATGGACCAGTTGGTAATTTCTATCTTGGCCGTGATGGTGTTATTTGGGTTGGTGCAGCAGGTGCTGCAAATACTCAGGGCAAGGGTGGACCTCTTAATTGTTCAGGTGGTACGGTGCCTTTGGATGCCGGAAATAAATTTATGATTGCTGTTGAAGCTGCTAATAATGGTGTTGGTGAACCATGGCCAGATGTCCAAACGGATACGTACGTTAGAATGACTCGTCAGCTCAATGCGCATTATCATCTAGATACTGATCGAGATACACATTCTCATTATTCATATACATTGCCATCTTGCCCAGGACGAAAGATTGATCCTGCTGGCCCTTCTCCATTTGGATCCATTAATCCAAGTGGCACATGGAATGTTGAAATGTTTCGTGCTGCTGTTACTAGTGGATACCTACCAGATCCTGTCCCAACTTCAGGAGACGATATGCTATACCTGAATCAAGGTTAAGGGTGCCAATGCAAAAGTTTGTAGGAATGCTTGATGCCAACGGTCTAGGACATACTGTGTCTTGGGTTAAATCACAGCCTGAATACGATCTTTACCAGACTTTGAAGGCGCCAGAACGGGAACTTGGGATGGCAGATCTTCAAGGCCTTTGGCTTGTTGGATCAATTCCTACTGGAGATACTCTTCATCAATGGACCGGTCACGAGTTCCACCCAGACTAAGGAGTAACATGCTTGCTGATATTGCAACAGGAAACACCGGCACTGCTGATGTGTTCTTCCTGATCGCCGTGATCGTATTCGGTCTTGCGGCCCTACTAACAGTTGTTCCGGCTGGCAATCCGCCAAAGCCGTATGCTGGTTACGCCAGTTTCTTGGTAGCTCTTGGACTAGCTTTTACGGCGTTGGCGTTCTTGCTACTTTAAATCGAAGGGAGGCCAAATGGTTGCTAAGCGGCCGCGGCGCCGACCAGCTACCACGGAAGAGAACCGTGAGAATCAATTGGTCTCGCTAGCGATTGATCTGGCTGAAAAGCAACTTGCTGAAGGGACCGCTTCTGCTCAAGTCATTACTCATTATTTGAAACTAGGTTCTACAAGAGAAAAGCTTGAGCAAGAGCGCCTTCATCGAGAGAATGAGCTTCTTGGTGCTCGAGTAGACACACTAGCTTCAGCCAAGAAGGTAGAAGAGCTATATTCCGCCGCGCTTGATGCCATGCGTTCATATGCTGGTCGTGAAGCCCAAGAATTTGATGATGATCCTATGAAGACTAGACGATATTCCGAGCTTCGCAGTCTTGATACATTTCATGATCGATTTGAATATTTGAAGTTAAATGGTGCAGTTGGTAGATCTACATTCGGCTTTGATCGTTATATTAATCAGAAGTTTTATACATCATATCGATGGAAAAGAGCTCGTCAAGAGACCATATTACGAGATGATGGATGTGATTTAGGGGTTCCTGGCTACGAAATTCATGGTGCTCTTCTTATTCATCATATTAATCCAATTGATGTAGATGACATTGTTCATGGGGAAGAGTGGATATTTGATCCAGAATACCTAATTACAACTACTCAAAACACGCACAATGCAATACATTTCGGTAATGAAAGACTGGGCCCAAAGGTAGTTATGGCTCGAATTCCTGGCGATACAAAGCTTTGGTAGCCAAACAAAGGAGGTGAACCATGGAAGAAAGCATTCTAAAGAGCACTAAAAAGATTCTTGGTCTTGCAGAAGATTATACTGCATTTGACCAAGACGTTATCACCCATATTAATGCGTCTTTCTCCATTCTTAATCAATTGGGTGTTGGGCCAGTCGAAAGTTTTATGATTAATGATGATGTAACAGTATGGGCAGACTACGATGTTCCAGATAACCAACTTCATCTAGTCAAGACTTATATTTACCTTAAGACTCGACTTCTATTCGATCCCCGTCCACTTCTTTCCTCATTGAAGCCACAAATAGTCAAATTAAGGAATATGAGTGGAGGCTTAATACCTTTAGAGAATGGGAACTCGATCCTGTTGATCCGGCGACAATACCAGAAGTACCAGTAGAGGAGCTGATCGATGGCCATCGACGACTATGAAGTAATTCAACACTACGGCACTGCTGGAATGCGATGGGGTGTACGTAAAGCTCGTGGTGATAGAAGTGCATTTAAGAAAAGAGCTAAAGATCGAACTACTTATGAAAAGTCACCAAATAAGCTTAGTAGTGCTGAACTTGAAAAGCGTATTAAGCGAATGGAAACTGAGAAAAAGTATAATGAACTTAATAAACGTGACATTGGTAAAGGCGAAGCACTAGCATCTGAAATTCTTACTAATTCTGGTCGTGCTATTGCAACAACCGTTGTTACTGGCGCTGGAATATTTGCAGTGAAGTATGCACTTAAGAAGAAGTTCGGCGAAGAAGTGGCAGGTGTGATTACTAAACGTAAGTAGGAGGTGCAAATTGACTTTATCTAATACTGCAACTCCTTATTACTATGGTTTGTTTCGTGACGCCGTAATTCGTGGTGAAATTCCTGTTAATCGAGAAGTTTCAATGGAGATGAATCGAATTGATGATTTGATTAATAATCCAAACATTTACTATGACGATATGGCTGTTCATGGATTTATCAAGTATTGCGAATTTGAACTTACACTTACTGATGGTAGTGATCTACATCTTCTTGATACATTCAAACTTTGGGCAGAACAAATTTTTGGGTGGTACTTCTTTGTTGAAAGAAGCGTCTATGAGCCTAATCCAGAAGGCGGTGGCGGACACTATGTAATCAAGTCTATCAAGAAACGCCTAACCACTAAGCAGTACCTGATCGTGGCCAGAGGCTCTGCTAAGTCAATGTATGCCCAATGCATTCAAGCTTACTTCCTAAACGTAGATACTGCAACTACACATCAAATTACTACAGCCCCTACCATGAAGCAGGCCGAGGAGGTAATGACTCCCTTTAGAACGGCCATTACTAGAGCAAGGGGTCCATTGTTCAGATTCTTGACTGAGGGTCATTGCAGAATACAACTGGGTCAAGATCGCACAAGAGTGAAATTAGCTTCTACTAAAAAGGGTATTGAGAACTTTTTAACTGGTTCATTGCTAGAAGTTCGTCCTATGACCATCAACAAGCTTCAAGGTCTTCGACCTAAAGTATCGACAATCGATGAATGGTTGTCTGGAGACATCAGAGAAGATGTTGTTGGTGCAATTGAACAGGGCGCTTCGAAGATGGAAGACTATTTGATCGTTGCTATTAGTTCAGAAGGAACTGTTCGGAATGGTTCCGGCGACACCATCAAAATGGAACTTGCTAGCATTCTTAGAGGAGAGTATCAAGCTCCTCACATTTCGATCTGGCATTATAAGTTAGATGAAATTGAAGAAATCGCTGATCCAGCGACTTGGGTCAAGGCAAATCCAAATCTAGGTAAGACAGTTACCTATGATGTTTATCATTTGGATGTCGAGAGAGCTGAAAAAGCTCCAGCATCTCGAAATGACATTCTAGCTAAGCGCTTTGGAATTCCGATGGAGGGTTACACGTACTTCTTTACGTACGAAGAGACTCTTCCTCATCGTGCAAGAGCGTTTTGGGGTTTGCCGTGTGCTCTTGGCGCGGACTTGTCACAAGGCGATGACTTCTGTGCATTCACACTTATCTTTCCGTTTCAAAACTATTCATTTGGTGTTAAAACTAGAAGTTACATTACATCTTTGACATTGATGAAACTTCCAGGTGCTATGCGACTTAAGTATGATGATTTTATTAATGAAGGAAGTCTTCAAGTTTTGGAAGGAACTGTTCTTGATATGATGGAGGTCTATGATGATCTCGATCACTTCATTCATACAAATGAGTATGACGTTCGCTGTTTTGGATTTCGATCCGTATAATGCAAAGAGAATTTGTAACTCGATGGGAAGCAGAGAATGGGTCATTTGGAATTGAAAAAGTCATTCAGGGAGCTCGAACAGAATCTGTTCCTCTTGGCGAATTGAAAATTTTAGCGGAAGAACGTAAATTGATCTTTGATCAGGAGCTCATGTCATTCGCTATGGGCAATGCAGTTACTCTAGAAGATACTAATGGAAACCGTAAGCTTATGAAGAAGCGTGCTGAGGAAAAGATCGATAATGTTTCAGCCATGATGGACGCCTATGTTGCTTACAAAGCTAACAAGGAGGCCTTTGAATGACGGATAACGAACAAGTCAACGAATTCCTTGAGCATTATGGCGTCGCTGGTATGCGATGGGGAGTTCGTAAGGCTCGAAGTGAACGTGTAAAACGCCCAGACACTAGAACACCAGAAAAAGATCAGCTGATCGAAAAAAGGCTGCTTTTAAAGTTGCTAAAGCAGCTGTTGTAATTGGTGTGGGTGCTCTTTTAGTAAGATCTATAATTAATCAACATCAAGGAATGAAACTTGGTGATATGCGAAGATCTCAAAGTAGTATAAAAATAGGAAGAAATTTTGCTAATGATCCACTTTTCAAAACACTTAAAGTAAGTGATATGGCATCGAAGCCTAAGGTTTCATGGAAATCTGAAAAAGCCACTCTTGAGGCATTGAAGAAAACCATGCTCGACTAAATGGCGAAGCTAATGTAGATCTTAAGAAATGGTATGAAAGAAGTCAAACACCACTTCATCTTCGTGAATATTTATCCGTTCCTTCATATTCTGAACAAATAAATAGAGATGCAAGGAGCATGGTAAAAGGAAGAGAGGCTACGGCTGAAGCACGGCGCAAAGCAGCCGAAAGTTTAGCTACAGCTCTTAAACGAAATAGATAACGGGAGGTGATCCGGTATGGCAGTTTTTGATAGAATCAAGAAAGCATGGAACGCCTTCCGTACTCAGCAGATGAACTCGATATTTATAATTTAGGTAGTACTCTATTATTATGGTCCTGGCTCTCCGTCAAGACCACGATATAATATTTATAGTGAACGATCAATTGTATCTTCTATATATTCTAGAATCAGCATTGATGTTGCTGGAATTTTAATTAAACATTGTAAAATTGATCCAGATGGACGATATATTGAAGATGTTCCAAGTTCTTTGAATGAATGTCTTAAGTGGGAACCCAATATTGATCAATCTCCACGACCGTTTAGGCAAGACATTGCGATGACACTTTTTGATAAAGGTGTCGCTGCCGTGGTTCCAGTAGACACAACTCGAAATCCACAATCCAATGTAATCTTTGATATTTATAGTTTGACGAGTTGGTGAAATTGTTACATGGTATCCCAAGCACGTTCGACTTAGTGTTTATAATGAAAAGAAAGGTCAAAGAGAAGAAATTACGTTGGAGAAGCGTTTTGTAGCTATTATTGAAAATCCATTGTATTCAGTTATGAATGAACCAAATTCAACTCTTCAACGATTGATCAGAAAACTAGGCTTGCTCGATGCTGTTGATGAGGCTTCTAGTTCTGGCAAGTTGGACATCATTATTCAGCTTCCATATGTCATCAAGTCTGAAGCTAGACGCCAACAAGCAGAGAAGCGACGTTCGGATATTGAGTTTCAATTAAAGGGCAGCCAGTATGGCATCGCCTATACCGATGGGACTGAGAAGATTACTCAGCTCAATCGACCTGCCGAGAACAATCTTCTAAAGCAAGTTGAGTATCTCACAAACATGTTGTACAGCCAACTCGGTCTAACCGAGGAAGTAATGAATGGTACCGCTAATGAAGAAACCATGCTTAATTACTTCAATCGTACAATTGAACCCATTGTCGATGCCATCATCGAATCGATGCAAAGAGCGTTCCTTGGGCCCCAAGGTTCGCAAGGTGATGAGCGCATTCTATACTTCCGAGATCCGTTCAAGTTGGTTCCTGTTAATAACATGGCTGAAATTGCTGATAAGTTTACTCGTAATGAAATTCTTTCAGCAAATGAAATTAGACACTTCTTGGGGATCAAGCCATCTAATGATCCGAAAGCTGACAAACTTATCAACAGTAACATGCCACAACCTCCGGAAGAATCGGAAGCACCAGAAGAAACTCCAGGGGCCTAGCTCTTTGAAAGGAACTGTCAAAATGGAACCAGATTTCAGCGGTTACGCGACCAAGGCTGGACTCCAATGCACTGACGGTCGAACCATCATGCCAGGTGCCTTCAAGCATCAGGACAAGATGCGGGTTCCGCTCGTTTGGCAACACGGTCACACTGACCCGGAGAACGTGCTCGGTCATACCATCCTCGAAAATCGAGATGATGGAGTCTACGCATACGGATATTTTAATGCGTCACCAAAGGCTGCTCATTCAAAGCAGCTTCTTGATCATGGCGACATTACCATGCTTTCTATTTGGGCTAATGAACTTGTTGAGCGAGCTGGTAAGGTTCTTCATGGAGCAATTCGTGAAGTGAGCCTTGTTTTGTCCGGTGCTAATCCAGGTGCTCTCATTGAGAATGTCACAATTCATCATAGTGACGGTGATGATGTCACTCTTGAAGATGAGGTAATTATTTATACAGGTCTTGAACTTGAACATGCCGGCCCAGATGATGAAGGTGATGATGGAGAGACGACGAGGACGAGGAAACTGTCCAAGAAGTCTATGACTCCATGACTGATAAGCAGAAGCAGGTACTTCATTTCATGCTTGGTCAGGCTCTTGAGGATGCTGGAGCCGGCGAGAGTGTGCAACAGGATAATCTCGGCGACGACTCCACAAAATACCGATCAGGAAGGTACACCACAATGACCCGAAACGTTTTTGAGAAGGACGGGCAAGGAGGCGACGTTAAGTCGTCCATTCTCTCGCATGCTGATGTTCAGGGCATTGTTGCCGATGCGACGAAGAATGGGTCACTCAAGGCTGCCGTTGAAAACTATGCCCTCGCTCATGGGATCAACCAGATCGATGTTCTCTTCCCTGAGGCTCAGGCTCTTACCACGGCTCCTGAATTCTTACGGTCGTCGTACGGAATGGGTGAACTCGGTTCTTCAGGAGCTCGTAAGAGCCCATTCAGCCGTGTGAAGACTCACTGGGCCGACCTCACGTACGATGATGCCCGTGCAAAGGGTTACATCACCGGTACAGAAAAGCAGGAAGAATTCTACGGTACTGCTCGTCGGGAAACCAGCCCGCAGACCATTTATAAGAAGCAGAAGCTGGATCGTGATGATATTCTCGACATCACGGACTTCGATGTCGTCGCCTGGATGAAGGGCGAGATGCGACTTATGCTCGATGAGGAATTGGCTCGTGCAATTCTTCTTGGTGATGGACGTAACTGTTCCGGATCCGGACAAGATCCTGGAAGATCGCATTCGCCCGATTGCCAAGGATGACCCTCTGTTCACCATTCAGGTCCTTGTGGACTTCGCTGCTGGAGATATTTCGGACTTCGTCGACGCTGTCATTCAGTGGCGTTCGCAGTATCGCGGCACTGGGCAGCCAACGCTGTATACCAGCGAAGCGCTTCTCGCCAGTGTCATGATGCTCAAGGACACGCTTGGTCGTCGTATCTACAGCTCTCTCGAGCAATTCGCCGCTGAGATTCGTGTTTCATCGGTCGTTCCGGTCGATGTCTTCGATCCTGCCGCTGGTAATCCAAGAGCGATTATCGTCAACATGAACGACTATGTCATTGGTTCCGACAAGGGTGGCAACGGTCAGCCTGTTCGACGATTTCGACATCGACTACAACCAGTACAAGTACTTGATTGAGACTCGTGTTTCCGGTGCTTTGGTTAAGCTCAAGTCTGCGATGGTCTTCAAGCAGGGCATCGCTTCGTTGCTCCGCCTGCCGGTACTACTCATATCATCGTGCCTGAACCGCCGAACGAGCGTCAGAGCCCCCGTCGGTCCATGGATCGCTTCCTGATGACGACGGCACGGTGACGACAGCCAGGGCTGAATCTCCTAAGAAGTCTTCTGAATAGTCGCCAATAAAGGAGTTATGATGGCTAGATTCTACGGATGCAGTTGGCTACGGAGAATCTGTAGAAACTCCCGTTGATTCTGGTGTCTGGGTTGACGTTATTACTGAGTATTCATATTTCGGTGATGTTATTCGAAATACTCGGAAACTGGAATCTGGGGAGAGTCTCAACGACGATATTACTGTCGTTGTTAATTCGATAAGCATTGTCGCTGATGACTACGCCATCGAGCATTTCTTCAAAGATCAAGTATGTACGGTGGGCGGGGACTCTTTGGACTGTCACAAATGTTGAAGTCCGGAGTCCCCGTCTTATCCTTAGTCTGGGGGAGTGTTTACAATGGCCCAACGTCTTGAACTTCAAGAACTTTTGGTCAGTGTAACTGGAATCGGTATATTTTCAACCACCGCCTACTGTGCAGATGGTTTATCCATGTATTGTTTATAGACGAGATTATGAGTTAACGAATCATGCTGATGATTTGCCCTATAAACGAATGAAGCGTTATATTAGGTGACCGTTATCGATCGAGACCCAGACAGTGCTATTCCTGATAAGATTGCAGGATTACCACTATGCGTATACGATCGATTTTATACAGCCGATAACCTCAATCACGACGTTTACAAACTTTTCTTCTGAGGAGGAACGACAATGCCCGCTCTTGTCTGGGATCAAGTTGGTCAACGTTTCTACGAAACCGGCGTTGATCATGGAGTCCTTTACATTCCTGATGAACTACTGGTGATTATGACACTGGTGTTGCATGGAATGGTCTTACTAGCGTCTCGGAAACTCCAACCGGTGCAGAAGCAACTGCTCAGTACGCTGACAACATTAAGTATCTGAACCTCATTTCGGTGGAGGAGTTTGGTGCAACGCTCGAGGCGTTCACCTATCCGGATGAGTTTGCTGAGTTCGATGGTCTTGGCAGTTCCTGAGCCTGGTGTGTACGTTGGTCAGCAACCTCGAAAGATGTTCGGTCTCTCTTATCGTACTCAGGCGTTGGTAATGATGTCGAAGGTGATGCCCTGGCTACAAGCTCCATCTCGTCTATGGTTGCATTGCCAGTCCATCTGAGAAGGCCTACAACACCATCAACGATTCTCCTGAGGCCATCACCTTCAGCTGGGAGATCTCAACAACCCCTGTTCCTGTAACCGGCTTTAATCCAACTTCCCTCATTGTGGTGGACTCCACGGCAGTAACTCCAGCGCAATCTTACCTGCGCTTGAGGCAGCGCTGTATGGGGACGTCACCCTTGCCGCCAGACTTCCAACTCCAGATGAAGTCATTGCAATGTTTGGTGGAGTTATGGCTGCCGGCAGAAGTCCTAGATGCAGAAGGAAATGTTGTAGTTCCAGGAACTGTTCCTGCTGAGGGTACTATTCGGGGTCGCAGGTCACAGCCTCCGGAAGCTTAATAAATTTGATAGGAGGTCAGAGAATGCTTAAGATGCTTGTTCTTGGAGATGAATACTTCGACGAAGAAACACAGACTTCGAAACTGTTGGTGACTTCGAACTGAAGTTAGAACATTCTCTGATCTCACTGTCAAAATGGGAGTCAAAATACCAAAAGCCTCTTCTTGAGTGCGGATTCAAAAAACTTCAGATGAGATCCTTGATTACATCGAAGCGATGATTCTCACCACAGATTACCCTAAAGATCTTGTTAAACGTTTGGGCCAAGATAATTTGATTTAATTAGACAATTATATAGAGTCTAAAGAATCAGCAACCACATTTGGAACAATGCCAGAACGTCGAGGAAGAAGGCGAAACAATTACTCAGAGTTAATTCATATTGGATGGTTGCATTTATCTATTCCATTTGAATGTGAACATGGCATCTTAATAGATTATTCGCTTTGATTCGTATTTGTAACATCAAGAATTCGAAGCCTAAGAAGATGGGTCGTAATGAAATAGCACAACAGAACCGTGAGATAAATGCTCGACGTAAGGCAGAATTAGGAACTAGTGGTTGATTGGAGGTCAAATGACCGCGCTTGCTTGGGACAAACTGGCCAACGGTTTTTGAAACTGCTGTTAGTAAAGGTGTATTTTATGATGCAAATCGGTTATGGCGTAGTTTGAATGGGCTTATTGCTGTTGTTAGAGAAACTGTAACTCAATGAAGTTTCAAGCAGTACACATCGATGAGTTTGAGAGATTAATGACATGTCACAATTGGTGATTTCGGCAGCTACAATGCGAGCCTATACTATCCAGACGAATTCTCCCGCATGAAGGAATTGAAGAAGGATCAAGAAGGTTTCTTTGTTACTGGCCAAGGCGGGAGATAGATTTGGTTTATGGCAGTTATCAAACTAAAATTGGTAATGACATTGAAGGTTTGGCTTATGGGTATAAAGTTCATATTTTGTACAATCTAACTGCTGTTCCAGCACAAAAATCTTATCAAACAATGCTCGTTGGACACAGAACTATGGAATTCGAATGGTCTATTACTGCTTCCAGAACCAATTGAAAATTATAAACCTACTGCACACATTATATTTGATAGCACTAAGATGGATCCTGGTTGCTTCAAGATCTTGAAGATGACTCTCTATGGTGGTGCAGATCATCCACCACATCTTCCTCCATTGAAAGGTCTTGGTACTTTCACTAGGAAGGTGGGAACGTCTTATCATTACTGATCATGGTGATGGTACTGGGACAGCTGGATTCTCCACGTGAAGAAGATATTATCATGCTTGATGAAACGACATTCGAGATCACAGCTGATACTGGCTGTATATTTGGATGCTGATAGTTATGAAATTAGCAGTAGTGACAAGAACGAGGAGGGACATCATATGGCCACTGTAACTGGATTTACAGCTGAACGAATGTTGGCGATTGAGAATTCCACAGTGGTGGATGGAGAAATTCATGTGGGGATAATCTTGTTCTACTTACTCGAGCGGGAACTCCAATCGATGCTGGTAATGTCCGAGGACCTGTTGACCCGCATCAACTGTACCAGGGCCTCTGGACCTGATGGACCTCCTGGACCAACTGGCCCTCAGGGGCCCTCTCTGGACCACCAGAGTTTACCATGGATTAAGTCGTTCCTCTTGTTCTTCCTGATCCAGCTGGAACAGAAGTTCCTGGAATTCAATTTAAAGCTGGCGATGGAGTTGGCGGAGGTGTCGGAGTAAATCACATACATGATTGGAAAATGGATTTATATGGTGATGCCCTTCGTATTGTTTCTGGTAGAGATCCCGCACCCAGTAGTAGCCCGACTTTATCGCGTCCAGATGCAAGTACATATAGACCAAACTATTTATGATTGAATCTCCGGCTCCCGAGACTCTGATGGTATATTTCGAATTAATCAAGGTGGTGGAAGTCGACTTCTGGTTTTATCACCTAGTGGTCTCCTTTATGCATATTCTCAAATTGTTCTGGGTGGTGCTCATACTCTTGGCATTCTTGTCCATATATAGTTATTCAACGGCATTAAATGGTGCAGTTCGTATTCAGAACGTGAATGGTGGGGGGTATACTGATCTTCCCATACAAACGCCGGCTTTGTTAGTCACAACCTCCTGGAAACTGGCGGAATCAACGTAGTTTTAGTCCTTACTAGATTGAATGCTGCTGGCGAATGCGCTATTGGTTTTGGTAATAATGCTACTGGTCTTACAGGATCTATCCAACTCTATGGCGCTGCAGGTCCAGCGTTTCCATTTGGTAAATGGATCAAACAGTGCATATGTTTGGTGTAATGCATCTAGGTTCAAACCGAATCAGGACGTGCTACGAAGTTGAATATTCGTGAATGTGATATTCCAGATCCTGTTGATGTAATTTCTAGATTGAAGCCAGTTCGTTTTTAATCGTAAGCCTGATCCTCATTTCGTTTCTGATGAAGATCTAGAAGATCAGCCAACCATTGCTGATTTGAAGTATCATTGGATAGATGGTCCGATCAACCAGATCAGTTTGGTCCTTATTGCAGAAGAGGTTGCTGAAGTTCTTCCTGAAGTTGTTGGTGAAGTGAGCATTTGGCCCTAATCTTGATTATCAACAGATTACAGCAGCTCTTATTGCAGCTGTTGAGCACGACTTGCGGCACGTGTCAGAGGAGTTGGAAACTGCTTAGATAGGACTCGCCATGATCCAAGTTATATCTGAAGGTGATAACAAGAAAAACTGAGAAATTCCTAGAGATGATGAAGAGTGGAAAGCCTTATCAGGATCTTGACAGATATGGTCGTCAAGGAGTAGATGCTCTTCGCTCTGCGACTCCTAGAGATACTGGTGAGACATCGCCCAATCTTGGGGTTATCAGGTATCACATACCAAAGGACGATATTCTATGAGCTGGTTCAATGACTCACAAAGAACAGCGGCGTCAATATCGCTGTAATCATACAATACGGGCATGGAACTGGCACCGGGGTTGGGTCAGAAGGAAGAGATTATATAAACCCAGCCATACAACCCATATTTGATAGAATCGTCGATGATGTCTGGAGGCAGGTGACAAATGGTTAGCGTAGATGATCGCATTGTACGGATGGAATTCGACAATGCTGCGTTCGAAAGAAAAATTGCCTCCTACAATCACCAGCTCTTGGACAACTTGAAAAGGCTCTAAAATTCGACGGAGCTAAATCAGGGACTTCAAGAAGTTGGCAGCAGTTGACAAGTTCGACCTGGCAATCTCAGCACAGTGGTTGAGGGTGTCAGTGCTAAGCTGCATTGGCTACAATTGCTGTTACGGCTCTACAACGTATTACTAACAAGGCAATTGATGTTGGTGTTCAACTAGTCAAGTCACTAAGTCTTGACCAAGTTATGGCTGGTTTCTAGAATTATGAGCTCAAGCTTGGATCTATCTCAGACTATCACTGGCTGGTACTAGGCGCGTCTCTCTGACGTTGTTAATCAGAAGCTGTCAAGAGCTGAATGAGAGTATTCTGACAGAACTATTTATTCATTCAAGGACATGACATCTAATATTGGTAAGTTCACAATAATGCCGGTGTTAGTCTGGACCAACGGTTGCATCCATTCAAGGTGTCGCCAACGTAGCTGCTCTTTCTGGTGCTAATGCTGAAGAAGCTTCTCGTGCAATGTACACAACTTTGCCCAGGCATTGTCCACTAGGGTTATGTGCAGCTGGTCAGACTGGAAGTCGATTGAACTGGCTAATATGGGGTACTTAAGCGAATTCAAGCAGCAACTTGATTGATGCCGCAGAAGCTGCAGGAACCCTTCACGAAAGAAAGGCGAGGGGTGGGTAACTGAAGCAGGTAGTTTTGTCAGTGCAACAAAGGGATTCAACGATTCTTCTGACTGATCAGTGGCTAACTACAGAAGTTCTTAATAAGACGCTTGGTGATTATGCTGATACTACAACTGATATTGGTAAGAGAGCTACAAAGCCGCGGCGCAAGATGTTAAGACATTTTCAGCTTTTGAGTACGATTAAGAGAGTCGATTGGTGCTCTGGTTGGGCTCAAAGCTTTGAAATTCTTATTGGTAACTTCGATGAGGCTAAAGCGCCTTCACTGATATCAACAATGTTGTTTCTTCTGTTTGTTGGTAAGAATGCAGATGCTCGTAATGCTTACTTCAAGGATGGAAAGATCTTGGTGGACGGACCAAGCTTAATTGATGCACTTAAAACTGCATTCAAGAATTTGGGCGAAATTCTTACTCCAATCAAGTGAAGCCTTCCAAAACATATTTCCTCCCATGACCGCAGAGCGGCTGCATGTCGATGACAGAGGCTTTCTCAAGGTTTGCTGAAAAATTGAAGCCTAGTCAAGAGACTATTAACAATATTCGGCACGCGTTTAGAGGCTCTTCTCGATTCTGGAAATTGGTTGGACGATTATTAAAGAAGGCGCTAAGTTCATTGGTGAATTGCCTGGTAGTGCACTGGGGCTGGCAGTGGGTGATTTCTGGTTTCGAGCTAAGATTGGTGATTTCTTCACAGAACTCAATGACACTTGTGGCAGGCGGCGGTATTAAAGCTTTCTTCGAAAGTTCTGAAAGATGTTGTGGCGGATCCTAATTCCATTTCTTATTGATCTTAAAGATAAGATTATCGATTTCTTTACAGGAGCTAAATCCGGAAGTTCTTGATAAGGTTACTGATGCATTTGGTAGATTCAGTGATAGATTCCAAACATTGAAGAATCTTTTCGATAAGGTCATGGAAATTTGGGAGCCGTTTAAGAACGGTTTGATGAAGGTTATGGAAGTTCTTGATAATGTTTGGGAAGCTATTAAGGGTTGGTTCGAGAACTTATTGATAAGATCGCCGCGGTAATGAAGGAAGGCGATTATGAAAAGGTTACGGACGCATTGAATGTTGGTCTTCTTGCTGCAATTGCAGGAATTCTAGCAAAGTTCTTTAAGGATGGATTTAAGTTTGATCTTAGGCGGCGGATTCTTTGATAAGGTGAGTAAGACTTTCGAGCAACTTACTGGTGTCTTGAAGGCAATGCAAACGGACATCAAAGGCTAATGCTCTATTGAAGATTGCTGGAGCTATTGCTATTCTCACAGCATCTGTTCTTATCTTGTCTCTAATTGATTCAGATGCTTTGACGTAAAGCTTTGACAGCAATGGCAATTGGATTTGCTCAACTTATGGCCACATTTGCCATTCTTACTAAAATTTCAAGTGGTCCTAGTGGAGCAGCTCAATTTGTTGTTATTGCATCAGGTCTTATTATTCTTGCATCCGCAATTGCAATTCTGTACTGGAGCCGTAGCAATACTTGCTAATCTGAGTTGGGATGAACTAGCTCGAGGACTTACTGGTGTCACAATATTGCTTGGAATTAATGACCGCTGCAGTAGTTATTCTTTCTAAGAATGCAAGTGGAATGATTCTAATTGGTGTTGGTATGATGGCTATTGCTGTTGCAATCAACGTTCTTGCTGGTGCTGTAGCTATATTTGCCTCAATGTCTTGGAGTGATCTGATTAAGGGATTTGCTGGAGTAGCAGCTGGACTCTTCATTATTGCTGGCGCTATGCATTTAATGCCTATAAGTATGGTTCTTACTGGCCCAGCTCTTCTTGCATTGCAATTGCGTTGAGTATTTAGGCGGAGCATCTGATGGTATTCTCATCAATGAGTTGGGCTTCCATGGCGTGGAATGGCCGGCATTGCCGGTGGTCTTCTTATCATTGCAGGCGCTTATGCATCTCATGCCAGCTACTCTACCTCTTACCGCGGTAGGACTTCTTCTTGTCGCTGTTGCTCTTAATGTTATTGCTGGAGCAATGAAGATATTTGGCAGTATGTCCTGGGCTGAGATTGGTGAGAGGTCTTGTCGTAATGGCAGGAGCTTTCTGGTTCTTCTTGCTATTGCGGCACATGCTATGTCAGGCATCGTTGGCGCAGTCGCCATCGGAACTCGTGTCAGCCGCACTCATGGGACTGGCTGTTGTTCTAAAGATATTCTCCAGTCTAAGCTGGGGGAGATCTCATCAAGGGTTTGGTTGGTATTGCAGCTGTGATCGCGGTACTCGCTGTAGCTGCTCTATTGATTCAGCCAGCTATTGGAGCAATGCTTCTTCTTGGTGTCGCTTTGACTATTATTGGCGCAGGTTTGGCGTTGTTCGGTGTAGGTGCATTCATGGTCGCCAAGGCATTCTGATATTCTTGGCAAGGCTGGACCGATGCAGCTAAGACGCTTGCCGCGTCTCTCGAGGCAATTGGCGGGGCTATCCCAGTCACTTGCAAAGGGATTTGCTCAGGGTATTCTTGACATTATCGTCATATTGGGTGAAGCTTCGCCAATCATCGTCAAGGTACTAGTTGAGATTCCCTACAACATCTTCTCGAGGGACTTACCAAACTTATTCCAGAAGTTGCGAAACTTATCAGTACGCTTATTACTGAGCTCGTAAATCTTATCAAGACGAAGTACCCAGAAATTGTGCTAGCTGGTGTCGATCTTATTCTCGCTCTGCTTCAGGGCATTCGAGATCGTATTGATGATCTTGTCATCGTTGTTTCTGAGATCATTCGATCCTTCCTCGATGCACTGACTCAAGAGATTCCTAAGATTGCTACATCAGTTGCTAACCTTATCACTACGATGTGGCTTACTGTGGCGGAAACAGTTGGCCGCGTTGCAGGTACTTTGTTGTTCGGCGTTGGTATGGCATTCATTCAAGGCTTCTTGGATGGTGTTCTTGGGGCTGAATCTGGACCAATGAAATGGTTCAAGGATCTGCCGCAAGTAAGGTTCTTGGATGGATTGGTAGTGTAATTACTACTCTTGTAAGTAAAGGTACTGACTTTATTACTGGATTGTACACTGGTGTTACTACCAAGATCACAGAAGTTGCTAATTGGTTTGCTGGTCTTGGAAGTAGGATATTTGGTTTTATTGGTAGTGTTATTGGTTCTATTAAACAAAAGGGCATAGATGTTATTCAAGGTTTGTTAAATGGAATTACTGAAAATTTGGGCTATTGCAAATTGGATTAGTACTATTGGTAATCGAATCAACAATAATTTCCCGAATCCACTTACACTGTTAACTGACATTGGTTGAAGATCCCTGAAGGTTTGTGGAACGGTATGAAAAATATGTGGAATAATGTTTCTGGATGGTTTGCAGATAGAATGAACGATATTAAGAATCTTGCTGATACTATTTGGGTATTTGGATCTCCATCTAAGGTTACAACTCAATATGGTGAATGGATTATGCAAGGTTTCCAAGTAGGTATGGAAGATGAATACGTTTACTTTGAGAGATGGTTACAGCATCTTGATCCTGCTAGTAGCATTAATCCAGACATGGTTGATAATATGACTAGTGTTATGAATGGCGCTATCACAGACATGCTTACTCAACTAGAAGCTATGCCTGATATGAGCCCAACTATTACTCCGGTGCTTGATCTAACTCAAGTCGCTGCTGAGGCTAAGAATCTCAGTAAGTATATTCCATCCTCACACGTATTCGTACGGTCAAGCTCGTACTATTGCGGCCAGTGCAAATGCTCAACAAATTGAAGCTGCTCAATCACCTGTTGCTAGTGGAGTATCGTTCGAGCAGAATATTTACGCACTAAGGCAACTGTCCACAAGTGATATTTATAAGAATACTCGTAATCAAATCACTCTGGCGAAGGAGGAGTTGAGCATCGCATGAGAATCACAGACGTAGTTTATATTCTGGAACCCCGAAGGAGCTACCGAAAACATTACATTTGGTTTAAGAACAGTTAATTCAACTGACCAATACATGGTACGTCAAATTGTCGGTTTAGATAGTGAAGAATTGACACTCTTAGGTTTTACGGATTTGGTTTGCAAACTAAACCTAAATTCTATGACTTTAAAATGAAAGCTCGGACTATTGTAATTCGAGTTGTTTTGAATCCTCGATTCAATCTAGGTGAAACATATTCTGATGTTCGTGATGCTATTTATCGAGCTATCTCTGCTGTTAGAACTGGAATAGTAGCATTACATTTTAATTCAAGTGGAGCTACTGTAGCTAGAATTTATGGATTTATTGCCAAGGTTGAGAGTTTGGATATTTTCAATCAGCTGCCAGAAGTTCAAGCTACTCTTAGATGTGATGATCCAGTATTTCGTGCTATCAATTCTATTCTTTATACCTCAGCTGGATCTAAAGACAACTGATCCTATTGATGTCTTGCTGATAGTTTATCAACCCGCGCTCCACATGAGTTCCAAATGGATTGACATTCCAAAGCTGCTACGCCAACATTTACAGTTCGAGGTCTAGAAGCAATTAATCCAGAATGGAGATTTGTAGTAGTTCCAGATGAGGTGGATTTTAACTGGAGATGCTCTATATTTCTCTAGCGAGTATACTACAAAACACCTATACTTATAATCCGAGGTGGAGTTGCCACCTATTTGGTAGGATAAGGTTCATCCAGAGTCCATTTGGCCAATCATCTTTCCAGGAACTACCGAACTTCACTTCTATTGAAAGATATCGCTGTAACTTCATAAATTGGAACAAGATCGAATATTATCCAGCTTATTGTGGGTGTAACTTGGAACTCTTCAAATTGCAACAACTGGGGAGCCAAACTATATACTTTACAGAAGGTCATGAATGATTCAAGGTGCTACTTTTGCATTATGTGGGCTGAACGATATCGAGATCCTGGTGAATTTGAAATTGTTGGCACATTAAGTTCTGTCTTCGTGAGTTTCTTCCAATTAGAACGTTTATTTCACATGCAGATACCTTTTGTGAGGTTATGTATGTGGAGAATCACGAAATTGACGAGGGATGAAAAATGAAGATCCAATAATCAAAATTACTGGTAGATCCCTGAGGCTTTCTTGAAAATCGTATCATTGGTATAACTCATGCTGGGGACTAGCACCAAATGCTAAAAATATCAGCTAGTTGCTAACTAATGTGGATCAATCTCACAAATGTTGATTAATTATCATATTGATGGGAATGATTTAATGATAATCTTGCTAATGTTATGTCTGTAACAATGTAACAGGTACTGGGCCTGTTGAAGAAAGATGGATTAAATAAATTCCTCTTAGTGCTGTTCTAGATTTACTTGTTATTGATGATTTGGGTATTAAGATTCTAGAATACGTTTGCGCACCTGATAGTAGTAGTACTCAAAAAACAAATATTCTTATTCATAGAGGTAATGATAGAACTGCTAATGTTATTTTCTCTTGGAAAGCAGGAGATATTGAAAACTCCTAGTATTTATGGAGTGATAAGAGAATCAAGAATTCTGGGTTTTTTAGTTGTAGGTCGATTTTGTAAACACTGTTGTAGATACCGTTGGTGCTAATAATTTTAATCGTAGAACAATGGTTGTTAGTGCTGATGAAGGATGGCCAGTTTAGTGAAATGCCAACAGGTACTGATCTAGATATTGTTCTTGCTATTATGGCTATTAAAGGAAAATGTGAAGCACTAGATTCACAGAATCGTATTACTATTAAGCAAGTGCTGATCTTGCAAATATTTCAGCATCAATATCGAAAGGGATTGAAGTAGGTTATTCTGGTCACACTTGGATGGAAACTTTGGGTCAAATTGCTACAATGAGATTGTAGAATACGTAGAGATTCAGGACGACTGGAGAAAGCGGTCATCCAACGTTGTCACTCGCTGGGAAGCTCAGACTGCGGTTGAAATATGGGCGCAATTACTGTTTTTAATGCGTTACTGTCTTACTACAATTGCAATTATCATAACCGTAATTGTAACATTAAAGTTCAATCTCTGACGTAGAAATATTGATGGACATATTGTAAAATTCCAGGAAACCAAAATGGGAAGAAAGTATTTTCATTAGAACTCGCTAAGAATCCTGACGATTTGAGAACGAAGAATTCATTGTATTCTTAGATATTTGTTAAAGAGTCCGAACCCGATGACGTGTTCGCAGAATTAAACATCCCTCATAATGAAACTACGAAAGGAGAGGAATGTTTGGACGATTCGAAAGGACGAAACCATCAATCTCTGATACGAACCCATTGCAAAGGTTCTGACCGAGATGAACCAATATGGTCCAGATTCTCCGGAATATTCAGATGATCAGTCATTTGGACAGTAAGTTACACAAGATGAAGGCAGACGAACGCCGAAATCGAGTGAGTCCTGACACAGTGGCGATGATTTGTGGAAACCTTCTCTGGGAATTCTTGATCATTGTGGCATACGAGCAGAAGCTTACAAAGGAAGTCAAAGGGATTGGGGTTTCAGGATCCGGACGAAAGAGCCGCGTATCTAACCCGATGTAGCGAGGAACGCAGGAGCTGTGTGAAGAAATTTTACACGGTTCCTGTGTTTTTCGCTTATGAGGAGGAAAAGTGAACTGGGCGATCCAAGGGATTATGCCATTACCGTTTAGCCGTTGGAGGTCTTCATTTTTGACAGGTCCTAGTAGCAGTTTGCCGCGTAACTGAACGAAGTACTAC
>ERZ1370068.7413-contig-633_pt1 | contig 24609 bp, 36 predicted proteins | sample MGYA00561227_ERZ1370068 | MGnify/ENA primary metagenome ERZ1370068 (study PRJEB38410, sample SAMEA6850437) | metagenome | study: Metagenomic assessment of the ecological functions of the soil: analysis of the soil microbiota associated with the...
AGTTCATCTGGAGCCCGACCCAGCGCGGAGTCTGAACGGCCATTTTTGTAGGGCGGCTGTGTCAGCCGCCGTTTTGTTTAGGATCGGCGTCTCACAGAGCGCCCTACAGTTTTCTGTCGCCAGTCTGAGAGGTCTCTCACTTCGTTCGGGATGACAACGCAGCTGATGCAGTGCAGTTTTGCCATCATGCGCGCGCGGTTGACGAAGGATTTCACTTTCGAAGCGGCACAGACTTTGCCTTATGCGCCGGAGGGCCATAAATGCCGACGGCGTGCACGGCCACAGTTTCAAAGTTGAAGTTTCCGTCGAAGGCGATGTCGATCCAAAAGTCGGCTGGGTTTACGATCACGCGAACATCAGCGCAGCAATGAAACCGCTGCTGAAAATCCTGGACCACACGTATCTCAATGACATCGAAGGATTGGAGAACCCAACGATTGAAAAATGGCAGAATGGTTTTGGAAAAAATTGGAGTCTCAATGCCCTGGCCTTTGCGAGATCGTTGTGCACGAAACACCTACCGCGCGCTGCGTTTACCGCGGCGAATAGTCTGGCACGAACATCCCGAAACAATTCGGGTTTGAGTCTCAGTTTCTCTGTCAACGTTTCCCCGGTGCGCTTTCTTACAACTCGATGGCGTAGCGCTTCATCTTGTTGTAGAGGGTGGGGCGCTGGATGCCGAGAAGTTCGGCAGCTTTTTTCTTGTTGCCGCGGCACTCTGCGAGTGCCTGGAGAATGGCGTTTCGCTCGACGTCGTCGAGACTTTGTGCCGCCGCTGCGCGGTAACGCGCCGAGCTCGGTTTGTTGCAGCGCAGTGGGCAACTGTATTTCCGCGGGGAGCTCTTTCACGTCGATCAAGCCCTGTCGCGCCAGCACGACGGCGTATTCAATTGCGTTTTGCAACTCGCGAACATTTCCCGGCCATGAATAATCAAGCAGCTTTTGAAATGCGTCCGGTGAAATGTCCGGCTCCGGTTTGCCGAGTTGCTGAGAAAATTGTTTCACGAATTGCGCGATCAGCGGGGGATGTCCTCTTTACGTTTCCGAAGCGGCGGCACTTCAATTTGGAAAGTGTTTAGCCGGTAGTACAAATCGGAGCGCAGCCGGTTCTCCGCGAGCGCCTGGGCGATTGGCCGATTGGTCGACGCGATCGCGCGGAAGTCTGCTTTCATTGTTTGCGTGCTGCCAAGCGGCCGATACTCGCGTTCCTGCAGCACGCGCAAAAAGCGCGTCTGCAGATCTGCCGGCATATCCGATATCTCGTCGAGAAAAAGCGTGCCGCCATTTGCCGCTGCGATCATTCCGGGAAAATCGTGCATCGCTCCGGTGAACGCACCTTTCACATAACCGAAAAGTTCTCCTTCAATCATCGTTTGCGGGAACGCCGCACAATTGAGCTTCACCACCGGCTGTCCCGCGCGCCGGCTCCGCGCGTGGATCGCGTTGGCTATCACTTCCTTGCCCACGCCGCTTTCGCCCACGATGAGAACGTTGGCATCCGATGGCGCCATCGCATCGATCAATTCCTCGATCTCCTGCATCGGTTTGCTCTTGAAAATGGGCGTGGGCCGCGCCTCCGCGATCTCGAGCCGCTTTTCGAGTCGCTCTGTTTTTTCCCGGAGTTCTTCCGCTTCTCGCAACAGGAATTGTGTTTCCAATGCCTTCTCCACGAGACTGAGCAGCTCCTCGGGCGCGTATGGCTTGCTAATGAAATGGTAAGCACCGCGTTTGATGGACTCGATGGCATTGTGCAATGAGTCGTGCGCGGTCAGGATAATCACCTGCACTTCGGGGTAGCTCGGTCTTGATCCGCTCAAGCATTTCTAATCCGTCCGCGTCAGGCAGTCGGAGATCGAGCAACACGAGCGTTGGCGGTTTGGATTTTAACGCCTTGAGTCCTTGTGATGGCAGTGGGCGCGGTGTCCACTTGATAACCATGCCGCTTCAGCAACGCCTCGAGCGTCATGAGCACGGGACGTTCGTCATCGATGATCAGGACATGACGGTTATCTGTTTTCATTCAATTGCGCTGCTCGTATTACGCACGAGCCGCAGGCTCCAGTTGCTTAAACGGCGAGAAATGACGCGACGTTTCAAGCTTCTTTTGAAGATTCGCCTGACAGGGAAGCCTAACGGTCGTGGTGAGCGCTGAAACTTTCGGATCATATTGAGCATTCAGTTCGCCGCCGTGAGCCTCTACGATACCGCGGACGCGATTCAGACCAAGACCATAATGGCGCTGGCTGATTTTCCGAAGCGGTTCGCGCCCCCAATTTTGGGTCGGCAAGTCAAAACGCGCCTTTGGTTCACAGAAGGGTGAAGAGGAATTTCTTGTCATCGATTTTCGCTCTCGCAACAAGCGGACCTTTACCGCGATCGTGCCGGAAGGCATTGGCGAAAATCTCGGTAAATGCTTCCTCGCAAAAGCTGAGGATCAACATTCAGCATCGCGTCACCAAGCTGAATTTCCCAGGAGATCTCCTCGCTCTCCTCTGGGAAATCGTGGTCGATCTTTCCGCGCAAGTCTTGCATAAAATCAGAGGCCGGATACGGGATCAGGTTGGGTTTAACCTCCCCGACTGCTCTGGAAAGTCGTTGTAAAGTCGAGGCCAGTCCTGAGATCATTTCGCGCAAACGTTTGATCTCGTTTTTGAGTTCTTCGTCTCTTTCCCAACTCGCTCGATGTAAGCGGACTGCAGTTCGATGGCATTTAGATCATTGCGCAGATCATGACTTAGTTGCGCGATAAAACGGATTGCGTCGCTCCACGGGACGCTCTGGGAATCTTTTCCGTTCTCAACAGGTTTATCTGCCATAAATCGGGCACATTACCGCTCTTGTTCGACTGAAAAGCGGTCTTCCGACGGTTCCTCGCCAGGCGCGACCCTGATGTGTGGATCGTTGCTCGCCAAATGTCGCAGCACATGAAACACGTCTTCCGGGTCTGCGTCGATGGAGCGCGCAATTTCTTCCGCGGTCTTTCCATCACCGACAACCAGTTTCTCGCTCACTTGTTTTTCTCGAAAAGTCTCCGGAATTTCAGCTGGTGATGTCGAGCGAAAAATCAAGATCGCGGTAATACAGAAAAATATTGCTGGAAACGCTGCCAGAGCGATGAAGAAGCCATTGTTTAAGAATGCGATGATTGACCAATACTAAACGACATAAGCGTGTTAACTCCAATTTGAGTCTTCGAATCCGTCAAACTCAGCTGTTCTCACAAACTTCGCAGGGCGCACATTATGCGCGAAATTCACATTGCAGCCTTGAATCGCGCCAATAACTTCGCGGCATCATGGAGCGCGCACACGCGGAAGACAAGGCTTGTCCCATTTGTTTGCAGGGCTGATCGCGCTTGGCCTGGCGGGTGCCGTTTTGTTTGCGGCAGAAGCGGCTAGCGATTCATCTCGAACACGCCACCGTTCTCTCGACTGCTCCCGACGTAGTTTTCGCTTAAAAACCAGGGGCTGGCCTTTCAACGCGCCGCCGCGCGATGCGCCGAACGTATTGCCGATTTATGGCAGCTCAGAATTGACCAGTCCCCGCCGTTCCGGAGAAGGGAGAACAACTTTTTTCGCAGCTGCGCCAACGGGTTTCCAGCTTTCGCCGGTCGGCAGCGGAGGCGCGAACCCACTGATCATGTTGCAAAAAGTCGGCGCGCTCGGCTCGGATTTGCGCGGCAAAAAGCTCGCTATCTCCCTTTCGCCCGGCTGGTTTTTAGCGCCTAAACCCGTCGGTGGAAGCAGGCTACAAGGAAATTTTTCGCTGATGGCAGCAAGCGAAATGGTGTTCGGTACTGCCCTCGATTTCGAGCTGAAGCGGGACATCGCTTCGCGCATGCTGGAGTGTCCGAGCACGCTCGAAAAAAGCCCGCTGCTTGAATTCGCGTTGACGCGGCTGGCTTCTGGCCGTTGGCTCGATCGCGTCGATTTTCTGCGCGCTCTGGCCGATCGGAAAAGCGCAGACTGCCGTAATGGAGTTGCAGGATCATTTCGCGGCGCTCAGTTACATTCGGCGTAAGATCAAGGCCCGCACCGCAGCGTCATCCAGAAATACTCGATTGGCCGAAGCTCATTGCGAAAGTAGAGGCGAGCCAAAACCACCGATTGCGGCCAAGGTTACAAAGCCTTCGAGCCTGGACGGACGCAAATCACCCCGGGTTCTCGTGACGTGGGATTTCGCTACCGGCGTGAATGCGTCCGCCGGCTGGATCGATTTGGAATTGCTGTTGCGCACACTGGCAAGGGTTCACGCTGCGACCACTGCTACTTAGCATGCCAATAGCCGGCGAGTTTTACGATCACGCAGGCGTCTCGCGGTCGGCTCGCGAAGATTATTACACAAAGCTTCGCGCACTCGTGCAGCGATACCATTTTGCGCTTAGTCGAATTTGAGGGGCATGACGAAGACCCGGCTTTTCTTTACCGTCACCAAAGTCACCTCACTGCGAAGGGCTGGATGTATTACAACCGTGCCCTTGATGATTTCTTTCACGGACGTGCTCCACGGACGCTGACAAAGTGATAGTCTTCCATTCATTTAAGCGACGGCACGATGATGCTGCGCCTTATTCGATGATGACTGCCGACTTCTCTGACAAAGTATTGCAACTTCTCGCTTCGGTCGCCGAAACCGACGAGGTGCTCACCAATCTCGATCTGCCGCTTTATGAGTATCAGGTTCTCGACTCGATGAGGACCGTTCAGCTGATCTTAATGATCGAAGAGGAATTCGGCATCAAAGTTTCTCCGGCGGAATTTGAGCGCGAAAGCTGGCAAACGCCGCGAAAGATCATCGCTGACCTCCAGCACCGACTGCGGACATGTGAGCTGGCTCGAGGAACATCCAGCGCTGCATGCGCGTGCTGCTGATTCTCTATTACCTCGCCATTATCCTGGCCTTGATCGCTGATGTATGGCCGCGGCGATTTCTCCACGCCGCCATTTGTTTATCAGGGTTTCTGAATGAATCTGATCGAACGAATCGATCGCTGGGCCGCAGTGGCTCCGGAAGCGACCGCACACATCAGCGACAGTAGAGACCTTGACCTATGGCGAACTGCGCAGGCGCTCGGATGCGCTCGCTTGCTATCTGACAGAACGCTTCGGCGACGATCGCAGGCCGATCGCTGTGCTCGGGCATCGCGAGCCGGAAATGTTAATCGCATTTCTGGGCGCGGTTAAATCGGGCCGGCCTTACGTGCCGCTTGATACGGCGTTGCCGCAGCAGCGCATCGACAAGATTCTGGCAATCTTCGCGCGCGGCATTGGTGCTTACGCCGGAAGACGTTCTGCAATTCTCCGCGTCGCAGGTGCGCGCGTCCCGCCGACGGCGTGCAGGGCGACGAGCCGTTTTACATTCTTTTCACAAGCGGCAGCACTGGTGAGCCGAAGGGCGTGATCATTACGCTCGGTTGCTCTGGAGCATTTCATTGAATGGATGCTCGCGGAGCAACGATTCGCCGAGCTGGGCGAGAGTGTTTCTGAATCAGGCGCCATTCTCATTTGATCTCTCGGTGATGGATCTGTACTGCAGCCTTGCAACGGGAGGCACGCTCTTCAGCATCAGCCGCGATCTTATCGCAAATCCGAAAGAGCTTTACCGCGCGCTTACGAGTTCCGGCGTGACGACGTGGGTTTCAACGCCGTCATTTGCGCAAATGTGCCTCGTCGAAGAGAAATTTGCCGAAGGCGATGCTGCCGCGCGTGCGGCGTTTTCTTTCTGCGGTGAAACACTCGCCGCCGCAGACTGCGGCTCAGCCTGTTGGAGCGGTTTCCACGAGCGCAGGTTTGGAACATGTATGGCCCGACTGAGGCGACCGTCGCCACGACGTCCATACGCATTGATGCTGCGATTTTGGAACGATATTCGCCGTTACCAGTGGGACGCGCGATGCCCGGGAGCGAAATTCTCGTTGTAAATGGAAGCCGGCGAAGCTGTTACCGGCAAATCGAGCGCGGCGAAATCATCATTGCAGGACCAAATGTGAGTCCGGGTTATCTGGCGCGGCCTGATCTGACGGCAGACGCTTTTTTCAACATCGCGGTCAGCGCGCACTATCGCACCGGCGACTTGGGGCGATTTCGCGATGATCTTGCTTTTTTCGAAGGCCGCATGGATGAGCAAATCAAGCTCAGCGGCTATCGCATCGAAGCTTGGCGATGTCGAAGCGAATCTTCGCGCGCTGGCGTCTGTGCGGGACGCCGTCAGTAATTCCGGTGATCAAAGATGGCTGCGGCCCAATCGCTCGCCGCTTTCGTAGTGCTCGGCTGCGCGAGATGAGGCATCGCATTTCAAGTTGTCGCATCGACTGCGGCGCCAACTCAGTGAGCGGCTTCCACGTACATGTTGCCGCGCAAATTCGTTTTCCTCGATGCGTTTCCGCTGACGGCCAACGGCAAGGCCGACCGAGCCCGGCTGGCTCAAGTCGCTGTGATTCCCTACGCGGATTTCACGTATTTTCGGACTGCTGCTTTACGCAGTCAGTTCCGACCTCTGATTCTCGGTCTGCTTGGCCGCGCGGGTTGGCGCTGGGCGCTCCTGGTGACTGCTGGCGATGCTTCATCGTGCAGTATCACGGAGCATTAGACATGTCGACCGCATTTTGCAGTGCGCGAAATCTGGATCGTCATTGGCTTCGCCGCCTGGCAGTGGGCGACGGTGCGCGTATTTGCCGAGTGCTGGTGCGCGCGCCGGCTGGCTGTTCTATGTTGCGCTTGCGGCAAGCCTGCTTCCGCTTGCAGCAGCGAAATTGGTTCCGCTCGTGTCGCCCGAGAGTCGAGTTTGGTTTTCTCGGCATTTCCTACGTTACGTTTCGGGCGCTTCGATGTCGTGTTTTGCCTGCGAGACAAGGTCATCGCTGCGCCCGGCACGCTCGATTTCTTGATGTTCCTATTTTTCTTCCCAACCATTTCTGCCGGCCCGATCGACCGGTATCCGGCGTTTTGCTAGCCGACTGGAGAAAGAGACGAACGCGCGCTGAGTTCCTAGCGATCTCGACGGCGCGGTGCACGCGTTTTTCGCGGACTGTTTTACAAGTTCATAGTCGCGGCGCTGATCAAACAACACTGGCTCGAGCCAGCCGCGCAGCAGTGGGAGCTTCGGCGCGCTGCTCAGCTACATGTATGCCTACAGCTTCTATTTGTTCTTCGATTTCGCCGGCTACAGCGCCTTTGCCATCAGCTCTTAGTTATCTCTTTGGTGATCCATACTCCGGAAAACTTCGACCGACCGTTCCTCGCCCGAAACATCCGTGATTTTTGGAACCGCTGGCACATCACGCTTTCGTTTTGGTTTCGCGATCACGTCTACATGCGCTTCCTGCTCGCCGCCGCGCGCGGCAAATGGTTTAGCGAACCTGAATACAGCCGCGATTCTCGGATATTTCCTTGCATTCGGATTAATGGGTTTGTGGCATGGGATCGAGCTGCACTACATCGTTTATGGGCTTTATCAGGCGACGCTGCTCTCCGGTTTCCACATTTTTCCTGACTGGAACAAGACGCGCCATTATTGGCGCGACGGATTTCTCTCAAACGCATTGGCCATTTTCATAACGTTCCACTTTCGTTTGCTTCGGTTTGCTCATTTTTTCGGGACGCATCGGTGCTGCGCCGTTGCAGCATTATTTGGCTGAAATCGAGCAGGCCGATTGCCACGACGATTTCTGGCTGGGTCTGGGACAAGTATAAGCCGAGGGCGGCCCGTTTCATGTCGAACTTTGGGACGGCAACGAGTATGCTGATAACGATCTCTGCGAATCAGTTCCGCCGAGGACCTGGCTGACGCAGGTTATGGAAACGGTCGACACGCGTTTCGTTTCGCAACCCCGTCGCAGCTCAAAGATGGTCACTCACATCTGATACGACTCCGAGTTGCTGACAGGGGAATCGATTTGACAAGACTCAGAAAGTAATTCTATGCCGATAAGGAATTAGTTCGTTTCGACGGAATCGAAACTAGCATCTGATTAGAGTCGACGGACGTGCGGGCAACGAATCGCTCAGATTAGTTTCCGCCGATCGTAGCCCGCTTGATCGGCACTTCTTCCTGCGGAGCCACCTCATATTCCGGCTTTGGTGCACGCCCATCAGCCAATGGTCAAACCATCCGACGATATGCTGCAATCGCTCGACGCGATGCCACGGCTGCCCGGACCGGGACAGCTCATGTGATTCATTGGGAAACCGCACCATCACTGTCGGAATCTTCCGGAATTTCAGCGCGCGAAACATTTGCTCGCCACCGGCGCCGGGCGGCGTCCGATAATCCGCTTCGCCGAGAATAAACATCATCGGCGTCTTCACGTTGGTGATGTAACTGATCGGCGACCGCGCTCGATACTCGTCCGGGATCTTCGAATGGCGGCGCTCTGAAACCAGTTCGGCTGGAAGAGCGTGAAGTCGCCCGAATACCACCAGTTTTCCCAGCTGGCGATGTCGCGCTGCGCGACGGCTGCAGCAAAGCGGTCCAGTTTGTCCAACCACCCAGTTCGTCAGCAACCCGCCGCCGCTTCCGCCGGTGACGCCAAGTTTTTTATCGTCGATGTAACCGCGTTTTATCACCTCATCGACGCCGGCCATGAGATCTTTGTAATCGTCGCCTGGATAACGATATTGAATCACGTTGCCAAATTCCTGGCCGTAACTCGTGCTGCCGCGCGGATTCGGATAGAAGCACCACGTAGCCCTTCGCTGCCATCCACTGAAATTCATGAACGAAAATGTGGCCGTAGGCAACGTGCGGTCCGCCATGGATGTTCAGAATCAGCGGATATTTTTATGCGCATCGAAATTTGGCGGCTTTTGCAACCATGCCTGGATGCGTTTGCCATCAAAGCTGTCGTACCAAATCTCTTCCGGCTCGGTGAGATTCAGTTTCGAGACAATAGCTCGTCATTCACATTCGTTAACTGCTTCGGTGCTGCATCCGGAGTTGCCCGATCGAGAACAAAAAGATCGTTAACGCGAGTCGGCGTCGATATGACATAGACCAGCTTCGAAGCATCAGGCGTCGCGCGAAAACTCATCACGCCGTGATTTCCGGAAGTGAGATCTTGCACTGCTGCTTAGCCTTTGCCGAGATCGGCGTCCCCGGCTACAGTTGCGTCAAACAGCGCGAGATTTCGCTTTCCTTCCTTCGGAATAAACTGCGATGAGCCCTTTTCCATCTGCAGTCCAGATCGGTTTGTTTAGTCCGCCGGCCCGCGGCGACGAGCTGTCTCCGATAACGAAACCATCGATGTCGAAATCAAAATTCGCGGTGATGTTCCGTGGTTTTGCATTCGGCGAGAGATCGAGGACCCACAGATCTGGCTCTGTATATGAATTGATCGGCTGGTTCGTCGCAGCGACGAATGCGACCTGTTTGCCGTCGGGACTGAGCGATAACGCGCCTCCGCCCGGTCCGAATTGCGTGTTGAGATCGATCGTTGTGATCTTGACCGGTTTGCCGCCGGCTGCCGCCACCGAGTAAAGATCCGTCCTTGGCAGCTCATAATACGGTTCGTCGATCCGGCTCGACGTGAAATAAATCTGCGAGCCGTCCTTGGACCAAATCGCATTTTCCTCATCGAATCGGCCGGTAGTCGAGTTGCCGCGGTTTCACCTTTTCTTCAGCACTATGCGGCGCCGTGACGATCCAAATGTGTGTCGGGATGCTTTGGGTCGGCGTAACCTTCATTGTCTTGCCGATAGACCGCACGCGTGATCACGCGCACGTCGCTCTCATGTTCGGCTGCAGCCGCGGGGCGGGTGACCCCGGCTTCTCATTGTTCTTTTTCTTTTCCTGCTTCGCGAGATCCTCTGCATTCGTCTCGCTCGTGAACGCGATGGTTTTTCCATCCGGCGCCCAGACCGGATTGCCCGCGCCTTTCGGCAGATCGGTAAAAACAAAGGAATCGCCGCCTGCCGTCGGCAGGATCGCCAGTTGTGGCGGCTCAGGCTTGCCGTCCTTTTCAGTCGCGCGCAGGAAAAGCAAAAATTTTCCGTCCGGCGACCAGCGAGGTGCGGAATCGTGATCGCCTTTTGTCAGTTGATGAGGCGCTTCGCCGCCTGCGAGCGGTACGGACCAAATCGAAGTGTTATAACCTTCCTTCTTCTCGTTGACCGTCACCCGCACAAACGCGACGCGCGAGCCATCCGGCGAAACCTGTGGATCGCCGATCCAGACAAAATCGAACAGATCTTTTTCAGTGATGTGGCGCTTTTCGGCGAAAGCGGTGCCGATCCCGCGACAAACTGGAGCAAACAAATGACGAAATGCACGAATGACGAATGACGAATGCGAATGAATCGAAGCACGAAATCCGGAAATGCAAGGATCGACATCGTTTCCTCATTTGATCATTCGTCATTGCTTCGAGCTTCGACATTCGGGTTTCGTCATTTCGCTCACCTGTGAGCGATCACATATGCTCGATCACGTTATCGCCAAACTGCGAGCACTTGATTTCGGTCGCTCCTTCCATCAAACGCGCGAAATCGTAGGTGACGCGTTTGCTCGCAATCGCGCCGTTTAATCCTTTCAGAATCAGATCGGCAGCTTCCGTCCAGCCCATGTAACGGAACATCATTTCACCTGAAAGAATCACCGAGCCGGGATTCACCTTGTCCTGATTGGCGTATTTCGGCGCGGTGCCGTGGGTCGCTTCGAAAACTGCGTGGCCGGTGATGTAATTGATGTTTCCTCCGGGCGCGATGCCGATTCCGCCCACCTGCGCCGCCAGCGCGTCGCTCAGGTAATCGCCGTTCAAATTCAGCGTCGCGATCACGTCGAAATCTTCCGGCCGCGTCAACACCTGCTGGAGCGTGATGTCGGCAATCGCGTCCTTGATCACAATTCCGGCGCCCGGTTTGCCCATGGGAATCCTGCACCACGGACCGCCATCGATTTCCTCCGCGCCGAAATATTTCTTCGCGACCTCATAAGCCCCAATCGCGGAAACGCGCCCTCGGTGAATTTCATGATGTTGCCCTTGTGCACCAGCGTCACGCTCTTGCGACTGATTCTGGATCGCGTAAGAGATCGCGCTGTGAATCAAGCGCACGCTGCCCGAGCGACTGACCGGCTTGATCCCGATTCCAACGCAAACGTCGTCGCTTTCCGGCGCGCCGACCTTTTTCCAGAAATCCGCCGCTTTCTGCTTTGTGCCGAAACGAATTTTATCGAACTGCTTTGGAAATTCCTTCTGTAGAAAATCAAGAATCTTTTGCGCTTCCGGCGTGCCGGCGGCGTATTCGATTCCGGCGTAAATGTCTTCCGTGTTTTCGCGGAAGATCACCATGTTCACTTTCTCCGGATGCTTGACGGGCGAGGGGACGCCTTTGAAGTACTGCACCGGCCGCAGGCAAACGAAAAGATCGAGAAGCTGCCGCAGCGCGACGTTGAGCGAGCGAATGCCGCCGCCCACCGGCGTGGTCAGCGGGCCTTTGATTCCGACCAGATATTCGCGGAACGCTTCGACTGTGTCGTCCGGCAGCCATTCATCGAATTTGTCCTTTGCTGCCTGACCGGCGAAGACCTCAAACCACGCGATCTTCTTTTTCCCGCCGTATGCTTTTTCGACCGCGGCATCGAACACGCGCACGCTCGCCGCCCAGATATCCGGCCCGGTGCCGTCTCCGCGGATAAACGGAATGATCGGTTGATCCGGCACATTCAATCTGTCGGTTCTGGTAATCTTTTCACCCGCGGGCGGAGCAACATCTTTGATCGGCATAAGTCGCAAACTGTAGCGGCAAGCTTGTTCTGCAGCAACGTCGAATGACTTCAGCCGCAACGCAATCGTGCCCGTCGTCAGTCACGGAGGCCAAGTCAGATGTCGGATGTCAGCGAGCAGGAGCTCACTCGCGTATGAATTCTTGCAAAGAAACGGCGATGTCCGGAAAATCGTGCAGAATTTGGCGATCCATAGTCACGAGTGGAACTCGCTGCTCCGTCTGCCAAAGCCACGAATTCACAGTCGTAAGCGGAGCACATCGAGTTCGCGACCAATGGCCAGAACGGCTTGCGAGGAGACCGCAAACTCACGGCTTCGCGAAGTGCGATTCCGCCCTTTCGAGTATTCCATTGGCCACCTCGAGGGTGACGTGCGTTCTGCCGGATAGCTCCTGCCAGTGCGTTTCGAAATTCCGAACGCCATAACAATGGGGCGATCCAATCGGCATCGTTCGCCTAAAAGCTTATCCACCTCAGCCGAGTGCGAGCTGGGCATCCACCGGTAACAAACAATGTTTGTGTCGACAACAATCACGTGCCGGCCATGGTCGTATCCAGGTCCTGATCTGCGCAGGACTGGATCTCGCGCTTGAATTTCTTGCGGATCGCAGCGCCTCGCGGATCAGTGCTGCTGGCGGCTCAATGCGACGGCTTTGGTTGGCTGTACACCTTGAGTGTGGCGAGGATTTCGCGGTTGAGGCTGCGATGATGTTCCTCGGCGCGTTTTTTGAGTTCCCGGTGCAAGTCTGCTGGAATGTTCTTTAGCGTGATCGTCGGCATTTCGCCACCATAACGGTTCCATTTTGGTTGTCAACTGCGCGCCGCGGCATGCGAGGAAAGTCGCGATTGTTCTTCGCAATGCGTTCCACTTCCTGCTGTGGATCGGCTTCTCCCGAAGACGATGCCAGATGAATCGATGACGGCGCGAATCTCAGGCGGCGAAGCCGCAGTAAATTTGCCAACGCGTTGAGGACAACGCATTCCACCGAAGGCGCATTTTTTTGGCGTATCGCCGCTTTTAGTCGCCGTTGTTCGGCGGTTGTTCAGGCGAATTAACTTGTGGCGTGAGCGGGCCGATTATGAACGGCACCACCGGCTGATTCCACGGCGGACACTCTGGAAGCGCAACTTCCTTGCCTTTATATTCTTTATATGATTTATAATCTTTTGCGTCCTTCCGTAGTAGCCCCGCACTGGCCGCACCTGCCCCGCCGCAGCTGTGATCCTGTCTGCAAGATCAGGACGGGCTCTTATCGCTCCGGCTACAAGCGTGCGAACGCTGGCTCGGAGGGTAACGAACAAGGAGCGAACTAAATGCTGCGCATAAATTGGTCCGGCGTGGCGGTGGCGATGCTGGCCGCTCCCGCTGCTCTGACCGCGCGATCCAAATCGCCATTCGGGGCCACAACTTGATGCTGACTTTGAATTTCCTCCTGAATCAGCGGCGCACTGGGCAATTGGCGAAAGTCTCGAACAAGAGGAGAAGAGAGTTCCTGTTGAAGATCAACCTCAACCGGGTCCTCCAATCTCCTGGCGATCGGATCGTAAACTACCATTTGACCTGGCATGACCAGCAAACTTTGGCCCACGCTGTCCACGCTGGATGCACGCCGATCCTTCGAGCACCGTAAATTCGACAATTCCGCTCGGATAAGACGTTGCCCAATACCGTTGTGCCTGTAATTGCTGCCGTGACCGGACCCATCTTGATCTTTGCGCCGCCGCTTGTTCTTTGGCACATAAAGCAAAAATTGGCCGCTGCCCATGCTCGATCGTTCGCCCGCCTCCTATGTTGTAAATAGTTTTCTCGCCCAAACGCGTGATTGTTTGATCTCTAAACGTCAGCTCGCTCCTGGACTGGGTCCCGGTTTGCACGGCGTTGCCCTGGCGAACAGTCTCGTTCACCGCCGCCGGACGCGCCGCTGCACCGGATGAGTACCACTTTAACGTCCTGCACTACTTGAGTAACCTTTGCTTCCTGGAGATCCTCGGCAGACAGGTCATTTGGCAGCCAATTTACCAGGGCAAATGCGACTGGGGCGACGAGTAAAATATAGCGGCGTTCCATATTCATAGGGCGGATTTATAGTGTGTTGTTGGGCGCTTGTGAAGTCTTTTCTTCAGGCCTTTTTGCCTCCTCCAGAGACCACGGAGCACCCGTCCTTCGCCAACCGGCCTTGGCGAAAGCTACGGCGTGTCGAGGCACTACGGCGTGGCAGGCGCGGATTTCACGGATGCCAACCTCTGCTCTTGGCGTGTCAACCACTGTCTTGTCATCATGTCTTACAGGCCGTTACGCTTCGAGTTCATGGAAACCACTCTCACTATTCGGCTCCCAGCAAAACAGCGAAGGCGCTCAGGCGTCGCGCTGCGGCGGAGAGACGACAGCGAATCGGCTCTTGTTGCGCGACATGATCGACCGGGAAATACAGCGGGGATTCGACTTTGACCGTGTCCGCCATTTGGTTGGGAGCATTGCCAGCCCGCCGAAGCATTGGGAGAAGGACTCCTGGCGCAAACATATTCGCCAGCGCAACTGGCGTTGATGAACATCTGTCTTCTTGATACTGGCCCGCTGGTCGCGTTGCTCGACCGATCGGAACCGGATCACGATCGAGTCGCAAAGCTTTATGGCGCGTTTGCGCGGATCGCGACTTGTCACCACTGGCGCAGTGGTTACCGAGGCTTTTTACTTTCTCTCCGATGTGCGGGATGGACCGGCTTAGCCTGGCTTCATTTCTCGCCGACAGCGCGACCGAAGTGCATGATGCTTTTAGTGCGGAGGCACTGGGTGCCGCCGTTCGGCTGATGACCAAATATGCCGATGTGCCGATGGATTTTCCGGACGCCACGCTCGTGTGGATCGCGGAGTTGTCAGGGGACAGACACAATTCTGACATTTGATCGGCGCGGTTTTTCTTCGTTTCGCTTCGCAAAGAACCGCCGGTTTAAACTGGCGCTTGACGTGTGAACCTCCTCGGAACTCAGCACTTCTGTAAGTTGCCTGATTCTCGATATACTGCGCCCTCTCAATGTTTGCCCCCAGCATCCCCGGCCGGGATACTTTGCGTGAACGCACAATGCGGCTACGCCAAGGAGCGGCGGTCTCAGTCCGCCGTCGCTAAGGGCGGATTGGCCGCCCTCGCCGAGCGCTACGGTAGCCAGGGAAACCGCCCTCCTTGAGCAGCAACTTGCCAGCTTCGCAGTCAGTTTTTCCGTAGAAGTATGTGGCGGCTGATTTTCGCCAGTTCAAACACGCCATCGAATGACACCCGCCTTGCTCAGCTACGGCGCGCCGGGCGCATCACACGAATGTGTGTCGGTATGACGGCAGCCGAATGCCGGACAAATGCGATGAACGATCGTGCTCTCACGACCTCTGATCATCCGATCGTCTGCCCGACTCTCCAGGCACTATTCCCCGAGCGTGGCCGCTCGGGGCTTTTTGCGCGCCTCGAACTGCTTTTCATCGTCGTCGGCATCATCGCGATTTCCTGCTGGTGCTGATCGCTCCAGCATTCACAGCATATCAAAGGCGGGACCGACGTCACCAGCGCCGCATACGATCAAAGGCGTGCTCGACACCGCCCGCACGCATGCGAAAGCAAACAACACTTACACCTGGGTCGGGTTTTATGAGGAAGACGTCTCCCAATCCTCGACGAACCCGGCTACACAAGGAATCGGTAAATTGTCATGTCGACAGTGGCATCAAAGGATGGCACGATGCCCTATTTTACGCCGCCGCTAACGGGTCTTTTTACGCTGCCTTCTGCCAGCTTATTTCAGGTTAGCAGCTCACCAAGATCGACAACATGCACTTAAAGACTTTTCAGATCCGACCTCGGTTCCCCCTGATAATTTCAATACCCGCCCAACGCCTGGAACCCCTCAACGATCTAACCGTGCGAATCTTCAGCGACGCACGGATCCAGCTAGTGCTGTTGCTCCCGCAAATCCGGTTCTTCAGTTCACGTATCCGTTGAGCGCCACACCCAGTATACATTTGCGAATTATTCAGTTCAGTCCGCGCGGCGAAGGCGTCATTGGTAACAGCAATTTACACGTTGGCGCCGGTCTCTGAAATAGGAGGTCGAACCGACGCAGGGCAAGTGTTCCTGCTTCAATTCCTGCAAATGTTGTCGCTATTCAGTTTACCGGAGTGCCGTGAAGATCTGGGTGAAAAAAGCGATTCACATCTGGGTTCTCGCTTGTCAGGGGTAACGCTCGCCATCGGTATCGCCGCCTTTGCTTAATCGCCGTGTTCGGTTTTGATCCACAACCGGCGGAGTGCAGATGAATCGTAACGCGACTTTGCCAGACTTTCAGCGAAGTGATCTCAGCGACTGCCGTGGTCGCCGACCTGCGAGCCGACCTCGAAGACGAGCTATCTGCTTCGGCGCAGTTCGGGATTACGATCCCAAGCGATCACACTCGTGGCGCGGCTTCCGAGTTGCGAGCCGGTGTTCAGCCTGCTGGAACGCCCAAACGCAGACAATATACTTCGACGGTGCCCGGCCAAGTGGTCGCCTCTGCAGCTTTGCTCTGTATCGATGTACAACTCTGACCGCTCGTGCAGAACCGCAACTGCATCCACCGACAGGTGCACTGTTTTATGACGTAAGGGCCACATGGCCAGCGCCAGGCAGATCCGCGTGCGACTACACCGAGACGAGGGTCGGTGGAAACACTCGCGGCGTTCGACAGGAATTGAGCGCGATGCGTCAGGAACACCGATTCACAAGAGCAGCGCAAAATCTCCTGTAGCGGCCGTGTGCCGGCTTGCGGTTGCGCTGAAGCCCCCAGCGGGCGACCCGCGCTTCGTGCCCCTTTCGGCGAAAATGCGCGGCGGACAGCGCTGCCAGCCACCGGGAACGCTCCCGACGGATTCACCTTGGCCGAACTGCCAGTTACTGTTGGCGTGCTGGTAGCTCGTGGTTCGCTCAGCAGCCACCGGCGCTCTGCCAAGAGCGCGGCAACTGTCACCACACTCGGCCACAAACAAATGGACGCCGACTCACAAGCACGACAGCTCCTTGATCGAATGGCCATCGATTTCGCACAGTTGGTGAAACGAAACGACCTTGACTTCTTTGCCAAGGAACAGTCGCGCCAAACTCGGTGGGCGGTGCGATGACTGGGAAACGATCAGATAGCGTTCTACAGCGCCGTTCCGGGTTACTATCCAGCGACCGGTTGCGCAAAGCCCTGTCTCGCTCGTTGCTTATCGAGTTAATTCGGACGCCACTTCCTCTTCGTATAACAAGATGGAGCGGATGGGAAAAGGGCTGGTCTGGAACGGCGTCTACGCCAGACTTCCGCACCGGTTGCTTTCATGCCGCTCACAAGATCTGCCAGCAAGCCTGGCCGGCTGCGACCAGCAGTTCGACATCTGACCCAGCCTACGAAGTGATCGGGCCACAGGTCTTCAGGTTTGAATACTGCTATCTGCTCACTAGACGGTAGTCTTTCGATCACACCGCCGTCGGACGGTAACTCACAGCGCTGATCTTCGCAAATCGCCGCGATTATAGTGGACATCGCGGTGATTGATCCCAAGAGCAAAGTGTTCTTACCTCAGCGCAGATCATCGCTTGCAGGGCAGCTGGATGATTGCCTGCCTGCTAATACTCATGGACTGGCAACCGAGGCTTAGTTGCGCACGACAGTGGCGGAATACGTCAACGCAATCACGACCTTGCCACGCCCGGCGCTTTCCGGCATTCGGCTATGCGAACGCTTTTTTACCTCTCTCCGCCTGCTCTATGATTACTTCGCTTCTAGCCTTTCAAAGCGACTGGTCGGACGATGGCAGAGCGCACGTGACGTAAATGCGAGCTTGCCACGCCCGGCGATTTCCGGTATTCGGCTGTACGAACGTTATTTTTATCTGTCCCCGTAAACCCTCCTCACCCCATGAAAAAGTTCCTTCATTCTCGTGATGGCGCATCCAAAGGCGCTGCGCTCATCATCGTTCTCGCCTTTGTCGTGCTTGTTACTGCCTTGGCCGCTTGCGCATTTCTCCCGCACTACCACGGACCGGCAGCTTGCCCAGTCGAGCTCTAACGATACCTCGGCTGATCTGCTCGCCCGCAGCGCGCTCGACATCACGGTCAGCGATCTTAAGCAGGAAATCGCCACTGACACGCCGGTAACCGCAGCCAATATTCAGCCATCACGGTAGCGGCGTTCCACCGATCACCGATCCGACGCCCATCCCGAATCTGATCCGGCGACAGTTTCTCGGAAGCGCCGCGAGCCGAGGCTTCGGACGTCAGTGTCAGCTCGACTGCTGCCGTCGGCGAACGGGCGCGATCGATCAGTCTTGCTCGTTGGAACAGCCATTACTTGATCCCTCGAGCGAGCGCGACTAACAGCATCGATTCAACACCTGTATCCAGTTTCACCGCGCCGGACTGGGTGCTGGTAACTGCTCAGGGACCGCAACTCCGCGCCCGCGCCAAATGCGGTGATCGGAAGGTATGCCTTTGCCGTGTATGACGAAGGCGGGTTGATCGATATGAACCTTGGGGGATTCCCCACCTATGCGAGCCTGACTCTGCCTACTCGGCCTACGGCCTACTCGAAGGCTGGCTGCGAAGTATCCTTTGGAAGAGAGCGAAATTATGCTAGCGGCGTTCACGCCGAACGCTCCCTGTCAGCCCAAACTTTACGCCGGATCATACAAACGCAACTCTATAGCCACCGGAGTTCCGTTCTCCTTCTGTTTAACACAAACGCACAACATCCGGCAGACCTTCGGCTGCAAGCTTTCTACCCCACGGTTTATCTATAAATCCAAGCAACGGAAACATCTCTGGCATACCGACTAGCCCTGGAACGTTCACGATCACGCTCAGCTGCAACAAACGCGCTGTGGCACTGATACCGCAACCTTGAACCTGACGATCACGGGGATTCGCATCGCCTGACTCGACTCCCTGGCCGGTAAACCTCGCGAGGAAGGGAACTGCTCGCTTTCGCCGATCTCACGAGCTCTTCCATCGACGCCGACGGTGATAACCCCGACAACCCCAGTCGGCAGCATGGGTGATTTTCCTAGCCACTGCTCAAATCAACAAGTTCATGGGCTGGCGAAACTATGCCACGACGCAACAGACTGGCTGCCTCTTTCGATAACCCTTCATTTCCACTTCGAGCCTCACGCAGATACTTACGCGCAGATATTTCCTCGGGGCTGCCCCGCCTCCTTTCACCACACCTTTCACCACAGTGCTCAACAGCGGTCCGCAAACACCGCGAACGGACCAGGCGGTGATGACTCGGCAGGAATTAATAAGGCTTCAAAGAACCGATTGGATTCAGCCAGAGCCTGCTTCAGCATCCTCGGGACGTTTTCCCGCGAACACAACCGGCCGGCGCCCGATTGGCCCAGACTGAGCGGTAATCATTAGTCCGCGCAAGGTGGGACATGAATAACCTGCAAGTAGTGATACCGGATTCCTGGCTTTGCCCCGGTCACCACGGTGTAGGTCACGCCTACGGCAAGCAGAGGCATACCGATATCGGCCAGCTATTTGGCTTGGTCGTGGGTAGACGGAACCTTCACAGCCCGGTACTCGCTTCACTGATCCCAACTATTACGGTCATTGGCAGATATTTCCGCACACGACGTCAACCAGTTGCCAGCCAACGACCCGGACTTTTTCCAGATCATCGACTATGCCATGAACGCAGGCGAATGGCTGGCGTTACCGATCCCAATCACGTGCGTAACACGTTCAACGTCGGAGCGGCGCTGATCGATCAATACGACACCGATGATCTGTGCTGATCCGGACCCCAACCTGCAGGCCGCGGCAATGCTGGCAACACTATTACGATCATCGACTATGACGGCAGCCCGCAAACTACGCCTACGGGATAGAAGGCATGTCATTCGACGATCCTAATCATGAATGTGGACCGACCGCCGTTCGCGCCGATATCCGCCGCCTGTTGCCGGCAAACTACGTACTTCTCAACCGGCGTTTTGAGAATGTCGGCGAGTTTGGTTACGCCTATAACCCCGCTTCTACCCTGGCGAGCAAGACCCTGGATTTCGCGTCTGCGGCAAGTCACGACAGGCGCGATGCTCGATTTCTTTACTTATAACGCGGCAGGCCCACGCGCAGGCATTGTGAACCTTAACACAAGAAACGGCCCTGTTCTCGCCTCGATTATCAGTGGGGCGCTGGTTACATGATCTCGGCGCCGAGAATTCGCCACCAGCTGCCGACTATTAGTTTCCCGAACACGACGCCCTCGCCGCAGGCGCAAGCCATTGTTCAAGAGACGACCAGCACCGACCGCGGGGCGTGGTCCCGCGTTGACGCCGAGCCGATGTTGCCCGGCTGGCCGCGGCAGCTGCCGCCGCGGTGCCTAAGTTCTCGGAGCCTCGGACGAAACAAAGCAGACGATCGCTCGCGCGTTGGCGGAGGTAGGTCAAGCGCGAACCTGGAACCTGATGATCGACGTAATCGCGCAAACGGGAAATTACGCTCCGGGACAGCAGATCTTACCGACCCGACAAAATTCATCGTCCAGGGCGAGAAACGGTATTGGCTCCATATCGCGCTTGATCGCGACGACGGAACTGTGCTCGGGACTCAGCTTGAGGAAGTGGTTGAGTAGCGGATGTGATATCCGCTCAGCGGGTAGCCCCCGAGCAGCCCTTTCGACCTGAAAGCGGTTCCGCCTTTGCCGAGGGGGTGTTGTGTTTACAATTTTACCGGTGCGGTTCGCTCGTCGGAAGGGGGCTGGAGCTACCCAGCAACTTCAGAAGAAGTAGCTGCCTTCTTGAGGCGTAGTTTCGCTCGGGAAGCGAAATGCGGGTAGCCCGAAGTCGATCACTTCGCCACGGCTACGGCGTGACGGGTAGCTGATAGCTAACAGTTGATCGCCTTCCTCCCGCGGTCGCGGGAGTAAGGTGACAGGCGTGAACCACGGGCGGCGGGACGCAAATTGCAGGATTAGGAAGTCTGGTCCATTCGATGCAATGATGGAACTGCAATGCGCTACCATCTTGAAATTAAAAAGGAGGCTCTCCAACAACTGAGAGCTTTACGGCAACTGCTCGGAATGTCGGTAGGAGACTTGATGCGTTGCAAAACAACCTTCCGGCGATGTTAAAAAACTGGCGGTGAAAACACACACATGAATATCGGTTGCGAGTGGGCAACTTGAGTGCTTTTACATTGGAAAGGATCTGATCAGCGTTTATGCTGTGTGCGAGATCACCAAAAAGAGAAGCCTATGGTAGCGTCACCAGTCTGAAGAAACCGACTCTGAAGTCGCTCGCGCTGCCGAGATGCGTCGGCTGCAGGAACGTATCGAAGACATGGAGGACCTCATCGAGCTGCGCGGTGCGATTAAACGCAATGCCGGGAAGCCGGGGGGGTGCCATGGGAGCGCGTAAAGAGTTGGAACTCGATTAACCGAGTGGAGGTGGCGCAGCATCTGTGGCGGCGCGCACTATGACAGAAAGAAAGTCGCGTGTCATGATCGGAGGGGAAAAAGCGCTACTGGCTCCACGTTGCGCTTCGCCGCGAGCCCCTTGTTCAGGCCGATGGAAGCCCCGCGAGCCGAAGACACAGGATGTCGGGTAAAGATGTGCTTGGCGCAGCGAGAAGGGTTGAGTAAGGTTGGGAAAGTCGACACCCGATAGTCGATGGCGTCACGGTTACTCGAGAACTTTCGCGAGTGAGTTTTCGTCGTCGGCGAAAACCCGTGCCTACCGGCTAAAAAAAACACGTAGGCGAAAGTCAGTCAAGCTGTAGCCGGGAACACTGATCCCGGGCCTTTCGTTGACATGACCAAGTAAGTTAGCTAAGTTGGCAAGGATGACACAAGCGACGATCCACCAGGCTAAAACGCATCTTTCGAAGTTGATCCGCAAAGCGCTCGACGGCGAGGAAGTTATCATCGCCAAGCGGGATAAGCCGCTCGTGCGCCTGGAGGCAATTCATTCAAAGAAATCAAGCGCAAGCTAGGATCGGGCAAAGGTCTGGTCACTTACATCGCGCCTGATTTCGATGAGCCGCTGGAAGATCTCGCCGAATACATGGAGACTGCCGAGGAGGAAAGATGCGACTCGCGAAACGCAAAGGTCGATGCGTCGCAAATGAGCGGTTACATCCTGGACACTCACACGCGTGTTGTGGGCATTTGAAGGTGACAGCGACCTCTCCCGCCGGGCAGGCCGGCTCATTGAAGACTCTGCCAATGATGTGGTGATCAGCATCGTTGCCTACTGGGAGCTTCAGATCAAACAGACGATCGGAAAGTTGCGCGTAGCCGCCGGTTACAACGACCGTCTCTGGGAATGGTTTGACGCGGGTGGTTTCAAGCGACTGGGGCTGCAGCGATCGCATGTGCGACCGTTATCGCGCCCTACCGTTGCACCACCGTGATCCCTTCGACAGGATGTTGATCGCGCAGGCACAGGTCGAGGGTTTTCAATTCTCACCGCTGACCGCGATTCAAAAGCACGACGTGAAAGTCGTCTGGTGAAACACCTATGTAGCCGGGGCGGTGATCCCGGCCTGTATTCGTAGCCGGCATCAATGATTATTACCGGTCGTGTGAAACGAGCTCATGTTAACAATCGTGGCGGTCGCGAAGGTAGCGGCTGACCCAACCGCAATGCTGCCCTCGTTGTTAAGAAGCGCCTTTGATTACTGCGCCAGCCCGGAGAGCAAACCGCGAAGGTGCGAACGCGCGCTCTTGGCCGCGGCTTGCCGCGCCTTCGTCGGCATCAACACCGCTACGCGAGGTAACGAACGTCTATCGCCTAAAGGGATCAGGCGCGCGATTTCGAAATGCGAATAACCTCGAGATCGGCGGAAAGCTCGAGAACGAAGTTCGCAAGGAACCCAAGCTGATGAGTCTAGGAAGACGACGTTGTGTTCCACGAGCTTTGAGATATTTCTCTCGATGCATTGTTGCGCGTGGAAATATGTTGCATTGAAATTAGGCACCTCGGCGGCAGCGACTTCGCGCGTCGCCGTCCAGGAAATCCATTCAGCCGTCGGGCTGCATAAAAATTATTCCTTCGCGAGCGATCTCGCGCATAAACCAGTCACGCATTCGCTGCCGGTGCTCGAATTCCCCCAGGTGCGGACGAGAATATCGGCGGGAAAAGTGAACGACACTGGGCGTCTGAAATTTGCCGCCGCCTGGTGATGTGGCAGCTTTCCGTTCAGCGGCATGATAACGAGAAGATCGACATCCGAATCCGGTGTGGGTTTTGAGCGCATGAACCGAATAGGATAATTTTGTCCGGATGAAACTCGCGCGCGCGATCTTTGTCACGCCAGCGCCTGAATTTCCCTCAAGGAAGGCATATGGCACTTTGATTTTGTCCATCTTCAATACTGCTCGCATGAAAATGATCTCCACTCAGAAAAGGTTAAGTAATACCAGAGCGGTTGCAACAGCTGACCGCTAGTTGGCGGGCACAACCGGGGATCGCGCAAATTCGCCGATCCGCTTCGGGTCTGGGGAATTATCAGCGTTCAATTTCCGCACGATAGCACCGCCAACAACCCCGCATCCGCAAAACGCCACACCGGCGCACCTGCCGAAGTCGAGATTCCGAATCCGACTGCAACGGGCAAATCGCTGACGGCGCGCACACGGTTGACTAAAGCTTCAGCATCGCGCGTCATTTGATCGCGCGCGCCTGTCACGCCAGCGCGCGACACGGCATAGATGAATCCGCGCGCTTGCTGCGCGATGTGCGCGAGCCGTTCGTCAGCGAGATAGGTCGGGGCCACTAGAAAAATCGGATCGAGCCCCTGCCAACGCAGCGTCTGCGTCCACGACTCTGCTTCCTCGGGAATCAGATCCGTCACGAGCACTTTCGTCGATCCGGCCTCGTTCGCCGCGATAGCCAACTGTTCTTCGTCCGAATTGCAGAAGCGGATTGAAATAGCTGAAAAGAACGATCGGCACATCGATGCTGCTGTCTCACGTTTCTGCGCGCACGTGAGCGCGTCGCGCACGCGTCACGCCATTGCGCAGCGCGCGTTCCGACGCGCGCTGAATCGTTTCGCCGTCGGCGACTGGATCACTGAAGGGAACGCCCAGTTCGATAATGTCTGCCCCAGCAGCAGCAAGCTCGATGAGCAAGAGCTCAGTGGTTGCAAGATCGGGATCGCCCGCAGTGATGAATGGGATGAACCCGCCGCGTCCAGAGACGTTTCAGGGAAGCGAACGTTTCCCGGATTCGGCTCATCGCGTTTGCAAATCGGCGACGAGCTGGACGTCCTTATCGCCGCGACCGGACAAATTCACGATGATCGCGTCATCTCGTGGCAACTCGCGAGCGACACGAATGGCAGGCATGATGGCGTGCGATGTTTCGAGCGCGGGAATAATCCCCTCCAGTTTTGCGCAAAGCCGAAATCCTTCGAGCGCTTCGGCATCGCTCGATCGTGATGTATTCGGCTCGTCCGTTGTCGTGCAGAAATGCGTGCTCAGGCCCGATCGCCGAATAATCGAGCCCGGCCGAGATCGAATGCGTCGTTGCAATTTGACCGTTCGGGTCCTGAAGCACGTACGACATCGTGCCTTGCAAAGCACGCCGACGCGTCCGCCGCCGCTTTCTGATCCACCGTGAAATCTGGCGGCGTGTTCGCCCAACGAATCGCCGCGTCCTCCAGCCTCTACACCGATCAGTCTGACCTGTTCGTCTGCAATGAAAGGATGAAACAAACCGATCGCATTTGAGCCGCCGCCGACACAGGCGATCAGCGCGCGCGGCAGCTTTCCCGTCGCAGACAAAATCTGTTCGCGCGCTTCGCGGCCAATCACGCTCTGAAACTCGCGCACCATCAGCAGGATAGGGATGCGGACCAAGCGCGCTGCCCAGCAGATGGCAGCGTGGCA
>ERZ1370068.867-contig-10794_pt1 | contig 24597 bp, 46 predicted proteins | sample MGYA00561227_ERZ1370068 | MGnify/ENA primary metagenome ERZ1370068 (study PRJEB38410, sample SAMEA6850437) | metagenome | study: Metagenomic assessment of the ecological functions of the soil: analysis of the soil microbiota associated with the...
CATGGCGTGCGACCTGACACGACCACGGGCGAACTAACCCACGTCTTCATCACGAAGGGGTTGCCGCCGCCGGGGCCGTTGTTGATCCACACGCTCTTGGACTGCAGATAGCCCTCGATCGCCTCCGCGCCGTTCTCGCGCCCGAGGCCGGAGGCCTTGTAGCCGCCGAACGGCATCAGGAAGCTCACGGCGCGATAGGTGTTGACCCACACCGTGCCGGCCCTGATGCGCTTCGACACGGTGGTGGCGCGCTTGACCGACTGCGTCCACACGCCGGCGCCGAGCCCATAGGCGATGTCGTTGGCGATCTGCGACCGCCTCCTCCTCGTCCTTGAACTTGATGACCGACAGCACCGGCCCGAACACCTCCTCCTGGGCGATGCGCATCTTGTTGTTGACGCCGGTGAAGATGGTGGGCTTGACGAAATACTTGCCGCCGCCCTCCTCCTTGGTCGCGGGCCCGCCGCCCAGCACGCACTTGGCGCCTTCGCCCTTGGCGATGTCGATGTAGGAGAGGATCTTCTGCGTACTGCGGCGGCGTCGTCACCGGGCCGACCTGCGTCTCGAGCTTGCTCGGATCGCCGAGCCTGCGCCGGTCTTGGCCATGGCCACCAGCTTCTCGACGAACTGGTCGTGGATGGTCTCCTGCAGCAGCAGGCGCGAGCCGGCGATGCAGGTCTGGCCCGTGGCGGCGAAGATGCCGGAGACGGCGCCGCTCACGGCATCGTCGAGGATGCAGTCGTCGAACACGATGTTGGGCGACTTGCCGCCGAGCTCCAGCGACACCTTCTTGAAGGTCTTGGCCGCCAGCTCGTTGACGCGCGCGCCGGTCGCGCGTGCCGCCGGTGAAGGCCGACCTTGGCGACCTTGGGGTGCGTGACCAGCGGCTCGCCCGACCACGGCGCCGTAGCCGGTGACGACATTGACCACGCCGGGCGGCAGGCCCGACCTGCTCGATCACCAGCTTCATGAACTCGAGCAGCGAGGCGGACGTGAACTCGGACGGCTTGATGACCACCGTGCAGCCGGCCGCCAGCGCCGGCGCCAGCTTCCACGCCACCAGCATCAGCGGCGAGTTCCACGGCGTGATGAAGCGCGCACACGCCGACCGGCTCCTTGAGGATGTAGGTGAAGTGGTCGGGCCGGTCGGCCGGCACCACCGCGCCCTGGATCTTGTCGGCCAGCCCGCCGTAGTAATAGAACCACTCCGGCATGTACTTGGTCTGCGCGCGCCATCTCCGAGATCAGCTTGCCGTTGTCGCGCACCTCGATCTGGGCCAGGTGCTCGGCGTGCTTCTCGATCAGCCGGCGATGCGGCGCATGCATCTTGCCGCGCGCGGTCTGGCGTCATCGTCGGCCACGGGCCCGTCTCGAAGGCGCGCGCAGGCCGCCTCCACCGGCCCGGTCCACGTCGGCCTTGTCGCACTCGGGGATCAGCGCCCACGGCTCGCCCGTGTAGGGGTCGAAGGTCTGGAACGTCTTGCCGGAGGCGGCATCGACACCACTTGCCGTCGATGTAGGTCTGGTAGGTCTTGAGCGGGGCGGTCGGACGGTCTTGCATGTGGCGGCCTCCGGGAGATCGTGCAGCTGGCGTGAGCCAAGGCTAGTGCCAGATTACCGCCGTTCAAGCCTCGGTAGCGTCTCGGGACGTAGGGCGGCAGCCAACTCCGCCCACAATCGTCGACACACATGTGATGTCGGCTTCGCCTGTGGTTGCGCTAGTCGTTGGCGCCGCCAGGGCTCAGATTTTGTACGCGTGGGCACGTGCCCGAGTTTTCAGGATGGAGACGTACCATGAAGCGTGTTGCCTGCCTTGCCGTGCTCATGCTGGTCGCCAGTCTCGCCGGGCCCGCACAGGCCCAGCTGCCGTTCCCCGCACACCGCGCCCCGACATGGGTAAGGCGCAATGCAGCAAGGACTACCTGAAGGGCGTCCAGCAGCAGCTCGACATGATGGAGAAGCTGCGCGCGCCAGCGGACCTGAGTTCGGTCGGCCAGATCTGCTCGCCGATCGAGGGCGGCAGCGCCGTTGATCGGCGGCGAGCTGCCGGACAGCCTGCGCCAGCAGCTGAAGAACACGCTCGGCTTCGACATCGACCTGCGCATTCATCAAGACGCAATGCCGCGTCGGCCAGGGCAACCTCGATCGCGAGATGATGACCGAGATCGGCAAGTTGAAAGCCGAGCTGCTGCGCTGCAACGACACCATCTAGGGGTCTATTCGAATCTGCGGTCATCCGGTGCTCGCCGGGATGCATCTACCGCTTGCTCCGGAGCGGCATATGCTGGATCCCGGGCACAAGGCCAGGATGACATCGAGCATGATACCGCGCCGGCTCGCGTCGATGGCTCGTTGCGCTGCTGGTCCTGTTGGGGCCGGGCGCGGTCGCGCGGGCCGGCGCTTGGCGGATGACCGCGTCGATGTGCTGCTCGTGCTGGCCGCCGACGTGTCCCGCAGCGTCGATGATCGCAAGTTCCGCCTGCAGCGTGACGGTTACGCGGCTGCCATCGCTGATCCGCGCGTGGTGCGGGCCATGGCCGCGTGGACCGATGGGCCGTATCGGCCATGTGCTTCGTGGAATGGGCCGGCGACGGCCGACCAGACGGTGGTCATGGACTGGACCAGTGTCGGTACCGCCGAGGAGGCAGAAGCGGTTGCCAGGCGCGTTCAGCGATGCGCCGCGCGCCTTCATGGGGCGCACATCGATCAGCGCGGCCATCGACTACGCTCATGGCCAGCTGGCGCGCAGCCCCTTTCAGTCAGACCGGCGCGTCATCGACGTATCGGGTGACGGCACCAACAACTCCGGCCGACCGGTGACGGAAGCGCGCGACAGCGCGGTGGCGCAGGGTGTCACAATCAACGGGCTGGTCATCCTGAGCGAGAGTCCCGCTCCCGACCAATCCGATGCACACACGCACCCGCCAGGCGGGCTGACCTCTACTTACGAGAAGAACGTGGTCGGCGGCCCCGGCGCCTTCGTGGTCGCAGGCTGAGAACTTCGAGGCGCTTCGGCCAATCCCTGATCTCAAGCTTCGATCAAGGAAATCGCCGAGGCGTCGCCTCGTCCGCGCGGCTGATTTTGTCATCCCGGCCTGAGCGCAGCGTCAAGAGCCGGGACCCAGGACCACATGCTTCAACGCTGGGTCCCGGACATTCGCTGACGCGAATTCCGGGATGACAACGAAGCGATGCCGCCTCACGCAGCCGGCTTCTCGTCGTCCCAGACCTTGTCGGGCATCGGCAGGCCGGCGAACACGTCTCTTGCCCACCGGGTCGTCGGGTTGGATGCCGAGCTTGTCCAGCACCATCATCAGCTGGCGCACGTGCTGGCCCGAGTGCCAGGTGGTGCGCTCCAGGTAATCGTGCAGCGTGACGTCGCCGTAGTAGACCTTGGCCTGGCTTCGTAGTCGGTCGAGTTGCCGGCCTCGTCCCACCAGCCGCCGAGCCGCTCCAGCACATCCTGCCCGTAGGCCGCGATCTGGCCCTTGCTCGAGCCCGGCGCCTGCACCCGGCTGTAGGCGCCCTCGCGCAGCGGCAGGCCCTGCATCTCGTGCTCCAGGAACGCGTCGGCGATGTTGAAGGTGTGGTAGACGAGCTGGCCGTAGCTGCGCGGCCGGTTGGGCAGCATGTCGCCCAGCCGGGCGTCCGGGATCTGCCGCAGGTAGCGCTGCGCGGCGGACTGGATGATGGTCAGCCGGCCCGACCAGTTCGGCCGGCGGCAGGATCGGCGCGCCGCCCCAGCGGATGCCGGCCACGCGGGCCACATCGCGCAGCACCTGTCCGTTCGCCCAGTCCATGCCGCGTCGGATGACGGGAACCGAGCGCACGCCGAGTTCCGCCAGCTCTGACATGGCCGTACGGTCCTCCAGCACATTGACCGATACGAACGGCACACCGTGCTTGGTCAAGAATTCCTTCATGCGCAGGCAACTTGTGCAGCCCGGCTGCCAGTACGCCTTGATCGGGGGCTTCGGCCAATTGAACCATAGGGCGTCTCCTCGTTAGTTGCAGCCAGAATACAGCTCCTCGGGGCCGGCGAGATACCTGTGCATTGTCGCCCCTGCCTAGCGGCAGCCGCATGAACCCTGTAATGGTTCGGATCGGGAGGAGCCGATCTTGCTCAGACTGGCCGTCATCGGATTTGCCGTGGGCCTCGCGACCACGTGCCTGCCGGGGGCATGTGCGAGCCGAAGAGGTCACGCCGCGCCCTGCCGAACGCCTGACCGCTGAGCAGCTGCAGGTCTACGAGCAGTATCGCAAGGCGCGTAGCACCATTCGATCGGCAGCTTCAGGCCTATTGGCGCGCTGTCGACTCAAGCGCGAGGCGCGCAAGGCCCGCCGGATGCTGGGCCAAGCCTACACGGCTGACGACTACATCACCGAGCAACCGCCCAAATACCGCGGGCCGGAGTTGCCGTCCGAGATCGCCAGGATCGTCACCGAGGTCAGGCCGCCCGAGCCCGAGCGGCCCATGCCCAACGTGGCGGACTTCCTGGGAGCGCCAAGGCCGAGTTCGGCTTCGCTGCCGACCCCACCACCGAGCACGAGTTCAAGCGCCGCTACGCCAAGGAAGCGCTGGCTGTCGGCCTGAGCAAGGATCAGGTGCTGCGCATCTATGCGCTCGAGACCGGGGGCCAGGGCACCTCACGACATGCAGTCGGGCATCCAACCCGATCACCAAGCAGGGCAAGCCGATCTCCTCGGCACTCGGCTATGCCCAGCTGCTGCACGCCAACTCGACCAGCGAGTTCGTCGAAGTACGGTCGAGATGTGGGCGAAGCGCCTCCTCGCCATGGCCGCAGTGCCGGGCACGCCGCCGGAGCGCGCCACCGCCCTGCGCACCAAGGCTGCCACCCTGCGCCGCATGCTGCGCGCGGCGCGATCGGTGCCCAACGAATGGTCCTCGCACGTGGCCTTCGGCGGCACGGCCAAGGGGCAGGCCATCCACACGCTGAACCTCGATGCCGACGTCGGCCCGTGGCTGCAGGTGCTCAAGTTGCGCGGCCTGAAGGATGACGCGGAACGAGCCGGACGCCCCAATCTGACCGGCGGCGAGATCGAATTGATGAACCTCGCCGGCCCGCGCACGGGGCTGGAAATGCTCACGCCCAGTCGCGCAGAACATGCCGACCTCCAATTTCTTCAGCCAGGGCGGCTACTACCGCAACACCGTCGTGCGCGAGAAAACCGCGATCGAGCTGCTGCGCGCCCTGGAAGGCCGCATGGAAGCCAATATCAAGAAGCCGGGCGCGGTGGAATTTGCCCAGATCTTCGACGAGGCGGCGCGCAAATAAAGCGCGGCCTGCGTGATGCTGTTCAGTTCAGCGCCGCGAGCGCGATGGTCGCGCCGATAAAGACCAGGTGGGCAGCAAAGAACGCAAGCGACAAGGGTATAAAACGTTTCATGGTGAGGTAGTCCTGGGGGCAGGCAGGAAATTCGACGAAATTGATCGCACGTCCGCGTAAAGCGCCCCTTAAGGGCGCCGTGTCAGTTCGCAGACAGGTGTTGGATTGCGGTTAGGATTCGCGCAGGTGGTAGCGCCCGGCACCGCCGTCGTAAGCCGCCATGGAAGTGATCTCCGCCCGGTTTTATCTACGCCTACAACTCCGCGGCAGAGCCCCAGGTTCCACGGCAAAACACCAGGGTAAAACACCAGCGCCGACCGGGATCGACGCGGGGCTGTTTAAAACCCGCTCTTTCGCCTGCGCTTGCGGAAAAGTAATCTCTTTGTCAAAAAGTAAGGATACGTGCCGCTCTGGATCACGCACATGCCGCCCGTCGCTGACAGATACATCCTGGGCTGGGAGGAGTGGGTTTCTCTTCCCGAGCTCGGCCTGCCCGCCATCAAGGCGAAGGTCGACACGGGCGCGCGCACGTCAGCTCTGCACGCCTACTTCGTCGAGCCGGTAGAGATCGACGGTATCGCCATGGTGCGCTTCGGCGTGCATCCCATCCCCGCCGCGACGACGTCGAGATCATCTGCACGGCGCGCGTCAAGGACCGGCGTGAGGTGACCAGTTCCAACGGCGAGCGCGAGAACCGCTTCGTCGTGGAAACGCCGATCCGCATCGGCGAGCGCGAGTGGCCGATCGAGATCACGCTGACCAACCGCAACACCATGGCCTATCGCATGCTGATCGGCCGCCAGGCGATCACCGAAGACATCCTGGTCGACCCGGCTTCCTCGTTCCGCCAGCCACGCCTGCGCTACAAGCTGTACAACAACGTGGCTTGATGGCTTGCGGGATCATCCCGCAGCCGATGCAGGCATCGCAGCCCCTGGCTGCAGCAGTCTCATCCAGAAATACAACTGCCGCTGGCCCGTCCCGGTCGTTCTGATAATATTCAAAGCCGTTGCCCGGATTACTCTGGATTGCGAAAACCACAGTGACATTGGGGGATTGCTGTATGCGCGTCATCGCGGCAGGGGTGGTTCTTCTCGTATTTTTTACGGGTGCGGCGTCGGCCAGGCTCAGGCCCAGCCTCCCGCCAGGCCAGCAAATCGAGATCGACTACAAGGTTCCGAGCCCGGCTTATCAGCCCATTCGCGAGGGGTTGAAGAAGTACGCGGTTCTCGAACGTCTGGCCAATTTTCTATCGCCCTTGCGACTGCCCGCCGATCGAAAGCTGGTGTTGCTGTTCGATGAGTGCGGGGCAGAGGCCAAGCCCTCTACAAGGGCGATGGCATTGTCGTGATCTGTTACGAGCTGCAAAAGAAGATCGAGGAAATCGCCGTCAAGGTCCCGAAAAAGGAAACGCAGGAGGCCGTGCAGCGCATCGCCACCACCATGCCGTTCAACGATCAGCAGCGTGATTTCGTCGTGCGGTTCGGGACACTCATCCAGGTCGCCTTGCACGGGGTGACAACCGCCGTTTTCGACATTCTCAAAGTGCCGGTTTGGGGACAGAGGCGAGGATGCAGCCGACCGGCTGGCAGCGTTCCTCATGGTGCAATTCAGCGAGGAGGTTGCCGTCCTTACCATCTCGGGAACGGCCATGTTCTTCGAGTTGTCCGAGAGGACCTATCCGGACGCGCGGCGCTACTACAACCACCTGTGCATCGCCTTCGGCGGCCGGCCGCAGACATTCCAGTTTCTGGTCGCCAAGGGGATCCTGCCGGAGGCGCGCGCGCAAAGCTGCGTCTACAAAGAATACGAGCAGGTTCGCAAGGCCTTCAATCTGAGGATCATGCCCTATGTGGATGCGGACCGCCTGGTGCAGGTGAGATCCATGCAGTCCTTGGTTGCCGGCCTTGCCAATTGAGAGCGCCCTCGCGGCGAGCCGTTCCTCTGCCCCGGGTTTGCGCTGAGTTCAAAGGGATTTTCCGACATGAGCAGGATAGGACGGATCGCGGGCCTCGCCATTGCGTGCGTTGTCTGCGCGCACTGGCCGCAAGCCTCGGCGCAGACAGCGGCGGGACCGCGCAGCAAGGTCGACGTGACCTATAGGCAGCCAACCGCCAAATATGCCGCTGTCGCGGCGGCCATGACGAAATCCCAGCTCTTGGAGAACCTCAGCCGGTTTCTGGCACCGCTGCGCTTCCCGCATGAGTTGCATCTGATTGCCGAGGAATGCGACGTCAAGCTAACCACCAGCCCGCACTACAGTCCGGACAGGCGTGCCATCGTCATCTGCTATCAGTTCGATGAGCTGATCCAGCAGTTCGCACCCGCGGAAGGCGTAAAGTCGACCGAGGGCCTGACGCGCAATGAAGTCATAACGGGGACGATCTGGGGCGTCATTCTGCACGAAGCGGGTCACGCGCTGTTTGACATGCTCGAGGTTCCGGTGTTCGGCGCCGAAGAGGACGCGGCCGACCAGATTGCGATCCTGTTCGCCCTGGAGAACGCGAAGAGCAAGGACGTCGCACGAGCCATGGTGGGTGGCTTTTGCCCACTTCTGGCGGGCGTTCGCCGAAGCCAGGAAGGGAATTTGGACCCAGTGGAAAGCGTACACCGACGTGCACGGGGCTGACATCCAGCGCTATCGCAACTCGGTCTGCCTCGCCTATGGGTTCGATAGCGAGACGTTCAAGGAGTTCTTGGCCAAAGCCGAGTTGTCCGCCGAGCGCATCGATAATTGCAAGAACGAGTACGCACAGGTGAAATGGGCCTTCACCAAAACCATTGCGCCGTTCATCAACCAGACGGCAGCCGCCGATGCTCGGGCGCAGACTTGGGTCCCGGCTGACGGCAAGCCCTGAGCAGGTGCCGCGCGCAAGCGGTCCGTCATCCCGGAAGCCGAGACCGTCGGGGATGACCGACGAAGTCGCTCCCGCGCGCCGCCTCGTGATCCGTGCCGCCTAGGTGGCCGACTGCCACTCGCACAATCTTGATGTTGCATAGGACGCCAATCCCTCTATTGATGCGATCTGTAAACGCGAATTGATTGTTTTCAATCAATCCGGGGGTGGTGAAAGTGCGGACGAGCGAGGTCGGCAGCGGCGATCAGCCCCTGTTTGAGCGCAGGCCACGCGTCGCCGAGGTCGCGGCCCGCGCCGGCGTCAGCACCGCTACCGTCGACCGCGTCATCAACGCGCGCGGCGGCGTGCGAAAAAAGACCGTGGCGCTGGTGGAAAAGGCGATCCGCGAGATCGTCGCCGTCGATCGCAGCAGGCCGGCTCACGCGACCACCTTCGACATCTTCCTGCCGGCCAGTTCCGGTCGCTCGACCGAGGTGCTGGCCGAGGCCTTCTCCCGCGCCAGCGACGTCCGCGGCGCACAGCTCACGATCGTGTTCGTCGAGCGCATGAATCCGGCAGCCCTCGCCGCTCAATTGATGGATTGTGCTCAGAGAGGCAGCACCGGCGTCGCTTTCAGGCCCTCGACCATCCGCTGGTCCGCGAGGCTGCCAGTGCGTTGGCAGGCGCCGGCATTCCGATGGTTACGTTGTGCTCGGACATCGGCGAGGTCGATCGGCTGGCCTACATCGGCATCGACAATCGCGCCGCCGGCCGCACCAGCGGCTTTCTGATGGGACGCTTCTGCAAGGGGCTGGCAAGCTTGCCGTGGTGTGGGGCGGCCAGCTCTATCGCAGCCACGAGGAGCGCGAGATCGGCTTTCGCACCGTGCTGCGCCAGGACTACCCCGCCCTGCAGATCATCGAGATGGTCAACGGCAACGACGACCCTGGCCTGAACTTCGCCGGCGTCAGCGAGCTGATCGCCAAGCATCCCCGACCTGCTGGGCGTCTACTGCGTGGGTGGCGGCCAGGGCGCCGTGGCGGCGGCCATCGAGACCGCCGGACTGGCGCAGAGACTCGTCATGATCGGCCACAACTTTAACGACGAGACCAAGCCCTTCCTGCTGTCCGGCACGATCGACGCCGTCATCCACCAGGACATGACGCGTATCGCTGAAGCCGCCTTGAACTGCCTGATCGGCGTGAAGGGCTCAGCCCGCCAGCGCCGGCATCCCGATCGAGATCATCACGCGCGAGAACCTCATGCACCGTTAGGTTCCCGCGGCACGACAAACAAACAAGCACATCATAAGACATTGGAGGAACGTATGAGCAGCAAGGGTCGAGCAGCTCGCCAAGGACTTGGCCGAGGCGTGGCACGCGGGGGACCACGCCGCTGCCGGTCGCCGAGAAGGCGCCGGCGAGCCGCGCCGAGCCTACGCCGTGCAGGACCGCATGGCCGAGCTGATCGGCGGCAAGGTGGTAGGCTGGAAGGTCGGCGCCACCGTGCGTTCCGTGCAGATCTTCGAAGGCCACGACGGCCCTCTGCCCGGCCGCGTCTTTGCCGACCGCTACTTCGACAGTCCCGCCAAATTTCCCGCCAACAGAGTGCGCGGCGCCAGGTCGAATGCGAGTTCGCCATGCGGCTTACGCAAGACCTGCCACGCTCTACGGCACCGGTGAAGCCAGCCGGATCTCGCCGGCATCGTCACCTTCCACCCCTCCATCGAGCTGGCCGCGGTCCGCTACGCGCCCGGCACCGGAAACCGCGCATCTACGACGTTCGACGGCATCGCCGACAACGGTGGCGCCGGCGCCGTCGTGCTCGGTGCGGCCGTCACCAACTGGCGCGACCTGCAGTTCGAAGCCATGCCGATCGATGCGCGACTGGACGGCAGCCCGCCGCATCCAGATGTACGCACCTCACTACCGCCGCCATCCGCTCGAGGTCACCGCCGAGATCTTCTCCGACCTGCGCGCGCGTGGCGTCGACCTGCCGGCCGGCACCTTCCTGCTGACGGGGTCGCTCAGCCTGCCGACACCGATCCGGCCCGGCCAGACCCTGATCGCCAAGTTCGCCGACTTCGCGCCGGTCAGCCTCACGCTGACCTGATCCATACCTGCGAGACACGAGCATGACCACACGACTGGATGGACAGAGCGGCGATCGTCACGGGAGCGGCGCGCGGCATCGGCCTCGGCATCGCCAAGCGCCTCGCCCGCGAAGGCTGCCGCGTCGTGTCCTGGGACCGCGATGCCGCCGCCCTGTCTGCGTCAAAGCGGAGTTCGAGCCGGCGCTCGGCCAGGCCGTCGACGCTGACCGATCTGAAATCGGTTGAGCGCGCCTTCGAGGCCGCCGCCAAAGCCTTCGGCTAGGATCGACATCCTGGTCAACAATGCCGGCGTGAACGGCCCGACCGTGCCGACCTGGGAGTATCCGCCCGAGGCGTGGGACCGCGTGCTGTCGGTCGATCTCACCGGCGTCTTCTACTGCTGCCGGGCGATCGTTCCGCACATGCGCAGCCATCGCTACGGCCGCATCGTCAACATCGCCTCGATCGCCGGCAAGGAAGGCAACCCGAACAACTCGGCGTACTCGGCGGCGAAGGCCGGCGTGATTGCACTCACCAAGAGCCTCGCCAACGAGCTGACCGACAGCGGCGTCACCGTCAATTCCCTGGCGCCGGCCATCACCGAGACCGACCTCTTCAAGGAGATGACGCAGGAGTTCATCGAGGGCCGCCGGCGGCGCATCCCGATGGGTCGCTTCTGCACGGTGGACGAGATCGCCAACATGGTGGCCTGGGTGGCGAGCCGGGTGCAGCTTCACCACCGGCTTCACCTTCGACATCTCCGGCGGTCGCGCCACCTACTGAGCAACGCGTGGTTTCGAGAGCGTACTTCCGTGTCCAACGCCGAGCGCCATGCCGCTGTCGATCGCGCACTTGAGCGAGCTCGACACCCCGCCGCTGGACTATATCGAGTTCGCCGCGGGCTGCCGGCTTCGCCTCGATCGGCCTGCGCACCCATCCGGCTGCGCCGGGCGGCATCGTCTACCCGCTGGCCACGCCTGCGGAGCAAGCGGAGATGCGCTGCCGCATCGAAGCTACCGGCGTGTCGGTGCTGTACATCGAGATGGTCGGGCTGTCGGAGGCAACGCGGGTCGCCGACTACCGGCCGATGCTGGAGCGTCGGCGCGGCGATCGGCGCATCGCCGCCTCGGCGTCGGCGGGGACTCGGCCGACTTCGCTGTGGTCGCCGAGCGCATGGCTGAGATGTGCGACCTTGCCCGCGACTACAACATCGCGGTCGACATCGAGTTCATGCCGTTCCGGCCCGGTAAAGACGTTCACCGATGCCCTCGGGGTGGTGCGCCGGGCGGATCGGCCCAACGCGCACATCATGGTCGATGCGCTGCACGTGTTCCGCTCAGACAGCTCGCTCGACGACATCAGGAAGGCCGACCGCGAGGTTCCTCGGCACCTTCCAGATCTGCGATGCGCCGCGCGATCCGCCGCCTGCCGACCAGCTCGCCACCGAGGCCCGCACCCGCCGACTGCTGCCGGGCCACGGCGGTCTGCCTCTGTGGGCGCTGATCGATGCGCTGCCGGCGGACATTCCCGTCGGGTGCGAGCTGCCGATCGCCAGCCAGTTCCCGCAGCCTCGATCCGCAGGCGCGGATGCAGCTGATGGCTCAGTTCAACTCGTGAATTCTACGCTTCTAGGAGGAAACCGTGAGCAAACCAGTCCTGCTGCTAAACGGCCCCAACCTCGAACATGCTGGGCACGCGCGAGCCGCACATCTACGGCTCGACCACGCTCGCCGACGTGGAGAAGATGTGCCACGACCGCGCCAAGCAGGTGCGGCCTGACCATCTCGTTCCACCAGTCCAACAGCGAGGCGCAGATCATCGAGTGGATCCACGGCGGCATCAACGGCGCCGACGGCATCATCATCAATCCGGCGGCCTTCACGCACACGTCGGTCGCCATCCTCGATGCGCTCAACATGATCAAGGCGCCGATCATCGAGCTGCACATCTCGAACCCGCACAAGCGCGAGCCCTTCCGCCACCACTCCTACGTCACGTTCGCGGCCACCGCGCTGATCTGCGGCCTCGGCGTCAACGGCTATCCGCATCGCCGTCGAGGCGATGGCGGACCTGCATCAAGGCCAGAGCAAGCCGCCAAATGAGCCGCTATGAGCACGTCCTGGTCGAGCGCGAGGGGGCGATCCTGTGGATCACCATCAATCGCCGGCCGCGCTCAACGCGCTGAACCCGCCGGCGCACCGGGAGCTGTCGGCGGCGCTCGACACATTCGCTGCCGAGCCCGAGCTTGCGCGTCGCCGTGCTGCACCGGTGCGGGCGAGCGCGCCTTCTGTGTCGGCAGCGACCTCAAAGCGCGCGCCGAGCGCAACGCCGACGATCATCCGCCGACCGGCTTTGGCGGCATCACGCCACCGCTTCGATCTGATGAAGCCGGTCGATCGCCGCCGTGAACGGGCTGGCGCTCGGCGGCGGTGTCGAGATCGTGGCGGCCTGCGACCTGGCGATCGCCGCCGACCATGCCGAGTTCGCGCTGCCCGAGCCGCGCGTCGGCCTCGCCGCGCTCGGCGGCGGCGGGCTGCAGCGGCTCGCCCGCAACATGCCGCTGAAGCATGCGATGGATCTGGTGCTCGACCGGGCGACGTATCGGCGCCGAGCGAAGCCAAAGCGCATCGGGCTGATCAACGACGTCGTGCCGGCGCGCCGAGCTCAAGGCGCGCACGCGCCAGGTCGCCGAGCATGATCATCGCCGGCGCGCCGCTGGCCATCGAGGCCTCAAGCAGGTTATGCTGCAGAGCCTGGAGATGGGCAGCCTGGAAGCTGCGCTGCGCGCCACCTATCCCGCCGCTGAGCGCATGCTCGGCCAGCGAGGACGCCAAGGAAGGACAGCGCGCGTTCGTCGAGAAGCGCAAACCGCGCTGGCAGGGCCGCTAGCCGCCACAAAGGATACGGAGGAAACGAGATGGCTGAATTCTACGTCAAGGTCGGGGACGGCGCGCGCTTCTCCAAGACGGTCGGCGAGTACGACGTCTACAGCTTCGCCGGCATCACCGGCGACTTCTCGCCCAACCACGTCGACAAGTCGTACATGGAAAAATCGAGCTACGGCCGCCTGCAGGCGCACGGCGCGCTGATGGTCGGCTACATGTCGACCGCCTCGACGCTGGCAATCGCGCAACACGCGCGCCAGCGCCGACGAGACGCCGGTGTCGCTCGGCTACGACCGCATCCGCTTCCTCGGCCCCGGTCTACTTCGGCGACACCATCACCGTCGAATACCGCATCACCGCGATCGACGTCGAGCGCCGCCGCTCGACTGGCCAGCATCGACGATCAAGAACCAGGACGGCGCGCTGGTCACGGTCGGCACTCATATCCTGAAGTGGGTCAAGAACGCCAGAAGTGATTTATCCAGAGAAGCAGCCATGAAAACCAAGCTCGACGGCCAGGTCGCCATCGTCACCGGCGCGGCGCGCGGCATCGGCCTCGCCATCGCCAAGCTGCTCGCCGAGCGCGGTGCCAAGGTCGTGGTGCTGGGACCGCGACCTCGCGCCGCTGCAGAAAGCCGGCTTCAAGCCGGATGCGGCGCGAGGTGGTGGATGTCGCCAGCTATCCTTCCATCGAGGCCGCCTTCAACAAGGCGCTGAAGCGCGCTTCGGCCAGATCGACATCCTGGTCAACAACGCCGGCATCAACGGCCCGATCAAGCCGACCTGGGAGTACCCGCTGGAGGACTGGGATCGCGTCATCGCCATCGACATGAATTCGGTGTTCTACGCCAGCCGCCTCGCCGCCAAGCACATGCGCGACCGCAAGCAAGGCCGCATCGTCACGGTCTCCTCGATCGCCGGCAAGGAAGGCGTGCCCAACATCTCGGCCTATTCAGCCGGCCAAGGCCGGCGTGATCGGCTTCTCAAGGCTCTGGCCAAGGAGCTGGCCGACTCCGGTGTCACGGTCAACTGCATCGCTCCCGCCATGACAGCCACGCGATCTGCTCACCGGCATGACCGAGGAGCACATCCGCAACATGAAGGCCAAGATCCCCATGGGCCGCCTGGTGGAGGTCGATGAGGTGGCGGAGCTGGCGGCCTGGATCGCCAGTCCCGCCTGCAGCTTCACCACCGGCTTCGTGTTCGACATCACCGGTGGCCGCGCCACCTGCTAGGAGCCGCACACATGAGCGACAGAACCAAGCTCGACGAGCGCCTGCTCGGCCTGCACCAGGTCACGGTGCTGCAGCAATGGTCGACGCAGCAGTTCATCGACGGCGTGCAGCGGCATGGTATCGGTGCGGTCGCCCTGTGGCGCGACAAGCTGCGCGAGGTCGGCGCCGCCGAGATCCGCGCGCATGCTGAAGGGCACGGGCCTGGTCGTAACCAGCCTGTGCGCGGCCGGTCTCATCACCACCCCGGATCCGCAGGAGACCATCGCCGCCATCGACGAGCTGAAACGGGCCATCGACGATACTGCGGCGGTCGGCGCCGGGTCGCTGATGTTCGTCGCGGGCGGCGTCGACCCGCGCGACAAGAACCTGGAGTCCACCCGCAAGCGCGTGCTCGACCGCCTGGCGGCCCTTACTCCCTATGCGCGGGCCGCTGGCATCAAGATCGCGCTCGAGCCCCTGCATCCCATGACTTGCGGCCTGCGCTCGGTCCTGAACTCGACCAAGACCGCCAACGACTGGTGCGACGCGCTGCGCGCCGAGGACGTATTCGGCATCGCCATCGACACGTATGCGGTCTGGTGGGACCACGACCTCGAGCGCGAACTTGCGCGCGCCGGCAAGCGCATCATCAATTTCCACGTCGACGACTGGTTGGCCGACACCCAGGACCTGCGCCTTGATCGCGGCATGATGGGCGACGGCCTGATCGATATTCCGGGCATCCGCCGCATGGTGGAAGCGGCCGGCTACGACAGCTACCGCGAGGTCGAAATCTTCTCGCAGCGCGATTGGTGGAAGCGTGATCCCGACGAGGTGCTTCGCATCGTCAAGGAACGCTACCAGACTGCGGTTTGAGCAAGGACGGACGCACATGGCATTCGAAAATCCCAAAGTGGTCGTGATCGGCGCCGGCGCAATGGGCGGCCTGTTCGGCGGCCTGTTGGCCGAGGGCGGCCTCGACGTCACGCTGGTCGACACCTGGGGCGAGCACATCTCAACCATCGCCTCCAAGGGCCTGCGCATTGTCGGCGTCGGTGGCAATCGTGCGATTCCCATCAAGGCGACCGGCGACGTCGGCACCGTCAAGGCGGCCGATGTCGTGTTGTTTCAGTGCAAGTCGTTCGCCAACGAGAGCGCTGCCAAGGCCGCCAAGCACCTGTTTACTGGCCAGCCGGTGGCCATCAGCTTCCAGAACGGCCTCGGTAACGAGGAGGCGCTCAGCAAGGTGCTGGGCGCCGAGAGCGTGATGGGTGGACTGACGGCGCAAGCCGGGCTAGTCGAGGCGCCCGGCGTGGTGCGCAACTTCGGCGACCTGCCGACCACCATCGGCGAGATGGCGGGCGGCGTGTCGGCCCGCGCCACCTCCATTGCCGATGCGTTCACCCGGCATGGCCTGCCCACCAAGGCCAGCGCCGACATCAAGCGCGACAAGTGGAAGAAGCTGCTCGGCAACGTCGCGCTCGGCGCTATCTCGGCCGTGACCGATCTGCGTTCGTTCGAGATCATGCGCGTCGCCGAGCTGCAGGAGATCGTGTTCCGCTCGGTCGACGAGGCCGCCGCGGTTGCCAAGGCGGAAGGCATCGCGCTCGATGTTACCGAGGCGCGCGAGGTCCTCATGAAGCTGGTCGACACCTCGGGCGGCGGAACCGGCAACTCGAAGTCGTCGATGCGCGAGGACATCATCCGGCGCCGCCGCACCGAGATCGATACCATTCATGGCTCCGTGCAGCGTCTGGCCCGCAAACATGGCGTGGCCACCCCCACCATCGACACCATGATCGCGCTGGTGAAGGGGCTGCAGTCCACCTACCTGCAGCAGTCCTGATCGACGCACACCGGAGAAGAGCGGTGACCATCAACAAGTTCATGTCGGCCGAGGCGGCCGTGGCGCTGATCAGCGACGGCGACACGGTGGCGCTGATCGGCGGCGGCGGCGGCCTGGTCGAGGCGTCCTGCCTGCACGAGGCGATCGAGAAGCGCTTCCTCGCCAGCGGCCATCCGCGCAACCTCACCGTCATCCATGCGCTCGGCATCGGCGACCGCAAGATCGCGCGGCATGAACCGCTTCGCCCACGAAGGCATGGTCAGGAAGCGTGATCGGCGGCCACTGGGTATGGTCGCCGCGCATGCAGCAACTCGCCAAGGAGGACAAGATCGAGGCCTACGTGTTTGCCCGGCGGCGTCGCCATGCAGCTGTTTCCGCGAGATCGGCGCCGGACGGCCCGGCCTGTCTCACGCATGTCGGCCTCGGCACCTTCGTCGATCCGCGCGTCGATGGCGGCCGCATGAACAAGGCCGCCAAGGACCGACCTGACCGAGGTCGTCACCATCGATGGGCAGGGAGCTGCTGCGCTACAAGCCGTTCCCCGTGAACGTCGCGGTGATCCGCGGCTCGTTCGCCGATGCGCACGGCAACATCAGCCTCGACCAGGAGCCGGCCAACGTCGACATCTATGCGGCCGCGCTCGCCGCGCACAACTCGGGCGGCAAGGTGATCGTGCAGGTGCGCACGGCGGTGGAGGTCGGCGCGCTGCCGGCGCGCTCGGTGCGCGTGCCCGGTGCGCGATCGTCGATGCGGTCGTGGTCGATCCGCTGCAGTCGATGGGCTACGACGTGGTCTACGACCCGACCATGTCGGGCGAGATCAAGGGACCGCCGAGCCCGCCGTCGAGCCGCAGCCGTTCACGGTCCGCCAGCTGATCGCCCGCCGCGCCGCCGAGGAGCTGCGCGACGGCGCCGTGCTCAACTACGGCTTCGGCATTCCGGACGGCGTCGCCAAGCTCGATCGCCGAGCGCGGCGCACCTCGACCGCTACTACCAGACCATCGAGCACGGCACCTATGGCGGCGAGCTGCTCGAAGGCACGCTGTTCGGCTACGCGCGCAACGCGACCGCGATGATCGACGGGCCGTCGCAGTTCGACTTCTACTCGGGCGGCGGCCTCGACATCGCGTTTCTCGGCTTCGGCGAGATCGACGCAGTACGGCAACGTCAACGTCTCCAAGCTCGGCGGCGTGACGGTCGGGCCCGGCGGCTTCATCGACATCGCGCCAGAACGCCAAGAAGGTGGTGTTCTGCGGCACCTTCGACGCCAAGGGCACGGAGCTCGAGATCGGCGCGGGGCGCCTCACCATCAAGCGCAACGGCGAGGTCGGCAAGCTCGTCGAGGCAGGTGGAGCAGATCACCTATTCCGGCCGCGAGGCGCTGCGGCGCGCGCAGGAGGTCGTCTACGTCACCGAGCGCGCCGTGTTCCGCCTGACCGACCAGGGCGTCACGCTGATCGAGGTGGCGCCCGGCGTCGACGTGCAGACGCGACGTGCTGGACGCGCATGCAGTTCGCGCCGCTCATCGCCACGCGATCCAGCACTCGATGGCTGCGCCGCACTTCAACGCATAACGGGAGAACGACATGGCGCAGGTGCGCATTGCGGTGATCGGGCGGGCCTGATCGGCCGCACGCACATCGGGTGCTGCGCTCGGGCAATCCCGACTACACGCTGGCCGCCGTCGCCGACCCATCGCCCGGCCGCGGCCGAGGAGGCCAAGCAGCTCGGCTATCCGATCTTATGCCGGCGATCGAGGAGATGCTCGATCAGCGTCAAACCCGACGGCGCCATCGTAGCCGTGCCGAACCAGATGCACGTCAAGGTCGGCCTCGGCCTGCATCGCCCGCAAGGTCCCGATCATCATCGAGAAGCCGATCGCCGACGATCGTGGCGTCAGCGCTCGAGCTGGTCGAGGCCGCGCGAGAGGCAGGCGTGGCGATCCATGGTCGGTCACCACCGCCGCCACAACCCGATCATGCGCAAGGCCGCCGAGATCATCGCCAGCGGCGGCATCGGGCCGCGTGGTCGCCGCCAACGGCCTGTGGCTCAGCCACAAGCCAGAAGCCCTACTTTCGACATCGACCTGGCGCAGGGAGGCCGGGCGGCGGGCCGGTGCTGATCAACGCCGATCCACGACATCGATTGCCTGCGCATGCTGTGCGGCGATGTCGAGACCGTCAGCGCCGCGACCGGCGAACGCGACGCGCAAGTTCGACGTCGAGGACACCGCCGCCGCCGTGCTGCAGTTCAAGAGCGGCGCGCTCGGCACGCTTGCTGGTATCCGATACGGTCTCGGCGCCCTGGTCGTGGGAATGGGGCTCGCGCGAGAACCCCAACCGGCCGCATCGAGCACCGAGAACTGCTACATCGTCGCCGGCACGCAGGGCTCGCTCATCGGTGCCAACGCTGCAGCACCGCTGGCACGAGCCGGGCGAGGAGAGCTGGGACATGCCGCTGACTGCACATGCGCGTTCCCGTCCGGCCCGCCGACGCCTATCACGAGCAGATGCGCAATTTCTGCCGGCGTCATCCGCGGCACCGGAGAAGCCCGTGCTCAGCGGGCCGCGACGGCACGACCACGCTGGCAACGACGCTGGCCATCACAGGATCCGCGCGCAGGGGAAGCCGGTCCGGTCGAAGAGATGCTCGACCAGTCAAGAAGTGAGGAGTGTTCCAAGTGAGTGAAGCAACCCGCGTGGCCTGCGTGATGGGCTGGCCGGCCAAGCAGTCGCGCTCGCCAAAGCTGCACGGCTACTGGATCAAGCGCTACAACATCGACGGCGACTATCGCGTGGCGAGGATTCCGCCCGAGGAGTTCCCGGCGTTCGTGCAGGCCTCGCCAAGAACGGCTACGTCGGCGGCAACGTCACCATGCCGCACAAGGACGTGGCGTTCGCCCTGTCGGAGCCGACGAGCGTGCTCGTGCGGTGGGCGCCGCCAACACGCTGTGGCTCGACAACGGCAAGCTGCGCGCCACCAACACCGACGTGGAAGGGTTCATCGGCGCCCTCGATGTCAATGCGCCGGGCTGGGACCGCAGCACCGACACCGCGGTCGTGCTGGGTGCCGGCGGCGCCAGCCGCGCCGTGATCTGCGGGCTGATCGAGCGCGGCATCAAGACCATCCACGTCGTCAACCGGACCGCCGCCAAGGCGGCTGCCGCCAGAGATGCGGTTCGGGTCAGCCGTGCATCCCGCGACCTGGGACGACGTTCCGCGCCTCCTGAATGGCGCCAAGCTGCTGATCAATGCCTGCTCGCTCGGCATGAAGGGGCAGCCGGAGCTCAAGATCGATCTGTCGCCGATGGCCAAGGACGCGGTGGTGGCCGACATCGTCTACGTGCCGCTCAGGACCAAGCTGCTGGAGGCCGCCCAGCAGCGCGGCTTCAAGACGTCCGACGGCCTCGACATGCTGCTGCACCAGGCGCGTGCGCGGCTTCACTCTTTGGTTCGGCAAGAAGCCGGAGGTCGCAAGGAGCTGCGCGACGATGCTGGCCGCCGACGTCATGGAAATCGACCTGACGCCTCCGGTCATCCCGGAATTGCGCGCCAGCGCAGTATCCAGTGGACGCAGGCAGCCGACACTCCGCCCCACGCGGCCGGGTTGGCGCGCATCCAATCGGCATAGGCGCGCACGGCCGGTGTCCAGCGAATGCGGTCGGCGCGTAGCCCGTATCCGCCAGACAACTTGTCGCCCGCCAGCGGCCCGCGAATGCTGGTGTAGCGCGTCACGGCTCGGTGCCTGGCCCAAGCTCGAAAACCGCACCGGGCACCGCCTTCTGCACTGCTGCCGCTACCTGCCGCGACCGTGAGGTTGACGCCCGGCCCGGGTGGTAGTTGGCAAAGCGCAGCTCTGGCGCGTTCGCCGCCGCCAGCAGACCCTCCGCCACGTCGCCGACGAAGGTGAAGCTCGCCGCGAAGTCGGCACCGCCTTGCGCGGATTGCTTCGCCGCGCAGCGCACGCAGCAGGTACGACGGGATCGGCCCCCGCGTCGGCTGATCCGGAAATGACGGGCGGGCCATACACCCAGGAGATGCGCACCGTGGACGCTGACAGCCCGTACTCCGTGCGGTACATGCGCGTGAGCTGCTCGGCGCACACCTTGGTGGTGCTGTAGACGTTGGCCGGCGCGGTCGCCTCGTCCTCCAGGATGGGGCTCCTGGTATCAGCCCGCAGCTGGAACACCGAGCCGGTGCTGACCAGCAGGAAGCGGCGCCAGGACTTGGTGCGCGCGCTCTCCAGCAGGTTGGCGGTGGCGCCGACGTTGCCGGCAACGGCCAGCAGCGGCGCCGGCCGCGCATAGGCCTCGTTGGAGACGGCCGCGGCATGGATGCAGGCATCGACGCGATGCGCATCGGCCAGCGCGCGCACGGCCCGGCATCCGCAAGGTCGCATTGCAGCCATCTCACGCCAGCGCCGACAGCCCCGGCCGCGCGCCTCGTCGAAGGTGCCGCGATAGAGCGCCGATGACCTGGATGCCGCGCTGCGCGGCCTGGCGCACGATCTCGTAGCCAACGTGGCCCATCGCGCCGGTGACAAGCAGCGTCAGTGATCTTTTGTCCGCTGGCCTATGCGCCGAACCCGAACCAGCGGCGCGGCGTGTCCCACAATATCTTCCTGGCGATCTGCCGGATCGGGGAACGAGGCTCTCGAACAGCTTCAGCAGCGGCCCGTAGTCGATGCGCTCCGGTCGCCTTCACGAACGGCCAGTCGGATGCCCACACGCAGCCGTCGGTCGTGAAGTGCATCGAGCAGCGCCTCGCACGAACGGCCGCACGTCCTCGTACAGGATGCGGCCGGCGTGAACTGGCGTAGCCCGACAGCTTCACGCAGGCGCGGCCCCGAACGCCCGAGATCGAGCAGTGCCTGGAAGCCCGGCTGCGTCCAGGCCGGCGCCGATGTCCGGGCCGCCCGCAATGGTCGATCGCCAATTCGCACGCGCGATTTCTCGAGCAAGGGGTGGAATGCCGCCAGCTGATCCTTCTCGGCCTGGATCTGCAGGATCATGTCCAGGTCCGCCAGCCGCGCCAGCAGGTCGTGCGCCCCCAGGTAGTACTCGACACCATCGAGCGTCGAGTTGAAGGCGATGCCGACGATGCCTTTCGCCTTCAGGGCGGCAAGCTCCCTCGCTGCCGATGTCGAGCGGCACGACCGAGATGCCCTTGCAGCGGCCGTCGCTGCGCGCGATCGCGTCGAGCACCGGGCGGCTGTCCGTGCCGTATCCCGAGTTCGGGCCCACGACCAGCGCATAGCGCACGCCGTAGCAGTCCATCACATGCCGGAACTGCAGCGCCGTCGCGACCTCCTGTCCGGACGGGCCGATAAGGCGTATCGGGCTGGTAGGGAAAGCCGGCCGGATCGAAGACGTGGTTGTGGCAGTCAATCTTCGGCTCATCGAATATCGACATCGCGCCGTTGGCTCGTAGCGTCAGGCGGCAGCATCACGTGCTCGGCGAAGGCCGGCCGCTGCGTCAGCCGATCGTACCAGGCGCGCAGGTGGGGCAGCTCCGCATGCTCGACCGGCAGGCGCGTACCAGCGATAGGTCGCGACGCCGACCGGGATGTCGGCAACCGTTAGATGAGTCGCCCAGCACGTAGGGCTGCTCGGCGAGGTGCGTGATCCAGCGTGCGCATCGCCGTGCTCGACTGCCTCGGCGCGCCTTGCGCAGCGCGTCCGCGTCGCGCTTCTCGGGCGGCGTGCGGATCAGGCCGAGGAACAGAGGACTCAAGGCGCCCGGCATGATCGGTGTTCTGCTGCCAGTCCATCCACATCTGCGGCCTTGGCGCGGCCAGCGGGATCGGTCGGCATCAGCGTGCCCGGCGCGTGCTTGCCGCCAGGTAGCGCACGATCACGTTCGATTCCCACAGCACCGACGCCGTCGTCGTCGATGGTCGGCACCAGGCGGTTGGGATTGTAGGTCGCATACCAGGGCTCGTTGACGACGCCGTGCGCATGCCGGCATCGATGCGCTCGGGCTCGAGGCCAAGCTCGCCGACGGTCCACATCACCTTCTGCACGTTGATGGAGTTCTTGCGGCCCCAGATCTTCGAGCATGGCTCGTGCCGCACTACAGCCTTCACCTTAGCCTCGACGCCGAGGATGCCCGACGGCTTCACCATCAGCACGAAGATCAGCAGGATGAAGGCGTAGACGTCCTTGTAGGTGCCGGAGACGATAGCCGGCGCCCAGGCTCTCGACCACGCCGACCAGCAGTCCGCCCAGCACCGCGCCCGGCAGGCTGCCGAAGCCGCCGACCACGGCGGCCGCGAACGCCTTGATCAGCACGCCGATGCCCATCTGCACCTGCACGTAGTTGATCGGCGCGATCAGCACGCCGGCCGCCGCACCCGAGCGCGCAGCGCGATGCCGAAGGTCAGCGAGATCATCAGCGGCACGTTGACGCCGCTCAGATAGGCGATGTCCTTGTTGTGCGCGACCGCGCGCATGGCGAGCCCGAGCATGGTCTTCCTGCAGCAGCAGGTTGAGGCCGAACATCAGCACGAGGGCGGCCACGACGATCCACACATAGGACATCGGCAGGGTCAGATTGCCGATCTCGAGCGGCATGCCGAACGGCACCGGGAACGGCAACGGCTTCGGCGCCCCAGATCAGGAACGCGACGTTCTGCAGCACGATCGACATGCCGAAGCCGACGATGACCATGCCCATGCCGGCGACCGTGTAGCCGCCGCCCGCGCTGGTCAGCCGGCGGTAGAACAGCGCGCTCGATCACCACGCCGATCAGCCCGGTGAGGATGACGGCGCAGCAGCAGCGTCGGCACGTACGGCAGGACGAGCCTTCTGGAACAGCATGAGGCCGATGAAGGCGCCGAGCATGTAGATCTCGCCGTGGGCGAAATGCATGATGTCGAGGCCGGAAAAGATCAGCGAGATGCCGAGCGCGACCAGGGCGTAGACCATGCCGACCGACAGGCCGATGATCACGAGGTCGATGAAGTAATCCACGGTCAGTCTCTATGCTTCTGTTGCCCTGCCTCGCCGCCAGTGTCCCGAGCGATGCGAGGTCATGGAACGCCAGAAGATTTTGCGTTGATGCAGTCGAGTTCTCAGCATGCGGCAAACTCTGGCGAATTCTCGACATCCTCACAGCTTGCGCTTCGCGGTTCGCGACCGTGCCGCCGAGATAGGACAGCCGCACATTGTCGTCATGGATCATCGTTCTCGGCCGGCCCTTCGATGTGGATGACGCCGTCCTTGATGACGTAGCCGTACTGGCGCCAGCAGCAGCGCCATGCGCACGTTCTGCTCGACCATCAGCACCGTCATGCCGTCGCGCGTGATGCGGTGGATGGTGCGGAAGATGTCCATCACGATCTGCGGCGCGAGCGCCGCGCTCGGCTCGTCGAGCATGATCATCTTCGGGCGACGACATCAGGCCGCGCCCGATGCAGACCATCTGCAGCTGGCCGCCGGACAGCGTGCCGGAGAGCTGCTGGCGCTTCTCCTTCAGGATCGGGAAATAGCCGTAGACGCGCTCCAGCGCGCTGCGCCGTCTTGGCGCGGTCGCCGCACCACGTAGGCGCCGAGCTTCAGGTTCTCCTCGACCGTCATGCCGGGAAGGCTTCCTTGCCCTGCGTAACCTGCACGAGGCCGCGCCGCACGATCGTGTCGGGCCGCAGCCCGTCGATGCGCTCGCCGTCGAAGGTGATCGAGCCGCTCCAGGGCTTGATCAGGCCGGAGGTCGCCTTGAGCAGGGTCGACTTGCCGGTGCCGTTGCCGCCGAGCAGCGCGACGATCTGGCCGCGATCGACCTTGAGGCTCGCGCCGTTCAGGATCTGCACGCTGCCGTAGCCGCCAACAGGTCCTTGATGTCCAGCATGCGCGCTTCTCTAGGCCTACTCAACTCTTGGCTGCACGATCCTCGCGGACTGTGAGGAACGCGCGACCTCCTCGTCCTTCATCTCCTTGCCGAGGTAGGCCTCGATCACGCGATGATTGTCCCTGATCTGCGCCGGCGAGCCCTCGGCGATCTTCTCGCCGTGCTCGAGCACGCTGACCGATCTCGCAGGTCTCCATCACCAGCTTGAGGATGTGCTCGATGATGACGACGCGTGAGCCCGAAGCGGCTGCTGCAGCGCCAGCACCGTGTCGAGCAGGATATCGACATTGACCGGCGACAGACCCGGCGCGCCGGCTCGTCCAGCATCAGCAGCTTCGGCTTCGTGCGCCATGGCGCGGCCGAGCGCGCAGCAGCGCGCCGCTGCCCGCCGGACAGCTCGCCGGCCGGCATGTCGGCGATAGTCGGCAAGCCCGATGAAGGCGAGCAGCTCCATCATCTCCTCGCGCACGCGCCGCTCCTCGGCCCACACCTTGCGCGATCCGACGACTCGCCGAGGTCTGCAGCTGCGG
>ERZ1370068.6746-contig-571_pt1 | contig 24592 bp, 22 predicted proteins | sample MGYA00561227_ERZ1370068 | MGnify/ENA primary metagenome ERZ1370068 (study PRJEB38410, sample SAMEA6850437) | metagenome | study: Metagenomic assessment of the ecological functions of the soil: analysis of the soil microbiota associated with the...
CGGTGAACTGCGTCTGGACGACCGAGAGCATCGTGTTGAACGAGGCGGCGAGCTCACCCACCTCGGTCGTCGAGTCGCCGGTGACGACGCGGCGATCCAGACCGGTACCGTCCGGGGGTCATCTCCGCGGTCACTTCCTGCGCGGTCCGGGTGATCCGGCGCAGCGGGCGCAGGCTCAGGCTCATGCCGGTGGCCGTGATGACGAAGGCCAGGACAACCGCGGCGGCGCCGATCGCCAACTCCAGCTTAGCAGCACATGGGCCATCGTCTCGGTCACCTCGTGCTCAGACAGCCCCAAAAGACGATCGCCGGGAGGCGCACGCCGTCTGTCAGCGTGGCCGTCCCCTGCAGCCAGACCACCCGTAAGCGCTGGCCGTGTGTCGGTTGTCACCGATATCGGCTGGCGTTCGGGACGGGACACGAGCACGGCACGCTGCTCACTCGTCAGCGTGAGTGCGGCCAAATTGCGGACGTGGGGATTGCGATCTGGGTGCCGCTTCGCTCGTAGGCAGCGAGATACACGACCTGTGGACCTGAGACACCCGTGCAGCGGATGTGCCCGACAGCGCGCTTGTCAGGTCGGAGCTGGCCGTCGACAGGAGCTGTTGGTCCAGCCTGTTCCGTAGGAAGGAGTCCAACAGCACCGCGGTGAGCGTCCCGGTGACCACGACCACCAGGACGACAACACCGACCACTCCCAGCACGAGCCGGGCGGTAAGGGAGCGTGGGAGCCACCGCCGACGTCGTGGTGGCGTCGGCGCGGCCGTCATTTCTGGGCGCTTTGAGGACGTACCCAGCGCCGCGAATTGTGTGGATCAGCTTCGGCTCCACGTTGTCAACTTTCTTGCGCAGGTAGCCGATGTACAGCTCGACGATATTGGACCGACCCTTGAAGTCGTAGCGCCACACCCGGTCGAGGATCTGGCCCTTGCTCAGCACGACACGCTCGTTGCGCATCAGATAGCGCAGCAGCTCGAACTCGGTGGTGGTGAGGTTGACCTCGACGCCGTTGCGGGTGACCTCGTGGCTGTTCTCGTCGAGTTCCAGGTCGGCGACGCGCAACGAGGCCCTCCCGGTTGAGGTCGAGGTTCGTGCGGCGCAGGACCGCGTGCACCCGGGCGAGGAGTTCTTCGACGCTGAACGGCTTGACCACGTAGTCGTCGGCTCCGCTGCGCAGGCCGCGGACGCGGTCGGCGGCGGTGTCGCGGGCGGTCAGGAAGATCACCGGCACGTTGCAGCCGGCCTTGCGCAGCTTGCTGAGCAGGCCGAAGCCGTCCAGATCGGGCATCATCACGTCGAGGCACGAGCAGGTCCGGGTCGTACTCGGCGACCGCGGCCAGCGCATCTGTTGCCGTTGTCGGCCGTGGTGGCCTCGAATCCGTCGAAACGCAGCGCCGACGAGACGAGGTGGGCTACGTTCTCCTCGTCATCGACGACCAGCACGCCGCTTGGTCTCCGTGACCGTAGTCATCGCTTCTCCTCAGCTCGCTGCCGGTCCGGGACCCGACGGCCGAGACAGACACGCCCACAGTTGTTGCAGAGCCTGAGTCAAAGATAGGCGCGCTAGCTAGGAATTTGCTGTGTGGCGATCTTAGAGCGGGATTTTCGGTGCCGTTTGGCGGCTAACGGACCGGAATGTCGGCCTCGCGGAGTGCCTGCTTGATGTCGTCCGACGCTACAGCAGCCCGAAATGCAGCACGCTGGCGGCCAGCACAGCGTCAGCCCCGGCGGCGACGGCGGGCGGGAAATGCGACTGCCGCGCCGGCGCCACCGCTGGCGATCACCGGCACGTCGACCTGGGCACGCACGGCCCGGATCAGCTCGAGGTCGAACCTGGCGCCGGTGCCGTCGGCGTCCATCGAGTTCAGCAGGATCTCCCCGCGCCGAGCTCGGCGGCGCGGCGGCCCACTCGAGCGCGTCGATGCCGGCGCCGCGCCGGCCGCCGTGCGTGGTCACCTCGAAGCCGCCGACGTCGGCGCGCCGCCGGCGGGCACGCGGCGGGCGTCCAGCGACAGCACGAGCACTGCGCGGCCGAAGCGGCTCGGCGATCTCGGCGACGAGCTCGCGGACGGGCGATCGCGGCGGTGTTGACGCCGACCTTGTCCGCGCCGCAGCGCAGCAGCCGGTCGACGTCGTCGACGCTGCGCGACGCCGCCGCCGACCGTCAGCGGGATGAACACCTAGCTCGGCGGTGCGGCGCACGACGTCGATCATGGTGGTCTCGCGGTCACCCGACGAGGCGGTGATGTCGAGGAACGTGAGCTCGTCCGCGCCCTCGGCGTCGTAGCGGCGAGCCAGCTCGACCGGGTCGCCCGCGTCACGCGAGGTTCGCGGAAGTTGACGCCCTTGACCACCCGGCCGGCGTCCACGTCCAGGCAGCGGGATCACCCGGACCGCGACGCATCAGTCGGCCACCGCGGCTCAGCCAGCGCGTCGGCCAGGGTGAACCGCCCGCGTACAGCGCCTTGCCGACGATCGCGCCTTCGACGCCCGATCGGCGCCGAGCTCGCGCCAGCGCGCGCGAGGTCGGCCAGCGATGAGACGCCGCCGCTGGCGACCACGGGCGCGGCTGGTGGCCGCGCACACCTGCGCGCAGCAGGTCGAGGTTCGGGCCGCGTGAGCGTGCCGTCCTTGTTCACGTCGGTGACGACGTAACGGCGCGCAGCCGTCGCGCGTCGAGCCGGGCGAGGGTCGTCCCAGAGGTCGCCGCCGTCCTCGCGTCCAGCCGCGCGCGGCCAGCGGTGGTCGCCGCGGACGTCCAGGCCGACGGCGATCCGCGTCGCCTGTACGGCGCGATCGCCGCGGCGCACCCAGTCCGGCGACTCCAGCGCGGCGGTGCCGAGGTTGACCCGCGTGGCAGCCGGTGGCCAGCGCCGCGCGCCAGCGACGCGTCGTCGCGGATGCCGCCGGACATCTCCACCTCGATGTCCAGGGCTGGCCGACGACCTCGGCGAGGACAGCTCGCGTTGGAGCCGCGGCCGAACGCGGCGTCAAGGTCGACGAGGTGGATCCACTGCGGCGCCGTCGCGCTGCCAGGCGAGCGCCGCTTCGCGCGGGTCGCCGTAGGTCGGTCTCGGTGCCCGCCTCGCCCTGCACCAGGCGGACCGCCGGCGCCGTCGGCGACGTCGACCGCGGGCAGCAGCGTGCAGCGTCACAGCGACCTCCACCCAGTTCGCCAGCAACGCCGCGCCGGCGTCGCCCGATTTCTCCGGGTGGAACTGGGTGGCGCACAGCGCGCCCGCTCTCGACCGCCGCGACGAACGTCCTGGCCGTGGCTCGGTGGTCGCGAGCGACAGGCTCAGTACGCGCGAGTCAGCGGGGTCGGCGGTGTACGGCGTAGCTGTGCACGAAGTAGAACCGGGTGCCGCTCGAGCAGCCCGGCGAACAGCCGCGACGCCGGCTCGGGCGTGCACGGTGTTCCAGCCCATGTGCGGCAGCACCGGCGCGTCCAGCGGCTCGACGGCGCCGCGGCAGCACTGCCGCAGCCCGTCGGTGCGCACGCCGTGCTCGACGCCGGCGTCGAACAGCACCTGCATGCCGACGCAGATGCCGAGCACCGGCGCGCCGGCCGGCCAGCCGCTGCGCGGTCGATCGCGCGGTCCGCCCACGGCCGCGCAGCCCGGCCATGCACGCGGCGAACGCGCCCACGCCCGGCACGACCAGGCCGTCGGCGCGCTCGGCCGCGGCCGGCGTCGGCGCGTCACCGTCACGTCGGCGCCGACCCGCTCGAGGGCGCGCTGGGCCGAGCGGAGGTTGCCCGAAGCCGTAGTCGAGCACGACCACGCGTCGGCCGAGCCATGCGTCCTCCGAGGTGTCGCGGTCAGAGGACGCCCTTGGTGCTCGGCACGCCGCCGACCCGCGGGTCGAGCTCCACCGCCGTCGCGCAGCGCGCGGGCCACCGCCTTGAACTGCGCCTCGACGATGTGGTGCGAGTCGCGCCCGCTGTGCACGATGACGTGCAGGCCGATGCGCGCGTGCACCGCGAGCGACTCGAAGACGTGCCGGGTCAAGCGTCGTGCGTACTGGCTGCCGATCAGTCGGCGGCGGCGCCGTCCGGCTCGCGGTGCACCAGGTAGGGCCGTCCGGACAGGTCGACGGCCGCCTGCACCAGCGCCTCGTCCATGCGGGATGATCGCGTCGCCGAAGCGGCGGATGCCCGCCTTGTCGCCCAGCAGCCTCGCGCGAGCGCGTCGCCGAGCGGCGATGGCGGCGTCCTCGACGCAGTGGTGCGCGTCGATGTCGCAGGTCGCCCTCGGCCCGCCAGCGTCAGGTCGAACAGGCCGTGCTTGCCGACAGCGCGTCGAGCATGTGGTCGAAGAACCGCACGCCGGTGGCCACGTCGGCGTGCCCGGCACCGTCGAGGTCGAGCTCGACCAGCACCTGGTCTCCGCGGTCTCCGCTCCACCCGTCCGATCCGACTCACGGTCTGCCCACTCTCACGCTCGACGTGCTGCCTGCTCCACAGTCTCGCGCACCGGCGCGTCCGCGAGCACGTGCAGCGCAGCGCGGCGAGGAATCGCCGTCATCTCCGCCGCCGTCCCGACCGTCACCCGCAGCCAGCCGCGGGATGCTGACGTCGCGCACCAGCACGCCGCGCTCCAACAGCTTCGACCAGACCTGCCCGGCGTCGGCAGAGCCGCCGAACAGGCACGAAGTTGGCGTCGCTCGGCGCCACCGTCAGCCCGGGCCGACCAGCTCGGTGACCAGCCGGTCCCGCTGCGCCTTGATCTCGTCCACGGTGGCGAGCAGCTCGGACGGCGTGCGGCCAGCGCGCGCGCGAGCCGCGGCCTGGGCGAGCGCCGACAGGTGGTACGGCAGCCGGACCAGGTGGCACCGCGTCCACGACCGCCGGCGCGGCGGCGAGGTAGCCCAGCCGCAGGCCGGCCATGCGCGAACGCCTTGCTCATCGTGCGGGTGACCACCAGCCTGGGCGAGCGTGGGCAGCAACGGTGAGCGCCGACGCGGTGCCCGCGCCGGGCGAACTCCGCGTAGGCCTCGTCCACGACGACCATGCCGGTCGGTCGCCGCGACCACGGCCGGAGACGACGTCCGGGTCGAGGGCGGTGCCGGTCGGGTTGTTAGGCGAGCACAGCAGGACCACGTCCGGCCGCCGCGCGTTCGACCTCGGCCACCGCATGCTCGGCGCCGATCGAGAAGTCCCCGGCGCGGCGTGCCGTCCACGAAGCCGGCACCGACGCCACGGGCGATCAGCTCGTGCATCGAGTAGGACGGCGTGAAGCCGAGCACGGTCGCGCCCGGCCCGGCGAACGCCTGCAGCAACTGCTGGAGGATCTCGTTGGAGCCGTTCGCCGGCCACACCTCCGTGAGCCGACAAGCCCGTGCCCGAGGTAGGCGGCGAGGTCAGCGCGCGAGCGCGCCGGCCTCCCGGTCGGGATAGCGGTTCAGGCCGCCGGCGACGCGACGCAGACGGCGTCCGGCGATGTCGCTGACGACGACCGGCCGGCAGCGGGTGCGAGTTCTCGTTGGTGTTGAGCGCCACCGGGACGGACGAGTTGCGGGGCGCCGTAGGGATGCATCGGCCGCGCAGGTCGGCGCGCAGCGGCAGATCGAGCGAGGTCGACCGGCGCCGCGCCGCCGTCACTCATCGCCGACGCGGATCGTGACCGCGCTGGCGTGCGCGGGCAGGTCCTCGGCCTCGGCGAGCGTCGACGACGTGCGGTGCCGCCGTCGGCGCAGCGCCGCGGCGGAGTACTCGACCAGCGTGGACGCCCTGCAGGAACGTCTGCACCGACAGCCCGCGAACTGTGCCGGGCGCAGTCCCGCCGGTGGGCAGCACGTGGTTGGAGCCCGCGCAGTAGTCGCCGAGCGACACCGGCGAGTGCGGCCCCACGAACACGCGCCCGGCGTTGCGCACCCGTTCGGCCACCGACCGCGGCGTACGGCGTGATGATCTCAAGGTGCTCGGCCGCGTAGGCGTTGACGACCGCGATGCCGTGCGTCGAGGTCGTCGACGAGCACGATGGCCGACTGCGGCCCGGTCAGCGCCGTGGTGATGCGCTCGCGCGTGCTTGGTCGGCGGCGACCTGGCGGGCCAGCTCGGCGTCGACGGCGTCGGCCAGCGCCCGGGTCGGCGTGACCAGCACGCTGGCGCGCCAACGGGTCGTGCTCGGCCTGGCTGATCAGGTCGGCGGCCACGTGCGCGGGTCGGCGCGTGTAGTCGGCGAGGATCGCGATCTCGGTCGGGCCGGCCTCGGCGTCGATGCCGACCGACGCCGCGCAGCAGCCGCTTGGCCGCGGTGACGTAGATGTTGCCCGGCCCGGTGATCATGTCGACCGGGCGCAGCGCGCGCTCGGCGTCGCCGTAGGCCAGCAGCGCGATCGGCCTGCGCGCCGCCGACGGCGTACACCTCGTCGACGCCGAGCAGGCGCGCACGCGGCCAGGACGGTCGGATGCACCCGGCCGCCGTGCTCGCGCTGCGGCGGGCTGGCCACCACCAGCGACGTCGACGCCGGCGATCTGGGCCGGGCACCACGTTCATCACCACGCTGGACGGGTAGACGGCCAGGCCGCCCGGCACGTAGAGGCCGACCCGCTGGACCGGGACCCAGCGTCTCGGTCACCGTGCCGCCCGCGACGACCGATCGTGGTCACCGTCTCGCGGCGCTGCGCCTCGTGCGCGATTCGGGCCCGGCGGATCGACTCCTCAAGCGCGCGCGCGGACCTGCGGATCGAGCCGGGTGAGGGCGTCGAGAGCTCGCCCGGCGTGATTCGCGGATCGGCGACGTCGACCCCGTCGAAACTCAGCGACGCTCCCGAGCGGCGCGGTAACCGCGGTGCGCGACGTCCTCGACGACCGGGCGGACGGCCTCAGTGGCCGCGGCCACATCGACCGCGGCGCGGGGCAGCATGCGCTGCGCGCCGGAGCGCCCGGTTCGGCTCGGAAGGTCGAGTCTGCGCAGCATCCGCTGAGTCTATTGGTCCGGGGCACGGTGGACCGATCGGCGCTGCTCATCACGAGCGCAATCGGAAATCTGTGTCTACCGTCACAGAGTGTGGAGACCTCCTGCCCATCTTCCCCCTGCAGTACGTCCTGCTGCCCGGGATGCCGCTCCCGCTGCACATCTTCGAGCCGCGTTACCGCCAGCTGATCGCCGACGTCACTGACGAAGGCAGCGAGTGCTTCGGCATCGTCACGCTGCGGCGCGGCAACGAGAACGGACAAGGACGTGTTCATCGCCACGGTCGGGACCGTGGCCGACATCGTCGAACGTGAGCCCTATCCGGACGGACGCATCGATCTGCTCACCGTGGGCACCCGGCGGTTCCGGATCATCTCCGTCGACACCGAGGCGGCGTACCTGCGTGCCGAGGTCGAGTGGCTCGAGGAGGAGTTCGGCAAGATCGACGCGAGCCTGCTCGGCGACGTACGGCGCAACTGCCGCAGCTATCTGACGCGGCTGGCCGGGCCTGGGGCTACGAGCCGAGGACGACCTGTCCCACGACCCATTGAAGCTCTCCTACCAGGTAGCCGCCCACCCTGCAGCTGCCGTTGGACGAACGGCTCCCGCCTGCTGGATCAGCCCACCGTGGCCGCGCGGCTGGGCGCCGAGCGCGAACTACTGTGGCGCGAGATCGCCCTGCTGGGCGCCACCCGGCCATACCCGTGCCACCCCGGGTCATCGGGTCGGTGTTCGGCGCCAGCTGACGCCGGCGCCGGGGTCGGCGCTGGACCTGAACGCCGAGGTCATCCGAGGCCGAGGCAAGTGCCGCCACGAGATACGACTTTCACCAGGGCCGCGATGGCCTGGACCAGGAACAGACCGGTCATCTGCACCGACAACGGCAGCTGCCTTACGACGTTGGTGTTCGCCACCACCGTGTGGTTGCCCCCGCCAGTCAGGTACCGACCCAGGCCGCGACCAGGCTCCCGAGCGACACCGCCGATGGTCAACGCCAGCACCATCGCCGGCCCTCGGGCGGTCCGCCACCGCCAGGCCAGGAATCCGGCGATCAGACCCACGATGCCGGTGATGATCCTGAAGTGGGCGTCGGCACCGACCCAGCCCTCGGTCTCGTCCGGGATGATCACGCCGCTACCGATGTCGAATCCCTGGGTTCGGACCGTCCAGGCCTGCCAGACCACACCGGCGAGCACGCCGACCACGATCAGTGCCAGGACGACGAGCCCCACGGCGCGAAGCTCACGTCGAGTGAGCCACGGGTGGGCAGGGGGTGGCGGAGTCGCGGTCGGGATCTCTGCGGCGGCGGGACGGCGGCCCACGGCGCAGAAGGCGGGACGGTCCGCCCACGGTGCCGGGGTGGGGAGCCTGTGGCGGCGCGGGTGGCGGTCGCTGGGCGGGCGATGGCCACCGGCCCAGACCAGGCCGGTGGGGTCGGTTCGCTGCGGCGGCGTGGTCACCGCTTCGCCTCCGGGTCGCACCCGCGAAACCGCGGAGCCTTCTCGGCGCAGCGATTTCGTGGTTCTCACCGAGCCCGGTCCTGTCCACGACGTCCATCCTCGCAAACTCCGGCGCGGCGGTGGGCACGAGCAGCCGGCCGTCGGCCACGACGGCGACGACGGCGCGCCACAGGCCAGGCTCCTGCAGCGGATCGCCCGGGCAGCATGCACGAGCGCGGCGGATTCGCCCGGACGCAGCAGTACCAGTGCGGCCCCGAATCCCGGGTGCCGCCGCGGCCGCCTCGGTGGCCGCTCGCAACGCGCCGAGCCGCCCCAGCCCCGGCGTCGGCGAGCCGGTCCGGCTCGCGCGGATCCACGCCGGGGCTGGGTGCCGGTGTTGCCGAGGTCGGTGCCGTAACGCAGGGTCACCCCGGCCTGGACCAGGTCCGCGGCGTTCTGCTGCACGCCGCGGTCCCACTGCCGCCAGAGAAGAACGTCTGCAGCGGTCGAGACCACGCCGATCCGCGCGGCGGCGATGCCGTTCCGACGAGTTCGGGCGGCAGCCGCTCGGTCGGCGTATGGGCGAGCTCGTCGACCCCGGCGTCCACCGCGCGTCCGCACCATGTCGGCACGCAACGCGTGGGCCACCACCCGCAGCCCGGCCGAATGCGCTGCCTCCACGGTGGCGCGAACGGTCGCCGGGTCAGGCACCGGCCATCCCGTCGGAGCCGGGCTCCAGCGCGATCTTGATGACGTCGGCTGCCATGGCCAGATCGTTGCACCACCACTCCGGGCCTGCGCCGGATCGGCGGCGAACGTGGCGAAGCCGTCCCGTCCCCACGTCACGGACGGGTAGCCGCCCGGCGCAGTGAGGATCTGTGCGGCGACCGCGACGAACGGCTGGCCCGTCGGCGGGTCGGCGATGACCAGCTGCGCACCGCGCGGGCCACCGTCGGCCGGCGCCCCGAGATCGCGGACGGCCACCAGCCCGGTGGAGAGCGCTTGGGCACGTCACCGAAGGCCAGGTGCACGTGGGCGTCGATCAGGCCCGGCCCGATCCAGTGGCCAGCGGCCGCCAGTATACCGGCAGCCCCTCGGGCGCGTGCACCTGCGCCGACTGGGCCGATACGATCCACTCGGCCGGCACCGTCCACGACCACGCACGCCGTCGACCGGTGCCGCCGCGCCACCGGCCCACACCGTGCCGCGGGAGACGCGCACCGGAGCCGAGGCTGACGAGCCGGTCCGCCCGCAGCAGTCTCTCCAAACCGAACCGACGCCGTGGCACGCAAGCCATTCTTACTGGATCGCTGACCGATCGCTCGAGCCCGCCGCAGACTGGCGTCGCGATCGGTGCGCGCGCCATCCGGCGCTTGCGGGCAAGCAGCGCCCAGGCGCTGCGCCGCGATCCTGCTCTGCGCGCGAGCGCTCATCGCCTGGTGGTCGCCTCATTGTTGCGTTGCGCTGCCATCACCGCGAGCCCTCAACCGGTAGCCTTGCGCTGGCGCGCGCTGGCATGCAACGCCTGCCGGCGCCCGCGCCTGGCGATCCTGCTCTTCGCGCAAGCGCGCTGTACCTGGTGGTCGCCTCAACCATGCGTTGCGCTGTCCACCGCGTGCCACTCCAACCGGTAGCGCGCCAACGCGCGCGCTTCCGGCATGCGGCGCCTCACGGCGCCGCGCCTGGCGATCCCTGCTCTTCGCGCGAGCGTCATCGCCTGGTGGTCAGCGTCAGCCATGCGGTCCGCCGCTCGCAGCAGCGCTGCTTTGCTTCCGGTTCGCGGAGGGCGTCAGCCGTCCACCGCGCCGGAACCGCAGCAGGGCCTTGAGGTCGCCCATCAGCGCCGGGGTGCGTGTCACGCGAAGTCCGTCGGGCAAGCCGCAGGCGATGCCGCCGCTCGCCCGCGGCCAGCTCGAGATGCACCTCGGTGCTGCCCGGTGGGCGGCCAGCACCTCGCGCAGGCGGTCGACCAGCGGCGGGGTGCACCGGTGACGGCTGCAGGCTGATGCGCACCGGCCCGGCCGGTGCTCGCCGCGCCGGTCTCGGGCAGGCTGAGCTCCTGGGCGATGAGGGTGACCGTCTCGTCGCGGGTGTCCACCCGCCCGCGCACAGTGACGATGGCGTCCTCGGCCAGCTGCATGCCGTGCTTTCGTACGTCTTGGGGAAGAACAGCACCTCGATGGCGCCGGACAGGTCCTCGATCACCGCGCCTGCGCCCACGGCGCCCGCCTTCGTGATCTTGCGGGTCACCGACGAGAGACGATGCCCGCGATCGTCACCCAGCCCTCCTCGTGGCCCTCCGAGGTCAGCTCGGCGATCGACACGTCCGCAGCGTCGGCCAGGGCAGTGCTCGACGCCGAACAGCGAGGTGGTCGGAGACGTACAGTCCGAGCATCTCGCGCTCGAAGGCCAGCAGGTCGCGTCTTGCGCCACTCGCCGGTCGGTACCGGCACCGCGAAGATCGTCCACGGCGGCCGCCGGAACCGTCCACGAGCGAGCCGAACAGGTCGTCCGACCCATCGCCTCGGCTTCGCTTGGTGTCGACGACGGCGGTCGATCGGACTGCTCGTAGACGTTCATGAGCCCGCGCCGGGCTGTGCCCCAGCGAGTCGAACGCGCCGGCCTTGATCAGCGACTCGATGGTGCGCTTGTTGCAGACCACCGCGTCGACCTTGCGCAGGAAGTCGTGGAAGTCGGTGAAGCCGCCCTTCGGCCTCGCGGGTCGGCCACGATCGACGTCGACCACGTTCTCGCCCGACGTTGCGGACCGCGGACAGCGCCGAACCGGATGTCGGTCTCGCGACGGGGTGAAGTGGCCGTCGAGATCGTTGACGTCCGGCGGCAGCACCTGGATGCCCATCCGACGGCACTCGGCCGAGGTAGACGCGCGCATCTTGTCCTTGTCGTCGCGCGACCGACGGTGAGCAGCGCGGCCATGTACTCGGCCGGGTAGTTGGCCTTGAGGTAGGCGGTCCAGTAGGCGACCAGGCCGTACCCGGCGCCGTGTGCGTCTTGTTGAAGCGCGTAGTCGGAGAACGGGACGCAGCGATGTCCCACAGCGTCTTGATCGCGCCCGCGGAGTAGCCGCGTGCCAGCATGCCCGCCGGAGAACGGGACGTACTCGGCGTCGAGGATCTGCTTCTTCTTCTTGCCCATCGCGCGGCGCAGCAGGTCGGCCGGGCCGAGCGTGTAGCCGGCGACCTTCTGCGCGATCGCCATGACCTGCTCCTGGTAGACCGATCAGGCCGTAGGTCGTCGTCGAGGATCTCGGCCAGCGGCTCGGCCAGCTCGGGATGGATCGGCGACGACCGGCTTGCGGCCGTTCTTGCGGTCGGCGTAGTCGTTGTGCGCGTTCGGCGCCCATCGGGCCGGGCCGGTAGAGCGCCAGCGACCGCGGAGATGTCGTCGAACGATGTCCGGCCGCATGGACCGCAGCAGCGAGCGCATCGGGCCGCCGTCGAGCTGGAAGACGCCCAGCGTGTCGCCGCGGCCGAGCAGCTCGTAGCGTCGGCGGTCGGTCGAGCGCCAGACCGCTCGAGCGCCAGCGTCGATGCCGCGGTTGGCCGCGATGTTGGCCAGCGCAGTCGTCGATGACCGTGAGGTTGCGCAGGCCGAGGAAGTCCATCTTGAGCAGGCCGAGCGGCCTCGCAGGCGCCCGATAGTCGAACTGCGGTGATGATCGCGCCGTCCTGCTCGCGGCGCATGATCGGGATGATGTCGATGCAGCGGCTCGCTGGACATGATCACGCCGGCCGCGTGCACGCCCCACTGGCGCTTGAGGCCCTCCAGGCCGCTTGGCGGTGTCGACGACCTTCGGCTGCCTCGGCGTCGGTCTCGTAGAGGCGCGCGGAACTCGCCGGCCTCGCTCGTAGCGCTGGTGGGTCGGCGTCGAAGATGCCGGCGAGCGGGATGTCCTTGCCCATGACCGGCGGCGGCATCGACCTTGGTGATCCGGTCGCCCAGTCGAGAACGGGTAGCCGAGCACGCGGGCGGAGTCCTTGATGGCCTGCTTGGCCTTGATCGTGCCGTAGGTGACGATCTGGCGCGACGCGGTCCTCGCCGTACTTCTCGGTGACGTAGCGGATCACGTCGCCGCGCCGACGCTCGTCGAAGTCGATGTCGATGTCGGGCATCGAGACGCGGTCGGGGTTGAGGAACCGCTCGAACAGCAGCTCGTGCTCGATGCGGGTCGAGCTCGGTGATGCCGCAGCGCGTAGGCGACGCAGCGAGCCGGCGGCCGGAGCCGCGCCCCGGGCCGACCCGGATGCCGCTGCTCCTTGCGCACCAGGCGATGAGGTCGGCGACCACCAGGAAGTAGCCCGGGAAGCCCATCTGGCATGATGACGCTCGACCTCGTAGTCGGCCTGCGCCCGCGATGCCTGCCGGGACGCCGCCGCGGTAACGCGCCGCGCAGGCCGCGCTCGACCTCCTTGACGAACCAGGACTCCTCGCGTCTCGCCCGTCGGGCACGTGGAAGCGCGGCATGCAGGTTGGCGCCCTCGGTGGAACGTCGACCGTCGCAGCGCTCGGCGATCGAGCAGGGTGTTGTCGCAGGCCTCGGGCAGCTCGCGCCCAGAGCGCGCGCATCTCCTGCGGGGTCTTGAGGTAGAAGTCGTCGGCCGTCGAACTTGAACCGGTTCGGGTCGGCCATGGTCGTGCCGGACTGCACGCACAGCAGCACCTCGTGCGCCGTCGGCGTCGTCGGCGTAGCGTGTAGTGCAGGTCGTTGGTCGCGACCAGGCGGCAGGCCGAGGTCCTTGCCAGCCGCAGCAGGTCGCTCGCTGCACCCGCCGCTCGATGGCGCAGCCCGTGGTCCATCAGCTCGAGGTAGAAGTTGTCCGCGCCGAAGATGTCGCGGAACTCGGCCGCGGCGCGACGCGGCCTCGTCGTAGTTGCCGATGCGCAGCCAGGTCTGCACCTCGCCGGCCGGGGCAGCCGGTGGTGCGCGATGATGCCCGGTTGCCGTACGTGCTGGAGCAGCTCGCGGTCCATGCGCGGCTTGTAGTAGTAGCCCCTCGAGGCTGGCCAGGCGACGACAGCCGGAACAGGTTGTTGCATGCCCTGCGGTCGTCTCGGCGCAGCATCGTCATGTGGGTGTAGGCGCCGCCGCCGGAGACGTCGTCCTCGCCGCCGTCGGCCCAGCGCACCCGGCTGCGGTCGAACCGGTGGGTGCCCGGCGTCAGGTAGGCCTCCATGCCGATGATCGGCTTGACGCCCGGCGCCGGTGGCCTGCTTCTAGAAGTCGTAGGCGCCGAAGACGTTGCCGTGGTCGGTCATCGCCAGCGCCGGCATGCCCATCTCGGCGCGGTCTCGGCGAACAGGTCGGCCGAGCCGGGCCGCGCCGTCGAGCATGGAGTACTCGGTGTGCACGTGCAGGTGCACGAACTGCTCAGAAACCCATGCTCACCGCTCGTCGTCACCCTCGATGTCGCGCGCGTCCGGGGTACTGACCATCTTGCTCCTGCCGGGCGGCCTCGCCGTGCGCAGCCCCGGTGGCTGCTCGGTGTGTCGCTGCCCCGAATTCACCCGTCAGTCGCGCCTCCGGCGCCGACAGCAGTCCGGGCGCTGCGCGGGCCACCGGGTCCCAGACGCCACTTAGGCTGACGTCCGAGGGTTCGTCCGAACGCGGCCAACAGGAGGCGTCGATCGCGGACTTCGGTGAGATCAAGGACAAGATCCTGGGGCACAGGGACCAGGTGGACAAAGGTATCGACGAGGCCGGCGACGTCGTGAAGGACAAGGTCGGACACGAGGCGCAGGTCGACCAGGGCGTCGAGACGGCCGAGGCGGCCTGTCGACAAGCTCGACGGCAACTGAGCCTCAGCCTGCCAACGGCGCGTCCAGCGGCTTGGTCGGAAGCCGCAACTCGGTGGTGTCCGAGAGGTCGTGCAGACTGCGCTGACCTGAGCGCCGCGTAGCCCAGGCGGGCGTAGAGCCGGTGGGCCTGCGCCGGCGAATCGGCGGTCGCTCCAGAGCCGGACGGTGCGGGCGCCGTGCGTCGACCGCGTGGCTGCGCTCCACGACGATCCACCCAGCGCCGCGCCGAGGCCGCGGCGGCGGGGCCGAGGCGGCCACGTACAGGACCCGAGTCCCGCCGGCGGCGCCGTCACTCCAGCGGCTTCACGCCCACGCAGGCGGCCAGGCCGTCGTCGGTCGTCCACCACCCACATCCGACGCGGTGATCCCAGCACCGGCCGTAGTACGGCGGCCGGGCGGCGCCAGCCAGGGCTCCTCCTCGTCGATGGCCAGGACGACGCCGGGGTACTCCGCCCAGCAGCCGCCGATGGGTTTGATCAGCGCAGCCGAGTCGGAAGTCGCTGCGTCGCGCATCGCGCAGGCCGGGTTGCCGGTCGGCTGGCTCACCGGTCTGCCTGGGCTGGCCCACGCACACCGCGCCCATCGCTGGCCATGCCTGCCAAAACGCGCGGCGTGCTGCGGAGCTTTTTCGTGGGGTGATCTCACCGGAACAGATCAGGGCGTGCTGCAGATCGGGCGGCAACGGCGAGACGAAGGTGACGCTGCTCACCGCTCGCCGGGATGGGTGAACGAGAGCTCACGCTGGGCGTGCAGCCACTGGCGGTGCAGGCCCAGCCGCGCGGCCAGCACCGGGTCGGCGCCGTAGGTCAGGTCGCCGACACACGGATGCCGGATGGCGGCCATATGTGCACCCGGATCTGGTGGGTGCGCCCGGTCTGCGGGTCGATGTCCAGGAGCGACGCCGCCGGGAACGCCTCGACGGTGTCGTAGTGGGTGACGCTGGGGCCGGCCGCCTGCCACGACCGCGAACTTGTAGTCCCGCGCCCGGGTGCCGGCCGATGGGCGCGTCGACCGGCCTGCCGCGGCTCCGGGTCGGGGTGACCCTGCACCAGCGCCGGGTAGCGCTTGTCGACTGCCCGGTCCGCCGAGAGGCGCGCTTCAACGCCGTGTAAGAGCGCCGCCCGCTGGCCGCGACCACCGGCACCCCGCTGGTGCCCGCGTCGAGGCGGTGCACCACGCCCCCGGCGCTCGGCCGCGCCCGAGGTGGACACCCGCAGGCCCTGCGCGGCGATGCCGTCGACGACGGTCGGTCCCACCCACCCTGGGCTGGCGTGGACGGCGGCGCCGACCGGTCTGACCGACGACCACGAGGTCGTCGTCGGCGTAGAGGATCGGCAGGCGGCGGACGGCCGGCGCGGGCCTGGGCACCCGGCGAGGGGTTCGGGCAGGCGCACCTCGAGGAGCTGCCCGGCGCGCACCGGGTGCGTGCCTTCGACCCGGCGACCCTGTCGAGCAGAGCGTCCCCACGCACCAGCCGACGATGGCGGCGGCCGTGGTCCGCCAGGCCGAACAGGCGGGCCATCGGCCGCGTCCAGGCGCATCTGGTCCAGGCCGTCCGGCACCGGCAGGAGCCGGGTCTGCAGCCATCGGTGGCGCGCTGCTCGGACGTGGGCTGCGGCGGCCCTCGAGGTCGATGCCGCGCAGGACGAGAAGCACGGCGAGGATGCCGCCGCAGACGATGGCGGAGTCGGGCGAGATTGAAGATCGGGTAGTGCACCCCGTTCGGGCCGAAGACGCTGATCCAGCCCACGACGTGGCCGCGGCCCACGCCCGGCTGGCGGAACGAAGCCGGTCCACCAGGTTGCCCAAGCGCGCCGCCGAGGGGACGAGGCCCAGCGCGACGGCCCAGCCAGCAGCGACCGCAGCCGGCCGGCCACCCGCGCGATGACGACGGTGACGACACCGGCGATGACCGTGAGCACGATCGTCATCCCGGTGCCGAGGGAGAAGGCTGCTCCGCTGTTGCGGGCGACGTCGAGGTGGGCGGCGCCGCCGGAGCAGCCGGACCGGCGCGCGCCGCCCTCGAGGTGCGCGACGACCGATCACGCCTCGAGGAGATCAGGTCGGCCACCAGAACGATCACAGCCGTGAGGACGAAGATCCCCACCCGCGACCGGGTCAGCTTCCTCCGGCGCGGGCACCAGCCCATTCTGCACACCTTGAGGGCCGCTGGCGAGGCTGCCGCTACCGGCGCTCCCTCGCGCTGCTTGCACTCGACATCCAGCGTGGCCATCGGGAAGGCCTGCAGCCGGGCCCGCGGGATCGGCTTGCCGCAGCGCTCAGCAGTAGCCGTAGGTTCCGGCGTCGATGCGCTCGACCGCGCGCTGCATCTGGCTGAGCAGGTCGAACCGGTTGGCCGCGATGGAGAGCTCCCGCTCGCGTTCGAACGTGCTTGCCGCCGGCGCTCGGCCTGGTCGTCGCCGGCGCCCGTCGGCGCTGGAGCTCTGCAGCTCGGTGAGCTCGGCGAGCCGAGGAGTCGTACTCCTCCTGCATGTCTCGATCTCGGCTATGAGCTCCTTGCGGATCTTGGCCAGGTCCCGCGCGTTCCAGTCCGCGCCACGGCCCGCTGATGCCGGGCCGGGGCCCGCTTGGCGGGTGCGACCTTCTGGACCGGCGGCGCGACCTTCTTGGCCGGCGCGTGGACGACGCACGGTGGTGCGCCGTCGTCGGCGACGCCTTGGTCGCCGTCGGGACCTGGTTGCGGTCGCGTGGCGCCTTGGCCCGCGCCTGGGCCGCCTTCTTGGCCGCACCGAACGCACGGGCTCCGTCCGCGCGCGGAGTGCCTTGGCCGTCGAACGCCGCGGCGCTGTGTGGTTCGCGTCGGGAGCCGCCTTCTGGCCGGTGCCTTCGCCGGGGCCGAGGCTCCGTTTGCGGGTGCGGCCTTCGCCCGCTGTCGCTGGCGGGGCCTTCTTCGCCGCCGCCTTCTTGGCCGGTGTCTTCACCGCGGCTCTGGCCCGCCCGGTCATGGTGGCTCCCTCCCGGCTGGCGGCATGGTGCGCCGCCACACTCGGGCGGGGTCGGGGGTGGCGCAGCAGGCACCAGCAAAGGCGGCAAAGCATAGGAGCGCCTCGCCGATCTCGCCACACACCACGCCGGGCGCCGAATTCTGGCGGGCTCCGTCCCCTACACATCGAGCCAGCGACGACGAGGACGAGTAGCGCCGCGCACGAGCAGGAGCGACCCGGGGACAGTGCGAGCCCGGGGCCACCGGCCGGCCGCGAAGATCACCTCCGAGCTCCGGAAGAACGGGCGCAGGGCGCCCCACTGACCCGGACCCGAATGAGTGGGCCGCCGCTGGCGGCGTCAACGAGGGTGGTACCGCGGCCGCATCGTCGTCCTCGCGCCCCGAACGATGCCGAGGAGTTGCCCATGTACCCCGCAGACTCCCGCTCACCGCCGCTTCGTTGCGTCCAACCGCCGGAGCGCGGAGGGCTGCCCGAGATGACCGGCTACGAGCCGCTCCCCCGCACGTCGACCTGCCCGCCATGGACGGCGACGTCCATCGCACTGTGGCGCGAGCGCAAGGTCTTCCAGCGCAGCCTGAGGCCACCGCCGCCGGGCCGCAGTGGACGTTCTACGAGGGCCCGCCGACCGCCAACGGCATGCCCGGCACCCACCACGTCGAGGCCCGGGTCTTCAAGGACGTGCTTCCCGCGCTTCAAGACGATGCAGGGCTACCACGTCGCCCGCAAGGCCGGCTGGGACTGCCACGGCCTGCCGGTCGAGCTCGCGGTGGAGAAGGAGCTCGGCTTCACCGGCAAGCCGGACATCGAGGCGTACGGCATCGCCGAGTTCAACGACGCGGTGCCGCGAGTCGGTGCTGCGGCCACGTCGACGCGTTCGAGGCGATGACCGAGCGGATGGGCTACTGGGTCGACACTGCGACGCACGCCTACCGGACGATGGACCCGCGTACGTCGAGAGCGTCTGGTGGTCGCTGCAAGCAGATCTTCGACAAGGGCCTGCTGGTCGAGGACTTCCGGGTCGCGCCCGTACTGCCCGCGCTGCGGCACCGGCCTGTCCGACCACGAGCTGGCCGCAGGGCTACGAGACCGTCGTCGACCCGTCGGTGTACGTCCGGCTTCCCGCTCACCTCGGGCCCTACGCCGGCCGGCGGCCATGCTGGTCTGGACGACGACGCCGTGGACGCTGGTCCCAGCAACGCGCGGTCGCCGTGCACCCGGACGTCACCTACGTCGTCGGTCAGCGACGGCGCCGAGACGCTGGTCGTCGCCGAGCCGCTGGTCGAGGCGTCCTCGGCGAGGGCTGGACGGTGCACGGCGAGCGTTCACCGGCGCGGAGATGGAGCGCTGGACCTACCAGCGCCCGTTCGACGCTCGTCGAGTGCCCGGCCGCGCGCACTTCGTCGTCACCTGGCGAGTACGTCACCACCGAGGACGGAACCGGGCTGGTGCACCAGGCGCCCGCGTTCGGCGCCGACGACTTGAGCCGGTCCGCCGCGCCTACGGCCTGCCGCTGGTCAACCCGGATCGACGCCCGACGGCACGGTTCGAGCCGAGGATCCGCGCTCGTCGGGCGGGCATGTTCTTCAAGGACGCCGACGAACCGCTCGTCGCCGACCTGCGCCGCGCGCGGCCTGCTGTTCGCGCCACGTCGGCGTACGAGCACAGCTACCCGCACTGCTGGCGCTGCCACACGCCGCTGCTGTACTACGCGCAGCCGTCCTGGTACATCCGCACCACCGCAGCGTCAAGGCCGACCTGCTGCGGGAGAACGAGAAGACCAACTGGTACCCGGAGACGATCAAGCACGGCCGGTACGGCGACTGGCTGCACAACAACATCGACTGGGCGCTGTCGCGCAGCCGGTACTGGGGCACGCCGCTGCCGATCTGGCGCTGCGACGCCGACCACAGTCGACATGGTCGCGTCGGCTCGCTGGCCGAGCTTGTGCGAGCCTGACCGGGCGGGACCTGTCGGCCTCGACCCGCACCGGCCCTTACGTCGACGACGACGTCAGCAAGGACGGCGACGACGGGCGTGTACCGCCGCGTCCCGCGAGGTCATCGACGCCTGGTTCGACTCGGGGTCGATGCCGTTCGCGCAGTTCGGGCTACCCTGCGCACGAACGCCGAGCTGGTCGAGCTGACGCTACCCGGCCGACTTCATCTGCGAGGCCATCGACCAGACCCGCGGCTGGTTCTACACGCTGATGGCCGTCGGGCACGCTGGTGTTCGACCAGTGCTCCTACCGAACTGTCGTCTGCCTCGGCCACATCCTCGGCCGAGGACGGCCGCAAGATGAGCAAGCACCTGGGCAACATCCTCGAGCCGATCCCGCTGATGGACCGGCACGGTGCCGACGCGGTGCGCTGGTTCATGCTGGCCAACGGCTCGCCTTGGGGACCACGGCGCATCGGCGACAAGGTGCTCGAGGAGATCGCTCCTGAAGGTGCTGCGCACGTACTGGTCGATCGCCTCTTCCAGACGCTGTACGCCCGAGAGCCAGCAACTGGACGCCTGGCGACCCTGCGCCGGATCTCGCCGACCGTCCCGTCCTCGACCGGTGGGCGCTGTCCGAGGCGCACCGGGTTGCGTTGGAGGTCGACGCCGCGCTGGAGGCGTTCGACACCCAGCGTGCCGGGCGTGTCCTGACCGGCTACATCGACGAGTTGTCGAACTGGTACGTGCGGCGCTCCCGGCGTCGGTTCTGGAGCGGCGATCCTGCGGCCCTGGCGACCCTGCACGAGTGCCTCGCACGTCCTGACCACGCTGCTGGCGCCGTTCGTGCCGTTCGTGACGGAACGGGTCTGGCAGGCACCCTTCGCCGAACAGGCGCAGGTGGAGTCGGTGCACCTCGCGGCCTGGCCGACGATCGACCCGGACCCGGAGTGATCGACGCCGGCCTGGCCGAGCAGGTGCAACTGGTCCGGCGTGGATCGTCGAGCTGGGCCGGGCCGGCCCGCGCCGAGAGCAAGGTCAAGACGCGTCAGCCGTCGGCCCGCGCCCTGGTCTCCGCCACCGGCTGGAGCGACCTGGACGAGGAGCTGCGCCAGCACGTACGTGACGAGCTGAACGTGGTGGACCCGAATCGCTACGTGACGCCGGCGAGGTCATCGATGTGACGGTGAAACCGAACTTCAAGGTCTTGGGTAAGAAGTTCGGGCCCCGGATGAAAGAGATCGCCGCCTGGATTGCCGCGGCGCCGCCCGGAGGCATCGCCGAGTCCCTGCATCAACAGGGGATCCGTCGTCCTCGGCGGCATCACGTTCACGGCCGAGGAGCTGATCGTCAACCAGAGCCCGGCCAGCGGGTGGGCCGTGACGAGCGACGGCGCTGAGACGGTCGCGCTCGATCTCGAGCTGACCGCACACCTGCGCCGGGCCGGCTCTAGCTGCGCGGAGATCGTGCGGATCGTCCAGGAGGCGCGCAAGAACGCCGGCCTCGACGTGAGCGACCGCATCGAGGTGTTCTGGCAGGTGGGCGGCTCCGCCCGAGCCTGCTGCGGCCATCGAGGAGCACGCGGACGAACTGCGCGCCGAGGTGCTGGCCACCTCCCTGACGCACGGCGCGCCCGCGGATCCGGGCCGGGTGGGGCCACTGGCAATGACGAGGAGCTGGGCCTTACGTACTGGCTGCGTCGGACCTGATGGACCGAGCCGGTTGGCGCCAGGTTTAAACGTGCCCGCGACCCGGGCGCTTCCTGACCTCGTCGACGCAGCGTGCCTCGCCCTGACACTCCTGGTCCTGCATGAGGACACTCGGTGGTCAACTTACGTGGCCACGGCGGCCAGTCCTTCGCCTTCGTTGAGTTTCGTGGTGATTGCCCGATGTGGCTGGACAACTGCGGGGCCGGCGGGACGCCAGCAGCCATGGAGTCGTGCAGTTCTCGTTCCTCTGGCTGACCTGCGTCGTCTTCCCGCCGTTCCCGACAGCCCTGGTCGCGACCGTCGGTCACCAGACGCTGACCCGAGTGCTCTACTTCGGCACCGATGGCCGCGGCCGCGCTGAGCCTGACGCTACTGAGCTGGTCGGCGGACCGCGCCCCGTCGATCCGCGCAACCCGACGCCGCTACCGCGACCACGTCGTGGGCACTGCCGTCAATCGCGGGTACTTCGCCCTTGCGCTGGGCGTGGCGCTGCTGCTCCCGTCGGTCGGGAACGTCGCGCTGCTCCAGCTGTTCCTGACGACGCCGACGGTGAAGCTGATCCGCCGGCGCCGCTGAGCCAGGAACGGCCTACTGGCCGGGGTTGTTGCCCTGCTCCGGGTGCCGCCCCGCTCGAGGTCACGCAGTTGCGACTCGAGGTAGCTCTTCAGCCGGGTGCGGTACTCGCGCTCGAACGTGCGCAGCTCGTCCACGTGCTTCTGAAGTGCGCCGCGCCGGCTCTCCATGGCCTCGTTCATCGCCGCCGCGCGCTGCTCGGCATCCTGGACGACCTTGGTGGCGTGCGGTGATAGGCCGAGGAGCCACGAGGCCCGCGCCGTCACGCCTGCCGCGACGCCTCGGTGGCATAGTCGTAGTCCGCGAGTCGACCCGGAAGCTGACCGAGCGTTGAATGGAACCGCTGATTCAGGAGGACCATCCCCCATCGGCCGAAATCTCGAGAGGACGAATGGGTTCTGGGGCATTCCGTCGTTGTGTACGGGCTTGTCCATAGGCGGGGCGGTGCTCCTCGCCAAAGCGGAGTCACGCGCGGTGAAGAATGGGCTTGCGGGTGTGGGGACATCCCTTCAGCGTTTCCGGCTATGGAGAGCACTGCTGCAAGCGATGTGAGAAAACAAAGGAGGACCGACGACCGATCATTGCGGTCTCCTCCTGAAATCCAGGAGCCACCGTGTATACCGCATCTGTCTCGGTAGCGCTGACCCAATCATGCTCTACCCTCGCCTGTAGGCCTTTGAGGAGGACCAGCGACTGCGCATCCGCCGTGGCGCGAGACTTGTCCCCGAAGTTCGCGTCGAGCGCGCCGAGCTGTGGCTGCCGGGTCAGGCGAAAGCCGCCCATCGACGAGCCGTGGCAACCCACGTTCGAGCAGGTCAGCGCGTCCACATCGTGCTGATCGCGTCATCGAAGCGGTAGGTGGTCGCGCGACAGCACCTGCCTCAGCGGCTTCGATGCCGTTGGGAAGGTCTCGTTGAGGGTGCCGGTGCAGCTGATGAGGGCACCGGTGTAGCCGATGAGTAGCGCCGGCGGCTCCGGATCACGAGGAGAGGTTTGGCGCGAGCGCCCTTCAGCGTGAGCCCTGGAGGGCCTTCAGCCAGACCCGGATCGTCGCCGTGCCGAAGTGCATCCGGAAAGCCGAACGCGTTCAGGATCGAGGTGTAGAGATTGTGCGTTCCCAGGCGTTGGATTGGTAACCGTAGGGCGCCGTCGATTTGTTGCAGTTGATGGCGTGTCCCGTTGGCGAAGCCCCCCGCTGATCCTGCGAGAGCAGCGGTACGTCGTTATGTTGTTCTCGCTATGCACCGAGCTGCTGGAGAATCTGCTCGTGCGTACAGCATGAGTTGTCGAGCATGGTCCCGTTGCCCTGGGGATTGGTGTCGCGGCCTGAGGAGGCGCTTGAACAAAACCCACAAACCAATTGCCGATTACGAGAGCATTCATCCAGCCACTTTTGCTGGTTCGCGGCGTCGGTCCCTGAGCCCCGCAGTTCCTGGCGATGGTGGGTGCGGAGTGGCCGATGTCGAACTCCGGACTGACCGTACGGCTGCGGCAGCCAGTTCGTGATGATGTCGGCGAGGCGGCCACTTGCGTGAGGCCGCCAACGCAGCGCTGCCAGGATGATGTCGACCATGATCGGGCCAGTCTTCTTGATTGGCATCGTCGATGGAGTGGTCGACCGTCGGTGGGGTGCACGTGATGGCGCTGGAGCGCCTTGATGCGCCGTTCGAGCTCGCTCAGGCGCCGCGGGCATCGACGACTTGACGATCCTGGCTGGAGATCCGTCCTTGCAGCGCTCGGTAGCCATCCATGGCGCCATCGAGCACGCTGACGCTCATCGACTGGCGCCGACGAGCTGGGTTCGGCGAACCATCTGAACCCGCCGAGGTACGTATCGAAGGCCTTCCTGGCTGGTCTCGCTCTCGAGCGGCTGGTTGGGGCCCTGAGAAGGGCGCCTGTACTGGTGGCCGTACACACCCACGTTGACGGAGGTGGAACGCCGGTGCGCTATGCCCTGGGGCAGGCGCTAGCGATCACCTGATCGATCGATGGCGCTTGCGCGATGATCGGTGCCTCCCTTTCCGTCGGGAACCCGGTCGCCAGCCCGGACGTGAATGATCTGTTGGCCTGCGCCGTATCGCCAAGGTAGGGCGACTGAATGCGCGCTGGCGGCGCTGTCGACGCCGGTGACCACGAGGAGCTTGTTCGGTGGGACCCCGAGTGATCGAGTGAATGGGCCCGGAGCTTGAGTGTTGTCTCCCGGGATCGGTGGAGCCCGCAGGCTGTTCTTGCTCCGAGCCCAGGCCGTCGAACTTGTCACCGGGCTTGTTGATCTCGTAGCGGCCCAGTTGGTCGCCGTCCCGCGCCATGCCGAAAGACCACGATGAAGCGCAGAGTGCACCGTTGGCGCTGGTGCCAGGCTCACCGCGCGCCTCGTGGGTGGCCTCGAGAATGGGCGAGCGCCAGGCCCCCTGAGACCGTAGAAAGGCACGACGACCGAAGTCGACCTCGTCGCATCACGGTGCCCTTTCGCATGTGTATTGAATGCGGGACTGTCGACGATGGCGAAGAGCGCATCGCGCATGTTCTCGTCGTGGAGAGAGTCGCTTCTGGTACGTAGTCGAGCGACGTCGTCTCTTCGGGGGCGACACGCGCGAACGACCCACGCCAGAAGCGGGACGCGATGCAGTCGCTGACCCCGGCGGCTGCCCGCGACCTCGCAGAGAACTCGATCGCGCTATTTGATCGCGCCGGCAGCACTCCGACCGCGAGCTCGCCGGTCGCGTCGATGGGCGCGGTGTAAGGCGTGCCCGTAGGGGACTTGCCGCGTTCTCCGCCATCGCCATTGTCCCCAGCGCATCGAAGTGGCCTGCGCGAAACCCGCGGGTTGATTCGAGTGGCGTTTCTGATGGTGTCGACCACGTTCGCTGCGTGACCGCTCCTGGAATCGAAAGCGTCTTGCCGGTCGGGTCTGTGATGCCACCCTCGGGAGCCATCGTCCATCGCGGCGTGGGCAGAGGCGGAAACGTCATGCACAAGAACTCCCTGAGCACCGCTGCACCACGGCGAATGGGCGAAGGGAAGTCGGGGTTCGCATACACGAGAAGAAACGCCGCGCGCGTGAGCAGCCCCCGCACGTCGGCAGGGAGCGTGACCCAGCCCCAATTGCCCCCGTCGGACCGTTCTTCACACCATAGAGTTGGGCGAGCGGGCCACGACGTAAGCGTCGGTCGACGTGAAGAGGTCGCACGCTCGCGCCCTTGTCAGCAATACGTAACTGAACGAAGTACAA
>ERZ1370068.10023-contig-8756_pt1 | contig 24588 bp, 31 predicted proteins | sample MGYA00561227_ERZ1370068 | MGnify/ENA primary metagenome ERZ1370068 (study PRJEB38410, sample SAMEA6850437) | metagenome | study: Metagenomic assessment of the ecological functions of the soil: analysis of the soil microbiota associated with the...
CTGCCGCAGTTGCTATGTCGTTCTGAACGTTGGTCCCCGAGACGCTGTCGAACACACAGGTACCATGTCGACGAACAGTGCCGTGTCGACCCGATCGAGCGCCACACGGCGCCGAGCGAGCACCGATCGCGGTCATACGCCGCCGGCCTTGAGGAGTTCGCGTCGTCGACTGACCATCGCCGTGGGGTTCGTCAGATCTTCCGCTGCCGCCATCGATCTTCGACGTTCGCGCGCAGGGATCGACGCCGCAGCGGCACAGATTGCGCGCGAGCGGCTTCGTTGATCGACCGCATGATCATTGCCGCCGCCACGTCGCCCGTCACCGGGCAGAGTGAATGATGAGCGTCATACTTACCGCATGCCATTGGCCCGTCGGCCGGCTGCGATCGCGGTCGAGATCAGCCAAAGCGCGATATAGAGTCGCGACTGCCGACGCCGGTTGCCGTTGACGTTATGCGATGGCGTTGTTTGTTGATGGCTAGGCGGGATTTGAATGGCGATCGATCGGCATCGCTAGATCCTGATCGTAGAGCCCGGCGCGTTGTCGCATCGGCGACGAAGGTCTGGCGACACAAAGCGATGCACGATGATCCGTTGCTGGGACAAAGATTGCCGATTTATGGCGAAGCCGATCGTCTCTGAACGCCGGTATGTATCACGCGATACTGGGCGCAACGGCGGCTGATCTTCACCACGATCGCGGCGCCGATTTGCGCAGGATCTGTGTTGTGATGATGACGCAATCCGATGTTTGTCGCCTGCGCTGACCAGCCATGAAAGACATGCATCGGTTATGCCGCCGTTTTGTCGCGCCTATTCACGCGGCGATCGCCGCGCTCGCGCAGGCGATGCCACACCCGAGGTCGCGAGTCGATCAGCGAAGGCGTCGATGTTGCGCCAAACACGCCGCTTTCGCGTCCGATGTCAGTGTCGCGCCCGGCTGGGGCTGGCGGTAGCGCGCCGTTAGTGCCGGACGTCAGCGAGCGTCGCCCGAAGCCCATCTCGCTTGCGCCGGCGACGACCCGGCGGCCGGCTTACTTCGCTCCTCAGAGGGAGGCGATAAAAAGCAGGGGCGCCCGCAACGCGGATCGATATCAGTGCGAGTCACGACGAGCAGTTCGCCGCCCAGCGAGGTCGAGACCAGCAGCATGGAATATGGCCGCGCTGAATCACACGGATATTCGCTTGTTAGTCGGGCTGTCGCCTTATTGAGTTGACCGATTGCAGATTCGTCATCGCCAGCTTGTCGCCGGCGTAACAGGCGGTGCAGCTGAAGCTCGCGCACTGCTGACGTATATACCCGTAGACGGTTCAGTCACAGCCATGGCGGCGCCGAGTGCCGTCTGGTACTGCGGTCGCGTCACGACTCGCTTGCCGATAAAAAACGGGATAGCTGATGGAACAGCCCCAGCTTGATCGATCTTACACGCCGAACGACCGGCATGTACGTCTCGATACGACGGCGAGCCGCCGCGCATACGCAAAACGATCGATCACGGCCCGTGGGACGACGCAACATGGCACAGTATGATTAGACTTCATCACGACACTCACGACTAAAGATGCCGAACACGCCGCCGCGGGATCAAAATCATCAACGCAAAGCTGAGACTAGTGGTGACCGTCGAGACGTCTGGCGTTGTCGGAGGTTCACGCTCGTCCATGCCGACGCAATTCGAAGCTCGTCCGCCACCGAGTCTTGCGGAAGGCGTGCCGAGTCGAAGTTTTACGATACCGAGTGGCAGCGCGAGCGCGGCTTCGAGATCACGGTCTTGTCGACTGCACGAAGCCGCGCCGTCCGCACAGGCAGCAGCGGTCCGTAAACCGCCGGCCGCGCACGGTCGGACCAACCTACCTGAGGTGGTCGACCGGCGAAACCGAGCAGAGCTGTCGCAAAATACTGCGGTGCCGGCGATCACGCCGGCCAGCCGTCCCGCTTTCCTCACAAACAGAACGCGGGCGCGCCGATAGTTGAATTTCAGAAATAATCGCGATCGCCACCTACCTGTTACCGGTCGCGGTAAACCCGGTGGCTTGCGCAACAGCCAGATCATATGGCGTTGACAACGCGAGGGTCTGCCGACGGCAGTGACACCACCGTCTGGCGCATCAGCTTCGCAAAGCCCGGCCAGAACGACCAGATCACCCAGGCAGGCCGACGCTGCCTGTGAGCGTCGCCATGTCGGCAACGAATCCGCCGCGCCGACACGATGACGAGTCCGACCGCGGTTGGCAGCGCCAGCAGAACGCGAGCCGCCAGTCGAACGCGGAAGCGCGGTTCGCGTCGCCGATGTTGCAGAGCGAGGGCAGCAACACCGTACGATGACCCCACCAGCGCGCCGGAAATTCCGATCAACGGTCGGCGAACGCCGTCGCCGAAGCAGTAGCATCAGCTGCCGATCGCGCGGCCGACGCCGGCAGTTCATGGCACGCCGGGACGCGGGGATCGGATGAACGATCTGTCGCCCGCGTTGATGAAGGACGGCGAGACGCGCGGCGAAATGGGCGTCGCCGGAGAACGCGGAATCGCGAACGGTAGATATCGCCAGGCCGGCGCGATCAGCGATAACAGATGGGAACATTTATTTCGCCGGCATGAAAGTCGCCGGCGAGCATCCGCCGAGCAGCGTGCCGGTGCTGGCGCAGCGAGACAGCCGATCGCGCCTGAATGGGGCCGTGTGGCAGCTGGTGCTGGCGATATGGCGTGACGAGACATCAACATATAGCGCCGCAGCAGGTCCTGCCGCGGCGCCTGTTTGCCGAGGGCGCGTTCTCGCAGGCGTTCGTGCCGATCCTTGCCGAATATCACCGCCAGCGCGGGCCGGACGAAACGCGGCTATTGGTCGGGCGCGTCGGCACGGTGCTCGCGCTTGCGTTGCTCGGCGTGACGCTGCTCGGCGTTCTGGCGCGCGCCGTGGCTCGTCTACTTGCTCGCCGGCGGCTTCGCGCAAACGCCCGGCAAAGGTCGAGCTGACCGCGCGGAATGATCCGGATCGTGTTCCCGTACATCCTGTTCATCTCGCTGACGTCGCTCGCCGGCGGCGTGCTGAACGTCTACCGCCGCTTCGCGATTCCCGCGTTCACGCCAGTGCTGCTCAACGTCGCGATCATCGCGGCGGCGTTGTTTCTCGCGCCGCACGTCGATCCGCCGATCGTCGCGCTCGCCTGGGGCGTGTTCGTCGGCGGCATCGCGCAGCTCGCATTTCAGGTGCGACCCTCATCAAGCTTGCGATGCTGCCGCGGCCGTCGTTCGATCTATCCGATCCCGGCGTCCGGCGCGTGCTCCGCGCGATGGGCCCGGCAGTGGTCGGCGTGTCGGCCGCGCAGATCTCGGCGCTGATCAACACGCAGCTCGCGGCATTGCTCGGCAACGGCGCGATCTCCTGGATCACTTACGCCGACCGATTGATGGAATTTCCGAGCGCGCTGTTGGGCGTCGCGCTCGGTACGGTGTTGCTGCCCTCGCTCGCCCAGCATCACAGCGACGCGAACCACGCGCAATATTCCGCGTTGCTCGACTGGGGACTGCGGCTCGCGTTCCTGCTGGCGCTGCCGGCCGCGGTCGGACTCGGGCTCCTGGCATTGCCGCTCGTGTCGACGCTCTACCAGTACGGCAAGTTCACCGTTGCCGACGCATGGCAGACGCGCGACGCGCTCCTGGGTTACAGCGTCGGACTCTGCTGGGGCTGATCCTGGTCAAGATTCTGGCGCCGGGCTTTACGCGAAGCAGCTGATGCGCACGCCGGTGAGGGTCGCGTTCCTGACGGTGGTGATCACGCAAGTGCTTGCGGTGCTCTTCGCGTGGGTCGTCGGGCTCGGTCCCGCGGGACTCACCCTCGCGACGAGTGTCGGCGCCCGCGTCAACGCCGGCTTATTGTTCTGGCTGCTGCGCAAGCACGGGTTTTACGCACCGCGACCGGGCTGGCTGCCCTTCGTGCGGCAAGGTGGCCGTCGCGTTGGCCGTGCTGGGTGCGATTTTGGCGTGGCTGTCCGGCGCGCCCGCGTTCTGGCTCCAGGCCGGCTTGTGGGAAAGCGGGACGGCTGGCCGGCGTGACGATCGCCGGCGCCGCGGGTATTTTGCGACGCTTTATCTGCTCGGATCCGCTTCGCCGATTTCAACCGGCGCGAAGATATCAGGCGAGTAGGTTGGACTCCACGGTTGCGGCCGTGACGCGACCAGCCGGCGGTTTTACGATGGACCGCTGCCCTTTTTGTGCGGACAGCGCGGCTTCGTGCAGTCGGCATAGAGATAAAGCCGCGTGCTCGCTGATCTCGAAGCCGCGCTCGCGCGCTACGCGCTGCTGCCGCCTTTCGATTTCGGCGTCGTAGAACTCTTTCGACTCGGCCGCACTGCATGCACACAAGATGATCGTGGTGCTTCCTTCGTTCAGCTCGAACACCGCTTTGCCGGATTCGAAGTGGTGGCGGACGAGCAATCCCGCCTGCTCGAATTGCGTCAGCACGCGATAGACGGTGGCGAGCCCGACGTCGAGACCTTCCGACAACAGCTGCTTGTAGACGTCCTCGGCGGTCAAATGCCGCACCTTGGTCGTCTCCGAACACGTTGATGATTTTGATCCGCGGCAGCGTCGCCTTGAGACCGGCGCTCTTGAGATCGTGGGGAGTTCATGTCGGCGATCGCTAACCCGGGAGATGTCCTGAGCGAAAGCTATAATAACCATGTTCCGTCGAATCCCACAGGCCCCCGTGAATCTCGATCATTTTTGCGCACGTATGCTGTGCGCGGCGGTGCTCGCCGCCGTCGCCGGCTGCTCGACGCTCGAGACGTACATGCCGGTGGTCACGTCGTTCGGCGTGTACAAGATCGACATCAACCAGGGCAATTATCTGTCCCAGGACATGGTCGACAAGCTGAAAGTCGGCATGACGCGGCCGCAGGTGCGGACGGCGCTCGGCACGCCGCTCGTGACGAGCGCATTCCACGACAACCGTTGGGACTACGTCTACGAATACTCGCGTCAGGGCAAGGTGCGCGAGCACCGGCAGTTCACCGCCTATTTTGCCGACGACAAGCTGGCGCGATGGGAAGGCGACGAAATGCCGCAATCGGTGGTCGAGCTCAATAAGGCGGCAAGCGAGCGGCTGCTGAAGCCTGAGCCGTCGGCCGACGACAAGGGATTCTTCGGCCGGATACTGACTGGTTCAAGCGCGAGCCATGAGCGTTCCATGAGCGCCGCCGGGTCTCGGCCTCCTTGGAGCAGCGAACAGAATCGATGCGACGAGAGTCGGCCTCGTGTGCCGACTCGCACTGGCCATCGATCCCCGCGTTGCGGGGCCCCTCGCCGGCTGCTCGCGTCACTACCCTCGGCGCGAATTGCTCCCCCTCTGGGGCAGCGCAGCGGCGAACGCCGCAAGCGTGGGGTCCTATGAGCCGGCCGCGAGTCGCGATCGCCGGCGCAAGCGGGCGGATGGGCCAGGCGCTCATCGAGGCGACGCTCGCGGCGTCCGACTTAACGCTGGTCGGCGCGCTGGACGTTGCCGCCAGCCCCATGCTCGGGCGCGACGCGGGCGATCGCATCGGACGCGAAAGCGGCGTCGTTGATCGGCACCGACATCGACGCCGCGGTGCGCGCCGCCGACGTGCTGATCGACTTCACGCGACCCTCAGGCACGATGAAGCATCTCGCCGCCTGCGCGGAGCGCGGCGTCGCCGCGGTGGTCGGAACGACCGGGCTCGACGCGACACAAAAGGCCGAGCTGGCCGAGCGCGCCAAGCGGATACCGATCGTGTTTGCGCCCAACATGAGCGTTGGCGTCAATGTGCTCGCCAAGCTGGTCGAGCGGGCCCGCGCGCGCGCTTGGGCCCGGCTATGACATCGAGATCGTCGAGATGCATCACAAGCACAAGGTCGATGCGCCGTCCGGCACCGCGTTGTGGCTGGGCGAAGTCAGCCGCCGCCGGCGCGGGAGTCGAATTTGCGCCCAATGCCGTCTACGCGCGTGAAGGCCATACCGGCGAGCGCAAGACCGGGACGATCGGCTTCGCCGCGCTTCGCGGCGGCGACGTCGTCGGCGAGCATACGGTGATCTTTGCTGGCCCTGGCGAGCGGATCGAGATCGTGCATCGCGCGATGTCGCGCCAGAATTTCGTCGCCGGTGCGCTGCGTGCGGCGCGTTTCCGCCGCCGACAAGCGCAACGCCGGCCGTGCCGGACTCTACGAGATGAGCGACGTGCTGGGACTCTAGCGATCACCGCAGTCGATCGCCGGTATTCCAAAATCCGCGCCCCCGGCCCAGAATCCGCATCAATAACAAACAAGCGCGAGGAGGACGGCCAGTGAAGGTCACACTGAACGTCAACGGCAAGCCGGCGTCGGTGGCAGTCGACGATCCCGGAGATGCCGCTTCTCTATGCGCTGCGGAACGATCTCGGCCTGCACGGTCCGCGGTTCGGCTGCGGCTTGGGCCAATGCGGCGCATGCACGGTGCATGTCGACGGCAAGGCGGTCCGCTCGTGCATGTGCCCGATGCAGCAAGGCGGCGGGCAAGAAAATCGTCACGCTGGAAGGTCTCGGCACGCCCGCGAAGCCGCATCCGCTGCAACAGGCGTTCGTCGACGAGCAGGCCGTGCAATGCGGCTACTGCATCAACGGCATGATCATGCAGGCCGCCGCGCTGCTGCAGGTGAACAATCGCAAACCGACCGAGCGTCGAGATCAAGCAGGCGCTCGCCGCGCAATCTATGCCGCTGCGGCACGCACGTCGCGGATCGCTGCGCGCGATCAAGCGCGCGTCCGAATCGATGGCGTAGCGGGAGACTCCGATGACGAACCCCACGGACGATGCGATGCAAGAGTCTCGGCCGGCGCGATTTCCTCAAGGCCGGCGGCGCGCTCGTGGTGACGTTCGCGGTCGGTGCAGCGCCTTCGCGCAGCATCGGCGCCGTGCCGGCGAAGACAGTGGCGCTCGATCAGGTCGACGGCTTTCTCGCGATCGACGCCAACGGTGGCGTGACCGTGTATTCGGGCAAGGTCGATCTCGGCACCGGCATTCGGACGGCGATGGCGCAAATCGCCGCGGAAGAACTGTCGGTGCCGCTCGTGCGCGATCGACGTGATCCAGGGCGACACGCTGCTCACGCCCGATCAGGGCATCACGTTCGGCAGCCTGTCGATACAGAACGGCGGCATGGCAGATCCGCCAGGCGGCGGCCACCGCGCGCGATGCGCTGGTCGCCGCAGGCGGCGACGCACCTCGGCGTTGTCAGCGTGATGATCTGGTCGATCGACGAACGGCGTCGTTCGCCCGAAGATCGGGCGGCAAGGGCGTCGAGCTACGCGCAGCTTGATCGGCGGCCAGGACTTCCAGCTCAACGTGCGACGCCAAGGCAGCCGCTCAAGGATCCGAAGGATTACACGATCGTCGGCAAGCCGATTCCGCGCCTCGACATCCCGGACAAGGTCAACGGACGCTTCACGTACATGCAGGACTTCAAGCCGCAAGGGCATGCTGCACGCACGCGTGATTCGGCCGCGGGCGATGAAAGCGACGCTGCAGTCGTGGAACGATTTCGACTGCCGGCAGATTCCCGGCTACGTCGGCGTCGTCCGCAAAGGCAATTTCCTCGCCGTGCTCGGACGCACCGAGTGGTCGGCGATCAAGAGTGCGCCGCGCCGTATCGAGCGACGTGGTCCGACTGGCAGGGGCTGCCCGACAGGCAGAAGCTCTGGGAGTACGTCCGCGGCACCAAGGTCAAGCAAGGACGAGGATCTGCAGAAAGTCGGCAACAGCGGAGAAGCACTGAAGACGCCCGAGCGCGAAGGTCCTGAGCGCGACCTACGACTTCGCGATTCACACGCATGGCTCGATCGGGCCATCGTGCGCGGTGGCGGAATTCACCGACGGCGCGTTGACCGTGCTGGTGCGCGTCGCAGCAGACGCATCTGTTGCGCAAGCAGATCGCGAACATGCTCGCGCATGAAGCCCGACGACGTCCGCTGCATCTATCTCGAAGGCGCGGGCTGCTACGGCCGCAACGGACACGAGGACGCCGCGGCCGACGCCGCGCTTGCTCGCGAAGGAGGCCGGACTGCCGATGCGCGTGCAATGGATGCGCGCCGACGAGCATGGCTGGGATCCGAAAGGACCGCCGACGCTGCTCGACTTCCGCGCGGCGATCGACGAGCAGCGGCAACGTGCTGGCATGGGAATCGGAAGCTGTTCATTCCGGACCGGCCGAAGGACATCGCGGTCACGCTGCTGCCGGCGGAGCTCGCCAGCCTCCCGCGCGAGGATCCGCATCCCGGCAACATCCATCAAGCGCTGGCGATTCCATACACGATTCCCGAACATCAAGGCGACCGCGCATTGGCTCGCCGAAACGCCGTTTCGTCCGTCATGGATCCGCACGCCGGGACGGATGCAGAACACGTTCGGCAACGAGAGCTTCGTCGACGAGATCGCGGCGGCCGCGGGCGTGGATCCCGCTGGAATTTCGCATCAAGAACTTAAAGGATCCGCGCGGCGCCGAACTCCTGCAGCGCCTCGCTAAGCTCGCGGACTGGCAAACCGCGTGGCGCACGCCTGACGACGAGCGGCGACGTCGTCGCGCGGGCGCGGCCTCGCGTACGTCAAGTACGAGCTGGTGCGTACCTACGTCGGCGCGGTGGCCGATGTCGAGGTCGACCGCAACGACGGGCAAGGTCACGGTCAAGAAATTCTATGTCGCGCACGATTGCGGGCAGATCATCAATCCCGACGGCCTCCGCAATCAGATCGAGGGCAATGTCGTGCAGACCGTAAGCCGGACGCTGATCGAAGACCTCCAGTTCGATCGCGCGACGGTGACCAGCATCGATTGGGTCACGCTATCCGATTCTCACGTTTCCCGACGTGCCGGCCGTTGCGATCGAGCTGATCGACCGCCCGACCGAAAAACCTTGGGGCGCCGGAGAGCCGACGGCCGCGCGTGGTGCCGGCGGCAATCGCCAACGCGATCTTCGATGCGACCGGCGCGCGTTTGCGTTCGGTGCCGTTCACGCCCGAAAAAGTGCTGGCCGCGCTGAAGTCCGTGCGCACGTCACCTACGTGAGTCGCTGCGGCGGCTGGCGCGGGTGATGGCGGTGGCAACGGAAGGTCCTGGGTCGACGTTCGATCTCGCCGGGCGCGTCGCGCTCGTCACCGGCGGCGGTTCCGGCATTGGCTTCGCCATTGCCCGCGGATTGGCGCATGCCGGTGCACGCGTCGCGATCAACGGCGCAACCGCGCCAAGCTCGACGCGGCCGCGGCGAAGCTCGCCGATGAAGGCATCGATGTTCGCGTGCTACCCATTCGATGTGACCGACGAAGCCGCGGTCACGGCGGGTTTCGCCGCACTTGCGCGCGATCTCGGCCCGACCGATATTCTCGTCAACAACGCGGCGATCAACCAGCGCCAGCCGCTCGAGCAATTCTCGCTCGCGGATTGGCGCGCGCTGCAAGCGGCGAACGTCGACGGGCCGTTCCTCGCGACGCGCGCCGTCGTCCCCGCGATGAAGGCGAATCGGCGAGGCAAGATCATCAACATCTGCTCGATCGCGTCGGATCTCGGCCGTCCCAACATTGTTCCCTACGCGACGAGCAAAGGCGGGGTCAAGATGCTGACGCGCGCGCTGGCGGTGGAGTTGGCGCCGTTCAACGTGCAGGTGAACGGCATCGCTCCTGGTTTTTCAAGACCGAAATGAACGCCGCATTGATCGCCGATCGCGAATTCTCCGCCTGGGTCGAGCGTCGCACGCCCGCGGGCCGCTGGGGCGATCCGCATCGAGATCGCCGGCGCCGCCGTATTTCTCGCATCGCCGGCCGCCGATTACGTCACCGGCCATATCCTGCAGGTCGATGGCGGATTCGCGGCGGCGTACTGATCGTCGCGTCGCGCTATCGGACTTCTCCTACACGCTACTCCTACAAGCTGAACTTCTGCGAACGCCCCACGGTCAGTATTGGTCGGCGACCACGGTTGACGTCTGTGTCGATGCCGGTGCGTTCCCGCATTGATTGCAATATTCCGCGCCGGGAGCGAGCGCGACCGGTTTGATCGCGCAGCGGGGTTGCGGTAGAATTCGTCAGCTACGCGGCGGGGAAGGCTTGGCCTTCCCCGTTTGCACGTCCGGGGCCGCCGCACGGTGCCCGCCGCCCCCTCGAATTCGACCTCGACCCACGATGAACGCCCGGAAACTCTGGCTGCGACGACGCCTGCGCTGTTCGCGCCGCGCACGCCGGCGTTGCTGGCGCTCGCCGACGGGACGCTGTTTCGTGGTCACGCAATCGGCGCCCATGGTCACGCGGTCGGCGAAGTCGTGTTCAACACGGCGATGACCGGCTACCAGGAAATTCTCACCGACCCGTCCTACGCCGGGCAGATCGTCACGCTGACGTATCCGCACATCGGCAACGTCGGCGTCAATCCCGAGGATGTGGAATCGCGGCGGGTTTTTGCCGCCGGGCTGGTGATCCGGAACCTGCCGCTGCTCGCGTCGAACTGGCGCAAGCAGAACGTTCTCTCGTCGTATCTCGATGCCGCCAACGTCGTCGGCATTGCCGACATCGACACGCGCAAGCTGACGCGGATGCTGCGCGAAAGGGGCGCGCAGAACGGATGCATCGTCGCTGCAGCCGCAGGTTTCGGAAGCCGATGCCGCGGACGCGATCGCGCGGGCGCGTGCTGCGCCGTCGATGGCGGGACTCGATCTCGCCAAGGTCGTGTCGTGCACCGAGCCTTACGAGTGGGCGTCCGGCACGTGGGCGCTTGCCACCGGCTATCGTCCGATCGGGCGCGACGAAATTCAACGTCGTCGCGTACGACTTCGGCGTCAAGCACAACATCCTGCGGATATTGGCGGACCATGGCTGCCGCCTCACCGTAGTGCCGGCGCAAACGCCAGCGCGCAAAGTGCTTTCGCGCAAACCCGACGGCGTGTTTCTCGCCAACGGCCGGGCGATCCCGAGCCTTGCGACTATGCGATCGCCGCGATCCGCGAGATCGTCGACGGCGGCACGCCGACGTTCGGCATCTGCCTCGGGCATCAATTGCTCGGGCCATCCTCCGGCGCACGCACGTTGAAAATGAAGTTCGGTCATCACGGCGCCAACCATCCGGTGCTGGACAAGGAGACGCGGGCAGGTCCTGATCACGCAGCCAGAACCATGGCTTCGCCGTCGACCCCGCGTCGCTGCCTGCAAACGTGCGCGTCACGCACGTATCGCTGTTCGACGGCAGCCTGCAGGGGATTGCGCAGTACCGACCGGCCGGCGTTCAGCTTCCAGGGGACATCCGGAAGCGAGCCCCGGCCCGGCACGATATCGCGTACCTATTCGATCGATTCGTGAACATGATGGAAAAGAAGTAATGAACGACCCCTACGCTCGCAATGCTGCGGAGGGCCGGCTGTGCACAGCCGGCCCGTGTCGCGAGCGCGCGGAGCGCTGCTCCGCGAATTCTCCGCGCCACCCCCAGAGGGGGCGGTGTGTCAGTCGCTTGGGGCGGCCCGGCGCGACTGACATGCCGAAGCGCACCGACATCGAGAGCGATCCTGATCATCGGCGCCGGCCCGATCATCATCGGCCAGGCGTGCGAGTTCGACTATTCGGGCGCGCAGGCGTGCAAGGCGCTGCGCGAGGAGGGCTATCGCGTGATCCTCGTCAACTCGAATCCGGCGACGATCATGACCGACCCGGAGATGGCCGACGTGACGTACATCGAGCCGATCACCTGGCAGATGGTCGGCGAAGATCATCGAGACGCGAGCGGCCGGATGCGCTGCTGCCGACGATGGGCGGGCAGACGGCGCTCAATTGCGCGCTCGACCTCGCGCGCGAGGGCATCCTGACCAAGTTCGACGTCGAGCTGATCGGCGCGTCCAAGAAGGCGATCGACAAGGCCGGAGGACCGCGAAAAGTTCAAGGCGGCGATGACGCGGATCGGCCTCGGCTCGGCGCGCTCGGGCATCGCGCACAACCTCGAGCAGGCGCTCGAAGTGCAGGCGGACATCGGCTTCCCGGCCGTCATCCGGCCGTCGTTCACGCTGGGCGGCACCGGCGGCGGCATCGCCTACAACAAGGACGAGTTCGTCGAGATGTGCAAGCGCGGCCTCGACCTCTCGCCGACGCACGAGCTGCTGATCGAGGAGTCGCTGCTCGGCTGGAAAGAGTTCGAGATGGAGGTCGTGCGCGACCAAGAAGGACAACTGCATCATCGTCTGCTCGATCGAGAACCTCGATCCGATGGGCGTGCACACCGGCGACTCGATCACCGTCGCGCCGGCGCAGACGCTCGACCGACAAGGAATACCAGATCATGCGCGACGCCGTCGATCGCGGTGCTGCGCGAGGTCGGCGTCGACACCGGCGGCTCGAACGTCCAGTTCGCGATCAACCCGGCCGACGGGCGCATGATCGTCATCGAGATGAACCCGCGCGTGTCGCGCTCGCTCGGCGCTCGCGTCGAAGGCCACCGGCTTTCCGATCGCCAAGATCGCGGCCAAGCTCGCCGTCGGCTACACGCTCGACGAATTGAAGAACGACATCACCGGTGGGCAGACCCCGGCGTCGTTCGAGCCGACGATCGACTACGTCGTCACCAAGGTGCCGCGCTTCGCGTTCGAGAAGTTCAAGCAGGCCGACGACCGGCTGACCACGCAGATGAAGTCGGTCGGCGAAGTAATGGCGATCGGCCGCACGTTCCAGGAATCGCTGCAGAAGGCGTTGCGCGGCCTCGAGTCCGGCGTCGACGGCTTCAATCTGAAAACCGTGGACCCGGATACGATCGCCGACGAGCTCGCCTATCCGCGCGCCGAGCGGCTATGGTACGTCGCCGATGCGCTGGCGATCGGCATGACGATCGACGAGGCGCACGCGCACACCAAGATCGATCCGTGGTTCCTCGCGCAGATCAAGGAGATCGTCGACCTCGAGCTGGCGATCGAGAAACGCACGCTCGACGCGCTCGGCATCGACGAGTTGCGTGAGCTGAAGCGCAAGGGCTTCTCCGATCGCCGGCTCGCGCATTTGTTGAAGACGACCGAGGGTGACGTGCGCGCTCGCCGGCACGCCTTTGGACTCCGTCCGGTGTTCAAGCGCGTCGACACCTGCGCCGCCGAGTTCGCGACCCGGACCGCGTACCTTTATTCGACGTACGAGGAGGAATGCGAGGCCGCGCCGACCGACCGCAAGAAAGTGATCGTGCTGGGCGGCGGGCCGAATCGGATCGGGCAGGGGATCGAGTTCGACTATTGCTGCGTGCATGCGGCAATGGCGCTGCGCGAAGACGGTTACGAGACGATCATGGTCAACTGCAATCCGGAGACCGTCTCGACCGACTACGACACCTCCGATCGCCTCTACTTCGAGCCGCTGACGCTCGAGGACGTGCTCGAGATCGTGCACGTCGAAAAGCCGTCGGGGCGTGATCGTTCAGTACGGCGGCCAGACGCCGCTGAAGCTCGCGCGCGATCTCGAGAAGAACGGCGTGCCGATCATCGGGACCTCGCCCGACATGATCGACATGGCCGAGGACCGCGAACGCTTCCAGCAGATGCTCCATCGCCTCGGCTTGCTGCAGCCGCCCAACCGAACTGCGCGCACCGAGGCAGCGGCGATCAAGGCGCGCGGAGGAGATTGGCTATCCGCTCGTCGTGCGGCCGTCGTACGTGCTGGGCGGTCGCGCGATGGAGATCGTCCACGAGCCGCGCGATCTCGAACGCTACATGCACGAGGCAGTCAGGGTCTCGAACGATTCGCCGGTGCTCCTCGATCGCTTCCTGAACGATGCGATCGAGGTCGACGTCGACGCAATCTCCGACGGCACCGACGTCGTCATCGGCGGCATCATGGAGCACATCGAGCAGGCGGGCGTGCATTCGGGCGACTCGGCGTGCTCGCTGCCGCCGTTTTCGTTGTCGCAGGCACTGCAGGACGAAATGCGGCGCCAAACGGTGCTGATGGCGAAAGCGCTCAACGTCGTCGGACTGATGAACGTGCAATTCGCGATCCAGTTCGACAACGGGAAGGGCGCCGTCTATGTGCTCGAAGTGAATCCGCGCGCGTCGCGCACCGTGCCGTACGTGTCGAAGGCAACTGGCCGACCGCTTGCCAAGATCGCCGCGCGCTGCATGGTCGGGCAGTCGCTCCGCGCGCCAAGGGGTCGACGGCGAAATCGTGCCGCCCTATTTCTCGGTGAAAGAAGCGGTGTTCCCGTTCATCAAGTTTCCGGCGTCGACACGATCCTCGGCCCCGAGATGAAATCGACCGGTGAGGTGATGGGCGTCGGCGAAACGTTCGGCGAGGCGTTCATCAAGAGTCAGCTCGCTGCCGGCGTCAAGCTTCCCGATAGCGGGCGCGTGTTCATCAGTCTCAAGAACAGCGACAAGCCACGCGCGATCGAGATTTCGCGCCAGTTGGTCGCGCTCGGCTATCAGCTCGTCGCCACGCGCGGCACGGCGGCCGCGCTGACCGCCGCCGGCGTTCCGGTCACGCCGGTAAACAAGGTCGCCGAAGGGCGGCCTCACATCGTCGACATGCTGAAAAACGACGAGATCGCGCTTGTCGTCAACACGGTCGAGGAAAAGCGCTCGGCGATCCAGGACAGCTACGTGATCCGCCGCGCGGCATTGAATGATCAGGTGCCGACGTATACGACGCTGGCCGGCGCACGCGCCGCGCGCGGTCGGTTTGTCCGGGATGCGGGGGCTCGTGCCCTATTCGATCCAGTCGCTGCACGAGCGGCTGCGCTAACTGCGCGAGGACCTTTTTCGTTCAAGCGTTGAATTGAGTAATCAAATGGCCAAAGTACCAATGACCATCGAAGGCGCCCAGCGTCTCAAATCCGAGTTACAGCGATTGAAAGCCGTCGATCGGCCGGCGGTCATCCGCGCGATCGCCGACGCACGCTCACACGGCGACATCTCCGAAAATGCCGACTACGACGCCGCCAAGGAACGGCAGGGCTTTATCGAAGGTCGAATCGCGCTCGTCGAGACCAAGCTCGCCAATGCGCAGATCATCGATCCGGCGGCGCTCGATGCCGGCGGCCGCGTCGTGTTCGGCGCGACGGTCGAGCTCGAGGACAGCGATTTGGGCGACCGCGTCACTTACCAGATCGTCGGCGACGACGAGGCCGACATCAAGCACGGCAAGATTTCAGTGAGCTCGCCGATCGCGCGGCGCTGATCGGCAAGCACCGAAGGCGACACGGCGGAAGTCGACGCGCCGGCAGGCCTGCGGGTCTACGAAATCATCGGCGTCCGTTACGCGTAAGACCCCGTCGTTGTCCAGATAGCCTCAGTGCGAGGCGCCCCAGAAAGCCGCTACGCGCTTTTTTCTACGGCTTGACGAACCGTAGCGCGAACTTGTCGGTGGGAATCTTCGCGTCGCCGGAAGACTCCTCGCGCGTATCGGCGGGATCGCGCAGAAAATCGCTTTCGGCTTCGAGGACGAAGCCTGCCTTCAGTACTTCCGCGAGGACGATGGCTTCGTCGATGCGATGCAAGGTTTTCCCGACGGAAATGTCGGCGCCGGCTTTGGCCGAATGATCGATCACGACGAAATGCCCTCCGGGCTTCAAGGCGGCAAACAACTGCTGATTCATCTTGGCGCGGTCGACCGGCAGGTAGGTGATGTCGTGGTAGTTGAGGATGAGCGTGATCAGATCGAGCTTGCGGCGCCTGATCGGGCACTGGATCCTCGAACGGACGTATCACGACGACGAGATTGGCCTGCGGTTGGTCGCTCGATGTCGCTTGGTCAGCGCCGCGCCCGGCTGCTGCCCGCTGCGCCCACACCTTGCCCGTCGGACCCACGGCGAGCGCCAGCAGCTGCGACGTATAGCCCGCACCTGCCGAAACGTCGAGCACCTGCATGCCTGGTTTCACCTGCGTGAACGGAAGGAACTCGGCGCGGATGGCGCGCCGCGTCCATGCGCCGGTCCTGGTCCGTCCGAATCGGACTCTCGATGACATTCAGGGCGGCGGTGCGTGGGTCCCCGGCCGGCACTGCCGAGCAGCCCCCGAGCGCGAATAGGACGCCGACCGCGATGGCGATCAATACTGCGGAAAACCCAGGCGTGAGGTGGCGTTGGTGGAGCATCGTCGGATTCCGATAGGCGAGGTCGATGGGAACAGAATAATACGTATCTAACGCGACCGCGCACGGATCTCGCAACACTTGACCCACGCCTCCGCGCTTGCGCGATCGTTGATGCACATCGAACGCTCCGTCACGATGCGGGCGGAGCGCTCGAGGAGAGTTGAATATCCGCCTCATGTTGGCGCGCGACGTGCGGGTCTTCGAAGAACACGACGCGCTGGCAGCGGCCGTCGAGAATTTCGAGCGCGATCTCGGCGTCGCCGCCGAGCGGTCCGGAGCGAAAGCGGCGCGTCCACGGGCCCTGCGTCTGCGCGCCGATCGACTCTGGCGAGCGCGTTCAGCAATCCGCCGGTGGTCCCCGTCGCGATGCGTGCCGCCGAAGCGGCCGAAGAACGCGAAATGCTCGCGCACGAACTCGGCGATCGCCTCCTTTTTCGCATCATGCGCGATCAGCGCAAGCGTCTGCGCCGAGAAATCGAACCAGGTGTCGAGCTCGCGATCCCGATCGTGGCCGCGCAGGACGCGCGCGAGATCGAACCATTCGCGTGCGTGCGCCAGGAGTCGAAATGAACGGGACTTCGTGGATTACGCATTCGCGCTTCAGCGCCTGGCCTTCGGGAAATACGGACGTCGGGTCGTCGGGATCGAGCAGATAAATCACCGCATCCAGCCGGCGCGCGGGATCGTCGCTGACGACGCAAGCTACCAGGTGGGATTAGGCCGCCGTCGCGCCGCGTCGGTAGCCGATGGATTCTCGGATAGCCGGCGAGCACGCGGGCCTCGACGAGCGCGTCGTAGGTTTGGCCGACGACGCAAAGCTCGGGCTGGAGTTCGTCGCGCAACGCCTGCTCGAGCGGTGCCAGAAGGCTTGAAACAGCGCGGCGCCGGGCCCATGACGATGGAGGCGGCTTGCGACCAATCCGATCCGCAAGCGACGTGCCGCCACCGTAGTGCTCAATCCTGACGATGCCGCGGCGGCGCCGCGAATTGCCACCGCGCGCGGCCATCGCGGACGAGGCGTCGGCGCCGCGGGTACGTCGCGTTGGCGCGCGCGGGATGCCCTTCGGCGGGGCGGTTCCGGGTGCGCGACGATTTTGCGCGACCTGCCCCGGTCGGTGCGACGGCCGAGGGTTTGGCCGCTGTCTTGCGTTTGCGCGGAGGTGGCCGGTCCGGATTCGGGCGCCAGATGACCAGCACCTTGCCGAGATGCTGGATCGGCGCGCAATCGAGCGCTCCGCAGATGGCCGTCAACAGCGATTCGCGGTCCGCGCGGACGTCGCTGAACACGCGCACCTTGATCAACTCGTGGGCGGTCAACGCGACGTCGATCTCGTGCAGCACGGCAGGCGTGAGCCCGTGCTGGGCCGACGGCGACGACGCAGGATGCAGGTGATGCTTGCGCGGGCGCGAAGCGTACGGCGCTGCGAAGGCGTCGACCGAGGGCATTCGCAAAGTCGTACCCGACCGCCACGCCGAGCGCCGGGAACTGCCGCCTACTCGACGCCGGCTTTGCGAATGGTAGAGTCGCCGCCGGATTAATTCGGATCTCTGCCGAGTTAACTGACCCCCATCGACGCTAGTCCGACACCGCTATGTCCCGGCCCGCTCAATCCCGCGCACAAGAAGCATAAATTCGTCAAGGCGTGGATGCACGAGCACGTCAACGATCCGTACGTGCAGGAGGCGCAGCGGCGCGGCTATCGGTCGCGCGCCGCGTTCAAGCTGATCGAGCTCGGCGGACCGCGACAAGCTGCTGCGGCGCGGGCATGACCGTCGTCGACCTGGGCGCCGCGCCCGGCAGCTGGTCGCAGGTGCTGCGCGAGCGGCTGGGGCCGGACGCGCGCGGATCGTCGCCGTCGATGTACTTGCCGATGGACCCGATCGCGGGCGTAATGTTCGTCCAGGCCGATTTTCGCGACCGACGGGGGCTTGGCGCCGTGCGCGAAGCGCTCGCTGGACGGAGTCGGTCGACCTTGTGCTCTCGGACATGGCCCCCAATCTTGTCGGGTATCGAGCGTCGTCGACCAGGCGCGCAGCGTCCATCTTGGCCGAACTGGCCTTCGAATTTGCGATGCCAAGCATCTGCGGGACCGGCGGCGACTTCGCTCGTCAAAGTGTTCCAGGGCACCGGTTTCGCCGGAGCTGCAACGGGCGATTCGGCAGCTCGCTTCGCCAAGGTGTACGTGCGCAAGCCGAAGTCGTCGCGCGACCGCAGCCGCGAGACCTTTCTTGGTCGCCAAAGGGTTGCAGGCGGGTAGCGGCGTGCCAGATCCGACAGGCGTTTTGGATTTTCGCTGGTGCATTTGCCGGGAGGCTTGGCATGAAACATGCTTCGATTTTGATGTCCGGCCCGGATTGCAGCCGGCTTCGCGGTAAAATCCAATCTTCGACCCGCGCTCGTACGTATCCGGGTGCGGCATTCGGTCGCGGCCGGCCGGTTCAGCTTAGCCGGTCCGCAAGGAGCTACGCTTGAACAATCTGCTGAAGAACATCGGCATCTGGCTCGTCATCGGCCTGGTGGTGCTGACCGGTGGTCAAGCAGTTCGACGCGCGCCAGACGACCAAGGATTCCGTTCCCTATTCCGAATTCATGGACGCGGCGAAGAGCGGAAGTGTCGAGTCGGCCAGCGGTCGAAGGCCGGACGATCAAGTGGGTCATCGACGACAACAAGCGCTTACGTCACCTACAGTCCCGGCGACATCTGGATGGTCGGCGACCTGGTCAAGTACGGCGTCAAGGTCGAGGCCAAGCCGGAGGAAGAGCAGTCGCTTCCTCGCGCAGATCTTCATCTCGTGGTTCCCGATGCTGCTGCTGATCGGCGTGTGGATCTTCTTCATGCGCCAGATGCAGGGCGGCGGCCGCGGCGGCGCGTTCAGCTTCGGCAAGAGCACGGCGCGGATGCTGGACGAGTCCAACAACACCGGTCACCTTCGCCGACGTCGCCGGCTGCGATGAAGCGAAGGAGGAGGTCGCCGAGCTGGTCGAATTCCTGCGCGATCCGTCCAAGTTCCAGAAGCTGGGCGGCCGCATTCCCGCGCGGCGTGCTGATGGTCGGCTCGCCCGGCACCGGCAAGACGCTGCTCGCGCAAGCGCGATCGCCGGCGAAGCGAAGGTGCCGTTCTTCTCGATCTCGGGCTCCGACTTCGTCGAGATGTTCGTCGGCGTCGGCGCGGCGCGCGTGCGCGACATGTTCGAGCAGGCGAAGAAGAACGCGCCGTGCATCGTGTTCATCGACGAAATCGACGCGGTCGGCCGCCAGCGCGGCGCCGGCCTGGGCGGCGGCAACGACGAGCGCGAGCAGACGCTGAACCAGCTGCTGGTCGAGATGGACGGCTTCGAAGGCAACGCGCCGGCGTGATCGTCGATCGCCGCCACCAACCGGCCCGACGTGCTCGATCCGGCGCTGATGCGCCCGGGCCGCTTCGACCGCCAGGTGGTCGTGCCGCTGCCGGACATCCGCGGCCGCGAGCAGATCCTGCTCGTCCACATGCGCAAGGTGCCGATGGCGCCGCGACGTCAAGGCCGGACATCATCGCGCGCGGCACGCCGGGTTCTCCGGCGCCGGACCTCGCCAACCTCGTCAACGAGGCGGCGCTGTTCGCCGCGCGCGCGAGCAAGCGCCTGGTCGACATGGACGATTTCGAGCGCGCGAAGGACAAGATCATCATGGGCGCCGAGCGGCGCTCGATCGTGATGCCGGAGGAAGAGCGCCGCAACACCGCGTATCCACGAGTCCGGCCACGCGATCGTCGCGATGCTGCTGCCCAAGACCGATCCGGTGCACAAGGTCACGATCATCCCGCGCGGCCGCGCGCTCGGCGTCACGATGCAGCTGCCCGACCGAGGATCGCTACAGCATGGACCGCAACTCACATGCTGAACATGATCGCCGTGCTGTTCGGCGGGCGCATCGCCGAAGAGCTCTTCATGAACCAGATGACCACCGGCGCATCGAACGACTTCGAGCGCGCGACGCGACATGGCGCGCGACATGGTCACGCAGCTACGGCATGTCGCGACGCGCTCGGCCCGATGGTCTACGCGCGGAGAACGACGGCGAGATCTTCCTCGGGCCGCTCGATCACCACGCACACGAACGTCTCGGAAGCCACGATGCAGAAGGTCGACGACCGAGATCCGCAAGATCATCGACTCGCAATACGCGGTCGCGCGCAAGCTGCTCGAGGACAACCGCGACAAGGTCGAAGCGATGGCGAAGGCGCTGCTCGAGCTGGAAACGATCGACGCCGATCAGATCGACGACATCATGGCCGGCAAGCCGCCGCGAGCCGCCGAAGCCCACTTCGGCCCCCGCATCCGAGCTCAGTCGTCGGGCCCGCCGCCGGCATCCGAGCCCGCGCCGACGACGACGCCCGCTTGAGCCGGAAATTGACGATGATGAAGGGGCGTGCAGCAACGTGCGCACCTGTTGCTCGCCCGCCGGTGGCTACCATTGCCGGGCTGCGCGTCGAGCGCGTATGGCACTCGACCTGACGCGGCCCTGCGTCATGGGGATACGTCAACGTCACGCCCGATTCGTTCTCCGACGGCGGACGGTTCGACGACTGCGAGCCGCGCGCTCGCCCACGCGCGACGAGTTGACGGCGCGACAGCGCCGACATCTGTCGACGTCGGCGGCGAGTCGACGCGACCCGGCGCCGCCGGTGCCGACGGCAGACGGAAATCGAGCGCGTCATTCCCCCTCGTCGAAGCGCTGGCGCGCGAGAACATCCATCGTAGTCGGTCGACACGCACAAGCCGGCCGTCATGCGCGCGGCGGTGAGCAGGCGCGGCTTATGATCAACGATGTCGGTGCGCTGCGCGCGCGACGGTGCGGTCGACGCTGTCGCGGCGATCGACGTCTCGGTATGCCTGATGCACATGCAGGGCGAGCCGCGCAACGCATGCAGATCGCCCCGCATTACGATGACGTGGTCGCCGAGGTTCGCGATTTCCTGGCGCGATCGTGCCGCGCGCGTGCGAGGCGGCGGGCATCGCGCGGGAGCGGATCTTCCTGGACCCGGGCTTTGGCTTCGGCAAGACGGTCGCGCATAATCTGCAGTTGTTGCGGGAACTGCGGGCCATCGCCGGCGCTCGGATATCGCAATCGTGGCGGGGCTGTCGCGCAGAGTCGCGCTGGGCGCGCTCACCGGACAGCGAGCCGCCGACGACCGGCTAGCCTGCGAGCGTGGCCGCGGCGCTTGCCGCCGACGGCGCGCGGCGCGTCGATCGTGCGGGTGCACGATGCGCGCGCGACGGTGGATGCGCTGCAAGGTCTGGCAGCGCCATCGAGGGGCGTGCAGGCGGATGCTGGCTCGATTGACGGCTGCCCTCACCGAATCGAAGTCAGCGACGAAAGACGCAACCCATGACCCAACGCAATACTTCGGCACCGACGGCGTCCGCGGCCGTGTCGGCGAGACCCGCCGATCACGCCCGAGCTCATGCCTGAAGCTCGGCTGGGCCGCGGGTCGCACGCTCGTGCGACGCGACGCGCGCGGCGCGGCGATCGTCCCGGCGTGCTGATCGGCAAGGACACGCGCATCTCCGGCTACCTGCTCGAGGCGGCGCTCGAAGCGGGCCTGTCCGCCGCCGGCGTCGACGTCTATCTGTGCGGCCCGCTGCCCACGCCCGGCGTCGCCTACCTGACGCGCGCGCTGCGGCTGTCGGCCGGCATCGTGATCAGCGCATCGCACAATCCGTTCGAGGACAACGGCATCAAGTTCTTTCTCGGCGGCGGCGCCAAGCTGCCGGACGACGGTCGAGCGTCGCGATCGAGCGCAGGCATGGACGATGCCGCTCGACGTGCGTGCCGTCGGCGGAGCTCGGCAAGGCGCGCCGCGTCGACGACGCCGCGGGACGCTACGTCGAATTCTGCAAGAGCACGTTTCCGAACGAGCTCGACCTGCACGGGCTGGCGCATCGTCGTCGATTGCGCGCACGGCGCCGGCGTACACGTCGCGCCGCCGGTGTTCCACGAGCTGGGCGCGGAAGTCGATCGCGATCGGCGACGAGCCGGACGGCACTCAACATCAACGCCGGCGTCGGCGCGACGCATCCGCAATGTGCTCGCCGAGCAGGTGCGCGAGCACGGCGCCGACCTCGGCATCGCGCTCGACGGCGACGGCGACCGCCTGGTCATGGCCGACGCGCGACGGCACGCGTCTACGACGGCGACCAGCTGCTCTCTACGTGATCGCGCATCGACTACCAGCGCCGCGGCGCAGCTCGCCGGCGGCGTCGTCGGCACGCTGATGAGCAACCTCGGATTCGAGCAGGCGCTCGACGCGCGACGGCATCGCGCTCGCGCGCGCGCACGTCGGCGACCGCTACGTGCTCGAGCAGATGCAGGCGCAAGGGCTGGCTGCTCGGCGGCGAGAACTCGGGCCACATCATCTGCCTCGACAAGCACACGACCGGCGACGCGCATCGTCGCCGCGCTCGCCGTGCTGCGCGCGCTGATCGAGCAGAAGACGACGCTCGCCGCAGCGACGCGCCGCCGTCGCGCTGTTTCCGCAGCGGCTGATCAACGTGCCGGTCCGCGCGCGGCTTCGACTGGCAGGCGAACGTCGAGTGATCCGCGCGCCGAGCGGCGCAGCGGTCGCGGCGTTGGGCGACGGCCGGGCCGCGTGCTGCTGCGGCCCTCGGGCACCGAGCCCGTGCTGCGCGTGATGGTCGAGGCGCGCGGAAGCCGCGCCGCTGGCCGGACGACGCATGCGCAGCGCCGAGCGGTGGCCGCGCGTTGATGCGCGCTACGACGGCGCGCGAGGCGGCTGACCGCCTGCAGCGCATGCCGCGCGCATTAGCCTACTCGGCAGTTCGCCGCGCATATGACGTCGCGCACGTGCCGCGTATAATTTGCCGCATGGTTGCGCGTGCTGCATGCCGCGCCGCAGGCCGCGTCGTCGCCGCATTGTCCACTGCGTCGCCGCGCGCGCTCGCACAGGCGTCGCGAGCGACTATACGACCGCCGAGCGCGCGTCGTTCGCGGCTGCGTTCGAGCTTACGCGCGCAGAACGCTAGCGGCGACGCGCGCGATGCGCGGACGGCGAAGCGCTGCGCTCGACCGCGCGATCGGCGCCGCGACGATCCTCGCCGCGCTCAAGCTCGATCGCCGATTCGATGTCGCGGCGCTGCTGCATCGGCGCTGCCGGTCGCGCGGCGCGTTCGACGCCGACGACAGTCGCATCGCGCAGTTCGGCGCCGACGTCGCGACGCTGGTCGCCGGCGTCGCGCGCATGGAGTCGATCCGCGCGCAGGCCGGTCGCCGCGAGCCGGCGATGAGCGCGCGGCGCAGGCGGAGAACCTGCGCAAGATGCTGCTCGCCATGGTCGAGGACATCCGCGTCGTGCTGGTCAAGCTCGCCGAGCGCACGCAGGCGCTGCGCTACCTGATGAACGCCGACGAGCGACTTGCGGCAGCGAGGACGCGCGCGCGAGGTGCTGGACGTTGTTCGCGCCGCTCGCCAACCGACTCGGCGTCTGGCAGCTGAAGTGGGAGCTCGAGGACTCTCAGCCTGCGCGCGCTCGAGCCCGACGACGTACAAGCGCATCGCGCAGCTGCTCGACGAGCGCCGGCGTCGACCGCCAGCGCTACATCGACCACGTCGATCGCGACGCTGCGCTGACGAGCTCGCCGGCGCCGGCATCAAGGCCGAGGTCACGCGGCCGGCCGAAGCACATCTACAGCATCTGGAACAAGATGCAGCCGCAAGCAGGCCGGCATCGAGGCGCTCTACGACATCCGCGCGGTGCGCATCCTCGTCGACGTCGGTCAAGGATTGCTACACGGCGCTCGGCGATCGTCCATCACCTGTGGACGCCGCTGCCGCAGCGAGTTCGACGACTACATCGCGAAGCCGAAGGCGAACAACTACCGCTCGCTGCACACGGCGGTGATCGGGCCCGAGGACAAGCCGCTCGAGGTGCAGATCCGCACGCGGGACATGCATCAGCACTCCGAGTACGGCGTCGCGGCGCACTGGCGCTACAAGGAGGGCGGCGCCAAGGGCACGCGTCACGATCCCGGCTTCGACGACAAGATCGCGTGGCTGCGGCAGGTGCTCGACTGGAAGGACGCCGTCGCCGGATGCGAGCGAATGGCTCGCGGCGTTTCAGAGCAGCCTCTTCACCGATTCGATCTACGTGCTGACGCCGCAGGGCAAGGTCGATCGACCTGCCGCGCGGCGCGACGCCGGTCGATTTCGCGTATGCGCGTGCACACGAACCTCGGCCACCGCTGCCGCGGCGCGACGCGTCGACGGCCAGATGGTGCCGCTCAACTACGTGCTGCAAGAACGGCCAGCGGGTCGAGATCGTCGACGACGAAGCAGGGCGGACCCGTCGCGCGACTGGCTCAATCCCGAGCTCGGCTACGTGCACAGCCATCGCGCGCGCGCGAAGGTGCGGCAGTGGTTCAAGGCGCAGCAGCTCGACGAGACGATCGCGCAGGGCCGCGCGATGGTCGAGCGCGAGCCTCGCGGCTCGGCAGACGTCGCTCAGCTGGAG
>ERZ1370068.3908-contig-3004_pt1 | contig 24588 bp, 30 predicted proteins | sample MGYA00561227_ERZ1370068 | MGnify/ENA primary metagenome ERZ1370068 (study PRJEB38410, sample SAMEA6850437) | metagenome | study: Metagenomic assessment of the ecological functions of the soil: analysis of the soil microbiota associated with the...
GCGCGCGCGAAAATCCTTGATGGCGGCGCCGTGCACGCGCGGCCCATTCGCGCCGCACGTGCAGCCCCTCCGGCCTGCATCCGGAAGCTCGGACGCGTAGGCGTATCGCGTGCAGCGGAACGGTGCCCTGGCGTTGGAGCTTGAGCGGGTTCACTCGCTTGGCAGCAGCGCCGCGTCCAATCGTCCAGTAAGCGGCGCATCACGGCCCGCGCGCTGCTTTCCGGCACCACCACGAGCTGTGGCTCACTGCCGGACAATGGCGCGACACGTAGGTGCGAAACAACAACGGACTGAGACCGGCCGAGCTCGGCACGCCGACCGACTTCCCGTCGAGATCCTGGCAGAACGGATCGCCTCGCGACACCAACGACGCCGGTGGTTGCGGTGAACGGCCCGATGGTCCGCAGGTCGGCGCCTTTGGCGATCGCCGTCCACACCGTCTGGTTGTTGATCATCGCGATGTCCACTTCACCGCGAAGCGAGCAGATCGGTCGTGACCGCGGAACTCGACAGGTAGACTTTTTCGATCGATGTGCAGCCCTTGGACTCGAGGTCGTCCGCGGCCATCAGCAGGCGGCACGTCGCGGACGTCGATGTTGATCAGATCGGCATAGCGAATGCGCATCGGCGAGGGCGGCGGCTGCAGGCGCCCAGGCACCAGCAGGGCGAGACCGATAGCGGCGACGGCGGGAAGGGGACCGACGCGGCGGATCACGACGCAGGCCGCTCGCGATGCAGCGGCAACAGCTTCCCGCGAGCTGTCGGCGTGGGTTCCTGGCGCAGCACCTGCAGCGTGACCCGCCTGCTGCCAGATGCTGCCCGCGGAATCGCCGCGTGCGCCGGAGCGCGCGAAACGCGTCGAGCAACACCCGCGCCGGCTCCTGCTCGTCGTGCAATTGAATGCGAGGACTCACGATCAGGAACACTGCGCGTGAAACCCTGGGCGTCTTCCCGTTCCAAAAGCTGGTAGTCGAGCACCGTGCCCCCAAATCGGCGCGGCAGGACATCTTCGAGCACCGTTATCGTACTCGTGCCCGGAGCGTCACGCTCTCCCCGAGCAGCATTGCTGTAGCTGTGGACGCCGTGCATGGACGAAGTGAAGCCGGCGGCGTGCAGCGGACACCCGCAGGCGCGCTGGTCGATCCGTGCCGTAATCGTCGATTTGGTAGTTGAGCATGACTTTGGGGCTGGCGTCCACGAGCGACGTCAGGTTGAACGCGTCAACCGACACGCCCGCGTCCTCGATCCAGAGCGGTTTGGTGATGAGCGCGACCGACTCGCTCGCGACGTGCATGTGATCGCTCCGCAGAGCCATTCGGACATCCCAGGCCGATGGCTCCCGTTTCGACGGCGCCGTGAAGTCGGCAGGACGCGGGCGCCGGTGCGACGCATCAAATCGGTCTTGGCCGGCGTCACCGGTTCGCCGCCCAGCCGCACCGTCGCGCCATCGGGGCGAACGCCCGCCTGCTCGGCCGCCGCGGCCAGCCGCGCGCCGGAACTCGTGCCGGTGGACACGAGGCACGAGCCTCGCTCGTCGATCACCCGTCGGATGTGCCGGACGACAACGAGCGCGTCGGCGGGTCGCACGATCCGGAGGAGCGGAATGCGCGCGAACAGCGCGCGCATCAGGAACAGGGCGTGAGATCGTGGCCATGTCGAACTTGAGCCACGATCGCGAGTCGAACCATCCGCGGCTCGAATACCAGGCCTCGGCGTGGCTGCGCGAACCTGGCCCGCTGCATCTGCAAACCGCAGTCCGGGCCCGGGAAGAATGTGCTGCCAGAACACGACGGGGGACGCGAGCACGTTCCACGCGTCGAACATCAGCATCGCCACCGTCGCCGTCGATGCGATGTGGTCCAGATCGTGGTTGACCGCCGTCGCCACGCCGCTCATGCCACCGGTCGTCATCTCGTGATGTCGCGCCGCGGCGCACGGGTGTCGAAATCGCGTGCGGACACCGCGATGGTCGTTCGCGCCGCGAACGATCGGCGCGCGGCCCTTGAACTCCTCGAACGTCACGTAGACGCCGGCGTCGCGCAGCGCGTGCAGCGCCCCATCGAGTCCGCGGGTGGCGACGAGCGCTCGCAGATCGCCAAGCTCGCAGCCAGCGTGGCGCAGGAGCTTCAGATACGGACTCGGCGGATGGTCGTAGATCGATCGCTCGACGATGCGGAGAGAATTCGATTCGCGCTGCTCGAAGCGCTCGGCGACGATGGCGCGGGCCTGCTGCAAGCGTCAGAGGGCGACGGAGGAACGCGCGAAGCGCGAGGAGGAAGCGGGCGAAGGACTGAAGATACGCAATCGGTGTCACGCATGAGCGCGCGCAGTCAGACTAACATTATCCGCGTCGGATGGCTGATTCGGCGGCAGGCGTTGCCGGCGGCGCGCCAGAGTCATGTGTACTCGATCCGCTCGTCGCGAACCAGAAGCGCGACGAGCATCTCGCGTTGTTGCGCGCCTGGTGGGACGGCGGCTCCACGCGCGTGTTGAAGACGGATCTGTTCGAAGAGGCGAACGGCGCCGACGAGCTCTTCTCGGCGTTTCCCGGCCGCGCGACCATCGTCGGCATGGACGTCGTGCCGGCAACCGTCGCGCGGGCGCGCGCGCGCAGGGTGAGGAGCGGGCTGTTTCTCGCGACGGACGTTCGTCGTCTCGCCCTTGCCGGGGATTCTGTCGATCTCGTGTTTTCGAATTCCACGCTCGACCACTTCGAGCGGGCGTCCGATCTCGACGAGGCGTTGCGCGAGCTCGTGCGCGTGCTGCAGCCGGGCGGCCGGCTGATCGTCACCCTGGACAATCCGCGCAACCCGCTCGTATCGGCTGTTGCGGTGGGTGACGCGGCGCGGTTGGGCGCCGATGACGTTGGGCCACACGGTGCCGCGCGAGTGCGCTGGCTGATGCGATGCGGCGAGCCGGCGTGGAGATCGTCGGGTCCGACGTACCTGATTCACAATCCGCGGCTGGTATCGACGGCGCTGTTCATGCTCGCTCCGCCGGACGCTCGGACGGCACGCCGACGGACCGATTCGATTCCTGCTGGCCGCGTTCGCGACCCCGGGCCGCCTGCCGACGCGGGAATACACCGCGTGCTTTGTCGCCGGTGTGCGGCCGCAAGCCGGCAGCTGGACCGCCGCTGACGTTCTAGAAACGCTGGCCCCGGCCCACCCAGGTCCATCCGTCGGCGGGGCGGTCGATCCGTTTCAGGTGCAGCCGCAACTCGTTCGGATTCCGCGACGGGCTGCCGGTCACGATCAGATGGTCGCCGGGCCTGAGTGGTATCCCTGTCGATTCCTTGCGCTTTGAGGCGGCCGGGATTGGACCACTCGCCGCTGACCTTGCGCACCTGTCCGCTGTTATCGGCGCCGCGATGTGGATCCACGCGTGCGGGTTCAGGTAATCGAACTCCACCAGCGTGCCTTCGATCGAGCACCGACTGGTCTTCGAGGTAGTACGCCGTAGAAGCGTGATGACCTCGAAGCGGTCGTGGAACCGGCTGCCAGCACGAGGGCGACGATCATCCAGATGCGAGCGGCCGTCATGGTGTCTCCTCGTTCGGGACGTACGGCGAGTCTACCATCCTAGCCGTTGTGCGACGGTTCGGTGGTACCGTCGCACCGTGCAGGTGCCCGCCGCCATCTGAGTTTCCGCGACGTCACGTTTCGACGCGCCCGGGCCGGTCGCCGATCCTGGATCGGTTCAGCCTGACCGTCGAATCCGGCGAAGTGCTCGCGCTGGTCGGCCGCAGCGGCGCCGGCAAAACGACGATCCTCAAGCTGGTGAATCGACTGCTGGTCGCCGGATGCAGGCGCCGTGCTGGTCGAGGGGCGCGATACGCGGGAATGGGAACCGATCCGGCTGCGACGACGGGTCGGTTACGTCGTTGCAGGATGTCGGACTGTTCCCGCACATGACGATCGCCGCGAACGTCGCGGTGGTGCCTCGCCTGGAACAGTGGCCGGCCGATCGCATCGCGGCCCGCGTGGACGAACTGCTCGATCTCGTCGGGCTGCCGCCGCAGCAGTTCGCGGCGCGATGGCCCGACGAGCTCTCAGGCGGTCAGCGCCAGCGCGTCGGCGTGGCGCGGGCGCTGGCGGTCGATCCGCCGGTGCTGCTGATGGACGAACCGTTCGGCGCGCTCGATCCGCTGACCCGCGCGGAGCTGCACGCGGAGTTCCGCCGCATTCAGAGCCGGTTGCGCAAGAGCGTCATCATCGTGTCGCACGACATGGGTGAAGCGTTCGCGCTCGGCCGACCGGCTCGGGGTGGTCGAAAGCGGCCAGCTGGTCGGCCTGCGACCGGCCGGCGGCGATTGCCGCCTCGCAGGATCCGCGCGTGCGCCGATTGCTCGACGCGATGCCGGCGGTGCCACGTGCATAACGCGATATGACGAAGCTGTTCGCATTCTGGGCCTCGCACCGGACCGAGCTCGCTGGCCTGCCTCGGCCAGCATATCGTGCTCGTCGTCGTCGCCACCACGGTCGCCGCCGCGATCGCGCGTGCCGCTCGGCGTGTTTGCCGCGCGGCGTCCGCGTCTGGCGGCGCCGATGATGGCGGCCGCCAGCATCGTGCAGACCGTGCCGAGCCTGGCGATGTTCGGGTTCCTGCTCCCGGTGCCGCTCATCGGCGGCGTCGGCGCGCGCGCCGCGCTGGTCGTGCTGATTCTCTACGGCGTGCTGCCGATCGTGCGGACGACGATCGCCGGGCTGCGCGGCATCGATCGCGTCGATCCGTGAGGCTGGCGTGGCCATGGGGATGACGCCGCGCGAGCTGCTGCGTCAGGTGGAGCTGCCGCTGGCCCTGCCGTCCGATCGTTGCCGGCGTGCGCGTCGCGGCGGTCGTCGGCGTCGGCTCGGCGACGATCGCCGCTGCGATCGGCGCTGGCGGTCTCGGCGAGTACATCTATCGCGGTCTGTCGATGGTCGACACGACCGTGATCCTCGCCGGCGCCATTCCTGCCGCGGCGCTCGCGCTGGTCGTGGACGGATCGCTGCTGTGGCTCGAGCGCCAGCTCTCCGCCCGCCGGCGATCGGGTCGCGGCGCGCCGCCATGCACCGACCGCCGCGATCCTCACGGCCGTGGTATTGCTGTCGGGCGGCGTCGCCGCGTGGCGGGACGGGCGGCACGATCGTCGTCGGATCGAAGAACTTCACCGAGCAGCTCGTGCTGGGCGAACTGCTGGCGCAGGCGATCGAGAAGCGAAACCGGTCTGCCCGTCGATCGACGGCTGAATCTCGGCGGCACGATCATCTGCGATCGCGCGCTGCTCGACCGGCGACATCGACGTCTACGTCGAGTACACCGGCACGGCGCTGACCGCGGTGTTTCAACAGCCGATCGAGACTCCGACTCGAGGCGCCGTCTTCAACACGGTTCGCGAGTTCTATGCGCGAAGACCGGCCGCACGCTGCTGCCGCCGCTCGGTTTCAACAACACGTTTGCGATCCTCGTGCGCGGCGCGGACGCGCGCGCGCGCGGCCTCGAGACGATCGAGGACATGGCGGCCGAGAGCTCGCGTCTACGCGCCGGATTCGGGTACGAGTTCGTCGGGCGGCCGGATGGGTTCCCCGGTCTGGCGAAGACCTACGGTTTGCGTTTTCCGCGCGCCGCCGCGCGTGATGGATTTGACGCTGAGCTACCGCGCGCTGGCCGTCAGGCCAGGTTGACGTGATCGCCGGGCGACGCGACCGCCGGGTTGATCAAGGGGCTGGATCTGTTTCAGCTCGACGACAACCGGCACTACTTCCCGCCCTACGACGCGGCTGCTGTCGCGCGTGCCGACGCGTTGCTGCGATATCCGAACGTGCGCGCGGCGATCGAACGGCTGTCAGGACGGATTACCGCTGCGGACATGCGAGCGATGAACTACGCCGCCGACGCCGAGCATCGCGACCCTCGCGAAATCGCGCGTCAGTTCCTGGATACGCTGCGATAGTCCGGGAAGGCTCTCCGCGTCGAACGTCGGCAGGTGGTCGAGATCCAGATCGTCGGCATCCACGCGCAGCGTCTGATGCACGACGTCCAGTTGCACGGGCAGCGGAATCAGACAACGGTTCGGACGAAGGCGACCGCGATCGACGACCAGGTACGCGCGCGTTGTTCGTCTGCGTCCATCACGACACCATCGAACGCACCGATGCGCTGGCCCTTCCGTGGTCCAGACGTCGAGCGGATCCATCAGGGCGCGTTCAGTTGCCGGCTGGCGACGTAGCAGAGGTTCGAGCAGCTCGATTTATCGCGCGGCATCGTTTCGTCTCCCGACTGAGAAAGAGCAAACTGCCACCCACGAGTGGACGTGGGAATTCAGGCCTGTTTTCGCGCAACTCCCTGTATGGCTGTGGTTGAAGGACGTTCGACTGGGTAAGAAATTACACGGTGACCTGCCCAATGTTCAGCACTGTCGCCGCATCCTCATCACGGGCCACATCGCTCATCTGGCGCGACGGGTAGGCTCGGCACTACCCACAAATGGCCGGCCACGTGGATGAGGGCCGCGACGATCGCTGCGCCGGCGACCAGGCGAAGCTCACTCACTACCGAGGAATCGGAGTTCGGCCCAGACTGGCCATACGGCGACTGCGAACATCCCGAGCGCGTAGAGCGGCCACCGCGTGCGCAGCTTCGCGTGTCCTGGACGGTAGATCGCCGTGAATGGCACATGGCGGATCGTCAACATCGTCGCGTCTACGGCCGCGACGAGGACGAAGACCACGAACGCGGAATGCCACATCGCCGTGCGCCATCCGAGCAGCGGACCGAGTCGCCAGCGCCTGCGAACGCCACCGCCGGCGGCAACACGATCGCCAGCCATGCCGCTCGAGCGCCGGACCAGAACGCGCGCGTCTCGCCGATGCCGGCGCCGTTGAAGATCCATGACGCGCGCGGCTCGCTCGGGACGAACGCCGCGGCGCGGAGGCCGATCGTCAACCAATAGCCGACGAGCAGCGGCATCCAGCAGGACGATCGTCCGCGGCCGGGTGAGATCGGCGAACGATGCGTGGCGCGGGTGAGCGCGGCGAGCGCCAGCGCGACGCCGAGTGCCGCATTCATGACAATCGGCGTGTGCACGGATCGGTTCCGCGCGATGGTCAGAAGGACGAAAGTCGGATGTGACCCTGGCGATCGGACTGCGTCCGGCGACGTCGCGCACGGCGGCGCGCACGGCGCGAGCCACCGATCCGCCCGCCGCGCCCGGCCGGCTTACCGCATGCTGCATCGCGCGGTTGTAAACTGAACATCGACACGAGCATCGGCGCTGGCGATGACCATGGGTGCGGCGGCAGGCGCGCATCCCGAGCGGGATGAAGTACGGCCGCGTGGAGCCGCGCAGACGCTCGAACAGCCCGACGAACCACGACGTCGGAAACCATCCCGACGGTGTCGTTGTTGTTGATGACGGAGCTCGGGATCCTCCAGAAGGCCGGTGACAGGAACACGCGCACGAGAGCAGCAGGACCATGAGACGCGAACTGCAACAACGTGCCCGACTGCGGCGGCCCGCGCCGGTCCGGCCACGATGGCGACCGTGCCGCGAATGGCGACGACCATGGCGAACACGAACACCGCGGCCAGGGCGGTGGCCGTGAAGAACGCCACGAAGTGCACGACGAAGGTGCGCGCGCCGAACTGGTCGGCCGTTTCGACCGCGAAGAAGAACGCGTTCACCGCGTTCATCGGCAGCGCGGCGATGGCCAGAAGGCCCCCAGCGCGGCGATCTTGGCGCCGAGGATCGTGCGCGCGCGCAGCGGCGCCGGCCCGAGCACCATCGCGTCGCGGTGCTCGAAGTCCAGCGCATCCCACACGAATGCCGCGATCAGCCCGACCGTCACCATCGAGTACGATGACGAAGATGAAGACGATGATACTCGAGCCAGTCGTCGATCATGCCGGGTGCATTGAAACGCCTCGCGCGAATGACGATCGATTGGAACGCGGGGAAGAGTTCCACCAGCAGGATGAATCCCGGCGTGAGCAGGAACGCCAGCACCCAGATCAACGTCTGGCGCAGGCGCACGTCGGAGGTGACGGTCTCGCTGGCGAAGAACCGGTCGAAGAAGGTGCGCGACAAGAACGAACGAGACTGGCTGGACGTCCTCACGTCACACGTTCATGGCGGCCACCAGGCCGCCCGTCTTCTCGTCGACGCGTTCCTCCGAGACCAGCGCGGCGAAGACCGCGTCGAGTGACGGCAGCCGAAGCGTCTCGCGAAGATTGCCGACCGAATCATGGCCAACGACTTCGCCATCCTTCAGGATGACGACCCGCGAGCAGACCTGCTCGACGACTTCGAGCACGTGCGAGCTGAAGACCACGATCTTGCCAGCCGTCGGCCAGCGCGCGAACGAACGCCTTCAACACGCGCGCGGCGGTGACGTCGAGTCCCGAGAACGGCTCGTCGAGGATGACGACGCGCGGATTGTGGAGCACCGCGGCGGCGATCAAGATCTTCTGGCGCATGCCCTTCGAGCACTGCGAGAGCGTCTGGTAGCGGTCGTCCCAGAGGCCGAGCCACTCGAGGAACCGATCGATCTTCGGTCGTGAGCCGATCGTCCGGGATTCGTCGGAGCCGGCCGACCAGCTGCAGGTATTCAGGGCCGGTCAGGTAGGTATAGAGATGCGGCTCCTCGGGCACGTAGCCGAGCGTCGTGACTTGTAGGCCAGGAGATCGGTGAGCACGTCGCGTCCATCCAGCAGCACTCGGCCGTCGGTGGGGGCGAGCAGTCCCGCGAGCACCTTGACGGTGGTGCTCTTGCCGGATCCATTCGGTCCGAGGAGACCAAACACTTCACCCGGACGGACTCGAACGAGAGATCGCGGACCGCGGTCAGCGCGCCGTATCGCTTGCGGAGGTGTTGAACCGAGAGCATGGCCGGTCAGTGGCGAGGATGCTGCCGCCCTGTCGCGCAGCCGTCAGTGATCACGTCGCCAACGGCTCGAACGACGGCCGCGGGATTGGACAAGTTCGAGATCGCCGCCAGAGCGTCGCGACCGCTGCGGCTGCTGCGCGTTCGACGACAGCGCCGTCAGCTGCTCCTGCATCGCCTTCCAGCCGGGGTCCTGGACGTTGGCAGGCGTGAGCACGACCAGCGGTGCGGCGCCGAGGGCGGCTGATTCGCCGATGCGGCGTGCAGCGTCACGATCGCCGCGCTGCTCGGCCGTCGAAGCGCGCAATCGATCTGATCGCGCGGCAGCGCCGCCAGGCTTTGAGCGCGCGCAGTTCGAAACGTGATCCGCGTCCTCAGGACGTTCGGGCGGCAGCTTGTCAAACGGCGCATCGGTCGACGGGTTCATTGGCGGCGGTGGCATGCGGTTCGTTCCCGGGATCATCGCCTCGACGGCGGCGCGGGATTGATCCGCGGCGACACTCCAGACCGGCGAAGGCCTTGCCGTTCGACAGGCATCAACGAACGCCGTCCTCGTGCGCGCGTCGACGAACACGAACGCCAGACGGCCTCTCCTGGCGTACCGGAGATGGTAGGCGCGGGCGTAAGATGCCTGCCGAGTTGCAGCGCCCACCATGACGAACGGCGGCTTTTCACCGGCAGCTTGGAGCAGCCGCGTGAAGATCGGCGACCGACGCCGTCGACGGACTCCGGCCGGCCGCTCGGCTCGCTCCAGCCCGAGCCCGGCGCGATCGTGCGAACACACCCGCGTCGTCTTCGCGATATCGGGCTGCACCAGCATCCAGTCGATCGCGAATGCGCGGCCCGCCACCTTCGAGCACCACGGTCGGCTGTCCGCCGCCCGTGCAATTGATGTGCAGCTTCCGGCCGCCGACGTCGCACAAGCTGAGCCCGGGCGCTCGATCGCCACGGTGTCCGGATAGCTGATCACCGGATACCAGTCGAGCATCCGCACCTCGATGCCGCTCCCTTGACCGCCGCCTCGAAGATCGCGGTGTCGTGACCCTGAAAGTGATACGGAATCGCCACCTTCGGCTTGAACGCCTTCGCGCAGTCCGCGGCGTCGGCCGGCGACATGGTGAACGGCAGGTTCATCGGGAGGAACGCGACGTCGATACTCGCCAGCGCTTTGATCTCCGGCACGCACTCCGTGTCGCCGGCGAAGTAGAGGCGCTTCCCGCCGACGGCGATGACGTACCCGTTGCCCCGCCCTTTGGTGTGATACGGAACGTCGCCAGCCTTGTGCTCGACGTTGTACATGGGCACGGCCTCGACCGCGAATCCGGCAACCGTCGTTCGTCTGACCGTTCGCGAGCACTTCGATCGGCGCCGGCAACGTGTCGCCGGCCTGCTGCGCGCACCGCGGCGGGCACGACGACCGGCGCGCCGGCCTTTCGCAGCCGCGCAATCCGGCTCGGCGTTCAAGTGATCCTCGTGAACGTCGGTGACGACCACGAGGTCGGCGGCTTCGCGGTCGACTGGTCGCCCATCGCGGGGTCGACCTGGATCACGCCGGCCGCCATGTTCCGATCTGCACGGATGCGTGCATGAACGGCGACGACGACAATCGGTCCGCCGGTCGCATCGATGGTGGTTTTGCCGCGGGAGGGTTGGCAGTCGTTTGGGCCAGACGACGAGCAGCCCCCAAAAGCGTGAAAACTGCGATCAGACAAGCGAGGGCCGACTTCATTCCTCCGTTGGACCTCCGTCGATGTGCGCACGGATGCAGCCGCACAGTGGTCGGGGGCGGATGGATGTGCTAGCCTGTCGACGGGGTGGGGGCAATGGGAAACGACACCGCCGACACCGACCGCCTGTTCTTTCTCGCCAAGCCGTCAATTGAAGGGTCCGATGGTGGATCGCGCCGATGTGTGGACGCGGGCCGGACGCCGCGCTCGGAACGTTCGAAGGCATCGTCATCGATCCTTCTCTTCGAGCGCGCCCGTTACATCGTCGTGGACGGCGGCCGCCTGGTGCCCGACTGGCGATTGATTCCGCTGCCCGCACGGCTCTCGACGTCGTCCACCAGACACTGCGCGCGTCGAAGTCGACGAGACTGCCGGCACCGCGGATTGGCGCAAGTTCAGCGCCACGCTCTTCCCCCAGTTCAGACCGGACGACGAGACGCACGGCCATGCGGCGTCCGTCGACAACTTAAGCCTGGCTTTTCCCGTCTAAGCGGGACAATCAAGGAGTCCTCATGAAACGAGGCACCGGACTGTCCTCTGTTGGTCTGTGCGCTGCTGATGGTGCCGGGCGCCGCGTCGGCGTCCGACGACTGGCGCCCTACCGCGGCCAGCTCAGAGCCGAAATCCGCAACGAAATCCGCGAGGCGATGCGCGATGCGCAACGCGCCCGGTTCCGGGCACGTCGCGACGTGTCATGCGAGGCGTTCGCGCGCGCGATCGCTGGGAACGGCAGCGGGCAATCTACGACGCGCGCCGCAGGCCCGTTTGTACCGCACGGGATGCGCGCAGGCGGCAGCGCGACGCGCCGACGTCGTAGTTGGTGGTACTAGGCGAGATCCCTGCCGATCGATCGCAGCGCCGCTGGCATCCGATCGATGTCCGCGCGCCGGCTGCGGTAGTTCGACGATGCAGGCGCGCAGGACGAACCGTCCGCCGCAGCTCGGTGCCGGTGAGGAAGGCCTCGCCGCCGAGCTGCAGCCGCTCCAGCACGCGCGCAGTTCAAGCGTGTCGAGCGCGCCTCGTCATCGAGCGCGGCGGCTTCGGACAACCGGAAACACACGACGCTCAGGCTGGGCGGCGCCATCAGCTCGAGGTCGGGCGCGCTCCGTGACGCGTTCGGCCAGATAGCGCGCGAGGGCCAGGTTCTCCTCGATCGCCTCCTTGTAGCCCGCGCGGCCGAACTGCTTGCATCGTCATCCAGACCTTCAGCGCGCGGAAGCCCGCGCGTCTGCTGGAACCCGTATTCGCTGAACCAGGGCAGGCCCGTCACGTCGCCGGCGCTGCCGATCGCCCGGATGTAGGGCGGCACGAGGCTGAACGCGCCGCGCATCGCGTCGGCGTCGCGAATCATCACGAGACCCGCTTCGACGGGACGAACATCCACTTGTGCGGATCGAGCGCCACGCTGTCGGCGCGCGAGATGCGCGCGAAGGCGGACGGCGTAATCGTCCGTGAGGATCGCCGGGCCGCCGTAGGCCGCGTCGACGTGCAGCCAGACGTCGTGCCGGCGCGCACACAGCGGCGATCTCCGCGATCGGATCGATCGCACCGGTGTTGACGGTGCCGGCGCGTGGCGACGACCGCAATCGGGCGGATTCCCGCCGCGACGATCCTCGGTCGATCGCTCGATCGAGCGCGCCGGATCCATGCGGTAGTCGCCGTCCGGTCGGTATCGTGCGGATCGGCGTCGCTGCCAAAGCCGAGCAGCTCGATCGCCTTGCGGACGCGCGAGTGACCTTCGAGGCGACTGGTAGAAACGGAACGGGCGCGGCGCGCCGCGAAGACCGTGCGGAGCGGACGTCCACGCCGCTCTTTGACGTGGCGCGCGACGGCTAAGCGCGGTCAACGTCGCCATCGATCCGCCGCTGACCAGCAGCCCCATCGCTTCGTCCGGGAAGCCGAGCATTTCGACCGCAACCAGTTCGATGACCTGACGCTCGACAGGTAGATCGCCGCGTGATTGCCGCCGGCGCAGCTCGGGTTCATCGCCGCGGCGAGCGCATCGGCGAAGACGCCCATCACCGCGGGCGGCGGAGTTGCACCCAGCCCCAGAACGCGGGGATGCCCGTTGCCGAAGGGGATGCGGCTCGATGGTCTCGCGAAACTCCGCAGGATATCGTCGGCGCGCGCACCGTGCGCGGGACAGGCGTTGAGGCAGGAAACTGTCTCCGCGAGATCGTCGCGGCACCGGACGAAACACCGGCTCGTCCGGGAGCGGTGGAAGATGCTCGGCGATCAGGTCGACGACGACGCGTAGCCGACGACGCCGGATCTCATCTGCGCTCCAGTCCATGAGCGCATGCGGTCACTGACTACGCAGTCGTTAGCGAGTTCAGCAGCTCCGCGTCGCGGCGACAAGGACGCCATGTCCTGCATCACTTCGCCGTGCTGGCTGAGATCGAGGCCGATCTCTTCCTGCTCCGTCGAGACGCGCAGCGGAATGATGAGGTCGGTGAACTTGTAGAGCATCCACGATCCGCGCGAACGAGAACGCCGCCGACGAACACGAGCGCGCCGCAGTGCACGAGGAACGATCGTGCGTGGCCCGACGTCAGGCCGACGTCCTTCGGCGAAGAGCCGGTCATCAGCATGCCGACCATGCCGCCGACACCGTGGCACGGGAAGACGTCGAGCGTGTCGTCGAGCGTCGACGGCGTTCTTCCAGTGCACCATCAGGTTCGAGACGACGCTCGCGCACGGTGCCGATGAAGATGCTCTCGCCGATGCTGCACGTAGCCGGCCGCCGGGCGTAATCGCCACGAGCCCGACCACCGGCGCCGACGCACGCGCCGAGCGCCGACGGCTTGCTGGCCGCGCATGCCGTCGAAGAAGATCCAGGCCAGCGCCGCCGACGCCGACGCCGTGTTCGTCGTCGCGAACGCCATCGCCGCCTGGCCCGACGCCGAGAGCGCCGAGCCCGCGTTGAAGCCGAACCAGCCGAACCACAGCATGCCGGTGCCGAGGATCACGAACGGGATGTTCGCCGGCGTCGTGCGCCTCGCCGCTCATGTGGGTCGTGCCGGCGGCCGAGCGACCATCGCGCCGGCCAGCGCGGCGAAGCCGGCCGATCATGTGGACGACCGTGCCGCCGGCGAAGTCGAGCACGCCCAGCTTGTGCAGGAAGCCGTCGGGGTGCCACGTCCAGTGCGCGAGCGGCGAGTAGATGAAGATGCTGAACAGGCACATGAACAGGAGATAGCTCGAGAAGCGCACGCGCTCGGCGAACGACCCGGTGATCAGCGCCGGCGTGATGATCGCGAACTTCAGCTGGAACAGCGCGAAGAGGATCAGCGGAATCGTCGGCGCGAGATCGGGGTGCGTCAACGCGCCGACGCGCGTGAACATGAAGAAGGTCGCGCGGGTCGCCGATCAGGCCGTGAAGCTGGTCGCCGAACGCGAGGCTGAAGCCGACGACGATCCACAGCAGGCTGATCACGCCCATCGCGACGAAGCTCTGCAGCATCGTCGAGACGACGTTCTTCGGTCCGGACCATGCCGCCGTAGAAGAACGAGAGCCCGGGCGTCATCAGCAGCACGAGGCCGGTGGCCGTCAGCATCCACGCGGCGTCGCCCGCGTTGATCGGGACCGCCGGTGACCGCCTGCGGTGCAGGCCGGAAGAGCGCGCCCGCCGACGCTGACGACCGCCGACCAGCAGGAAAGGCAATGCCGAGAAATTCCCGAATCCGTGTCCGTTTTTCGCCTCACCGTCTGCCAACGTCATCGTCGCGGCGCCCTCCGTTGAGCGGAGATGCTTACCAGAATCGTGCCATGCGAGCACGAAATATAGCGACACAGTGCGTCGAAATGTGCATGCTGCTGATGCTAGTCATCGCGCATATTGCATAGTCGTGCAGCGAGACGGTTGTTCGACTGACCCTGGTGATCCTGCACGAGTGTGAGCAGACCAGCTACGCAGGCTCGGCGAGGCTGGGTCACGGCTGAGCCTGTCCCGGCTAGCGAGGGTGGTCAGACCCGCGTGGTACGATCCGTTTTTCGAGGGCACGCCGATGTCGACTGCCGAACAGCTTCGGCACCCGCACCCGCTCGACCGTCGGGGGCCGCACGTATCAGATGTTCAGCCTGCCGGCGCTTCAGCGCGCTGGCTTCCCGAAATCGCCAGGCTGCCGTTTTCGCTGAAAATCCTGCTCGAGAACCTGCTTCGCCACGAGGACGGCCGCTTCGTGAAGGCGGCCGACATCGAGGCGCTGGCGCGCTGGGACGTCAAGAGCGCGGCGCAGAAGGAGATCTCGTTCGCGCCCGCGCGCGTGCTGCTGCAGGATTTCACCGGCGTGCCGGCGGTCGTCGATCTCGCGGCGATGCGCGACGGCATCGCGCGGCTCGGCGGCGATCCGCAACAGCGTCAACCCGCTGCAGCCGGTCGAGCTCGTCATCGATCACTCGGTGCAGGTCGACTATTTCGGCCAGGCCAACGCGTTTCAGCTGAACGCCGAGCTCGAGTTCGCGCGCAACAAGGAGCGCTACGCGTTCCTGCGCTGGGGCCAGGACGCCTTCCGACAACTTCCGCGTCGTCCCGCCCGACACCGGCATCGTCCATCAGGTGAACCTCGAGTATCTCGCGCGCGTCGTCATGGCCGGCGGATCGGCCCGACGGCACGGTCGCGTTTCCCGACACGCTCGTCGGCACCGACTCGCACACGACGATGGTGAACGGCCTCGGCGTGATGGGATGGGGCGTCGGCGGCATCGAAGCGGAAGCGGCGATGCTCGGCCAGCCGATCTCGATGCTGATTCCCGCAGGTGCTCGGCGTTCCGCCTGACCGGCACGATGCTCGAGGGCGCGACGGCGACCGACCTCGTGCTGACCGATCACCGAGACGGCTGCGCAAGCATGGCGTCGTCGGCAAGTTCGTCGAGTTCTTCGGCCCGGGCCTCGAGCATCTGACGATCGCCGATCGCGCGACGCTCGGCAACATGTGTCCCGAGTACGGCGCGACGATCGCGATCTTCCCGATCGACGAGATGACGCTCGACTACCTGCGGCTGACCGGCCGCGACGCGTCGCGCAGGTCGCGCTGGTCGAGGCACGCGCGAGGGCGCAGGGCATGTTCCGCCGCCCCGGCGATCCCGATCCGAGTCTACACCGAGACGATCGAGCTCGATCTCGGCGACCGTCGAGCCGAGCCTCGCCGGGACCGAAGCGGCCGCAGGATCGCGTGTCGCTGAAGCAGGCCAAGAGCGGCTTCCAGACGGCGCTGGGCTCGATGATGGCGTCCTCGTCGAAGAAGGCGCGGAGCCGAGGCCGGCGACGGCTCGTCGCGACGCGTCGGCGACGACCAGCGAGGGCGGCGTCGCCGTCGTCGAGCCGCCGCCGCGGCGCCGCCGGCGCATCTGATCGATCACGGCGCGGTGGTGATCGCCGCGATCACGAGCTGCACGAACACGTCGAATCCGAGCGTGATGATCGGCGCCGGCCTGCGTCGCGAAGAAGGCCGTCGAGCGCGGCCTGACGTCGAAGCCGTGGGTGAAGACGAGCCTCGCGCCCGGATCGAAGGTCGTCACCGAGTATCTGCGCAAGGCCGGGCTCGACGCCGTATCTCGATGCAGCTCGGCTTCAATCTCGTCGGCTACGGCTGCACGACGTGCATCGGCAACAGCGGCCCGCTGCCCGACGAAGTGTCGGCCGAAGTCGAGGCGCGCAACCTCGTCGTCGCCTCGGTGCTGAGCGGCAACCGCAACTTCGAGGGGCGCATCCAGCAGCAGGTGCGCGCGAACTATCTCGCGTCGCCGCCGCTGGTCGTGGCCTACGCGCTCGCCGGGCGGATGACGATCGATCTGACCGACCGAGCCGATCGGCATCGACAAGGACGGCGTGCCGGTGTACCTGCGCGAGCTGTGGCCGACCGAGCGCGAGATTCAGGAGACGATGCTGACGCGCGGTGACGTCGGAGATGTTCCGCGACGCAGTACGCCGACGTCTTCGGCGGCGACGAGCGCTGGAAGACGCTGCCGGTGCCGACCGGCGACCGCTTCGCCTGGGAGCCGCGACTCGACCTACATCCGCAACCCGCCGTTCTTCGAGCGACATCACGCTGGAGACGACGCCGGCTCGCGGACATCACGGGCGCGCGCGTGCTCGCGCTGCTCGGCGACAGCATCACGACCGATCACATCTCGCCGGCCGGATCGATCAAGAAGGACAGCCCGGCCGGGAAGTACTGATGGAGCACGGCGTCGAGCCGCACGACTTCAACTCGTACGGCGCGCGGCGCGGCAATCACGAAGTGATGATGCGCGGCACGTTCGCCAACATCCGGCTCCGCAATCAGATGGCGCCCGGCACCGAAGGCGGCTGGACGACGTACCAGCCGGACGGCGAGGTGATGACGATCTACGACGCGGCGATGAAATACAAGAGCGACGGCGTCCCGCTCGTCGTGATCGCCGGCAAGGAATACGGATCCGGATCGTCGCGCGACTGGGCGGCGAAAGGGACGCTGCTGCTCGGCGTGAAGGCGGTCGATCGCCGAGAGCTTCGAGCGCATCCACCGCAGCAACCTGGTCAACATGGGCGTGCTGCCGCTGCAGTTCCAGACCGGCGCGAACGCCGCGTCGCTCGGTCTGACCGGCACGCGAGCGCTACGAGCTGACCGGCATCGCGCAGGGCCTCGAAGCCCGGCGGCCTCATCACGGTCCGCGCGCATCGGCGACGGCGGGCAAGGTCGATCGAGTTCCAGGCGGTCGCGCGCATCGACACGCCCGAGGAGCTCGTCGCGTTCCGACACGGCGGCATCCTGCCTTACGTGCTCCGCCAGCTGGTCGGCAGAATAGCGCGAATGGCTGATGGCTGATGGCTAACGGTCTGGTGACTCGGCCATTCGGCGAGCCACGCATTTTAGCCATCAGCCATGCAGCCATCAGCGCGCTGACCGGCGTCGCGCCATCAAGCATCAAGGCGCGCGCGATCTGGCTTCGACGCGTGCGGCGTCGCGCCGGCGGCCGCTCATCCCGAGCTCGGCATTCCTCCGCGAGTGGCTGGACCGCGGCTACGGCGCGACGATGACCTACCTCGCATCGCTCGGCCCGAGCGCCGCGCCGACGTCCGGCCGCGTCGTGCCGTCGCGCGCAGACGCGTCATCGTCACCGGCACTCCTGACAACACCGACCGGCCGTACTCGACCGAGATGCGCCGATCGCGGCCGCGCGCAGATCGCGCGCTACGCGTGGGGCGACGACTACCACGACGTGATCGGCGCGCGGATGGACGCGCTGCTGCGCCTGGATGCGCGAGCGATCGCCGACGCCGTTCGAGGCCGCGCCTACGTCGACACCGGGCCGGTGCAGGAACGCGTCTACGCGCAGCACGCCGGTATCGGCTGGATCGGCAAGAACACGTGCGTGATCAACCCGAGACTCGGATCGTGGATCTTCCTCGGCGGCGATCATCTGCAGCCTGCCGCTCGACGTGGACGCGCCGTCGCTCGATCAATGCGGCACGTGCACGCTGTGCATCGAGGCGTGTCCGACGCACGGCGATCGTCGCGCCGGGCGTGCTCGACTCGACGCGCTGCATCTCGTACCTGACGATCGAGCACCGCGGCGAGATGCCCGAGGCGCTCCGCGCGCAGGCGTCGGATCGCACGTCTACGGCTGCGACGTCTGCCAGGAGGTGTGCCCGTGGAACGCCGTCGCGCCGCCGATCCGACCGATCCCGCGTGGCAGCCGCGCGCGGCATGGGATCGTGTCGACCTCGCCGCACCCTCGCGGACGCGACGACGACGAGCTGGCCGCCGCGCTGTGCGGCAGCCCGATGCAGCGGGCGAAGAGTCGAGGCTTGCGCCGAAACGGTATCGCGGTCGAACCGTGGCGCAGGGCGTCGCCCGGCGATCCGGCGAAAAACCGTTTCGCGTTTTCCGATTTCGTGTCAAATAGGAGTCTATGCGTTCGTCTGGCGCCCGTCCTGCCTGCTTGCCATGCCCCAGCTCATGGATGAGAACTTCAGCCGGACGGTCGTCCTCCTGTGCAAGCACAGCGAGGAAGGCGCGTTGGGACTGGTCGTAAACCGCCCGCTGATGACGACCGGCCGCGTGACGGTGAACCTGGATCCGCCGGTGTCGACCGATCGCGAGCTGCGGGTGTGGATCGGCGGTCCGGTCGAGCCGGAGCGCACGTGGATTGCTCGTCGGCCAGGAGCCGGACGAAGCACGCAGGCGCTGCAGTGGTATGCGACTCAGTGAACAGGCTGTATCGTGTCGACGTCGCCCGATCTGCTGCTCGCCTGCTCGAGCCGACGCCGCCGCCGCTGGCGCGGTTGATCGTCGGCTACGCAGGCTGGGGGCCGGGTCAGCTCGAAGCGGAGCTGAGGCGTCTCGCGTGGCTGATGAGCGACGTCGATCGCGATCTCTCTGTTCAACACGCCCGCGGAGCGCATGTGGGAAGAGGCCATCCGCGCTGGGCCGCCGACCCGGCGTCGCTGCAGATGTCACGCGGCGTGCATTAGTTCTCCGGGAGGGCTCGCATGACCTCGGCGATTTCGCTTGCTGCTGCGTTGCTCGTCGCCGATCTGCCGCTCACCGGGTCGCTCGCGATCGCCACCGGGGGCGAACGCAGGTCGAGCTGCGAAACACCGGAACCCAACCCATCAACGCCTGGGCGTTTGCGATTTCGTCGCCGAACGCCAGCGGCGGTATTCATCGCGTCTTCATTCAGGCGACGTCTACCTGAGCGAAGTCACCGGCGGCCTGCAGGGCGCGGGCCGCATCTCCGCCCGCTGCGGCCGGGCGACACGCGCACGTTCCCCGTGGATCCGCTGCCGGCCGGCGGCGTCCGTGCAGGTGGTGGCCGCGTGGTGCTCGACGACAACACGGCGTTTGGCGACGATCAGACCATCGCGTCGTTTTTCGAGAAGCGCGTCGCCGAGCGCGATGGACTGAGACGGTCGTGGACGCTTCAACGCCGCGGTGCAGTCGCACCAGCGGGCAGGGCGGCCTTCAGGATCTCAAAGCGGCCGCTTCGCCGGCATCCGACGCGCGGAGTCGTGCCGCATCGCTCCGCGCGCCTTCGCTGTGGACGCGTGGCTGCAGCGAACCGGCGCGAGCCGACGAAGGCGACGCCGACCGCTCGCGTGCGCGCCTATGCACGCTTTTTCGTGGCACGACAGCAGTGCGGTCGCGGCGTCGAAGCACGCGGCGCCGGAAAAGCTAGCGCGTCCGCGTAAGCTGATGCGGTAGAATCGCGCGCGCGGTGTCGTCCGAGACGAGCAGCGCGCCAAGATCCGGCATCCACGAGCAGCGATCGACCGGCCGTCCCCACGCGCGGAAGCTCCGCAGCCAGCCCTCGGCGAAGTGTTTCGTACGTGCACTGGCCGGGCGCCTCTTCGCGCACGGACCAGCGAGGCGGTAGCCGATGGGCGTGGCCCGGTTTTCCACGATCCGTGTTCGGCAATGACCACCTGATTGCGGAAGTACTGCGGCGGTGGAAACATGGTGCGCCGTGGCGAGCTGCATGCCGATCGACGGCGACGTGTGGTCCAGGCGCTGCTGCACGGGGCGGCGTGAACTGGCGCGCTGCGGGCGTCGCGCGCCCAGAATTCCGGATCGGCAATCGCTTGCGCCGTGCACGGCAATAGGGTTAGCCGAAGTGCTCGCCGATTCCAGGACGAGGTGATTCAGTTCGTCCGGGCGGCGTGTCGTCGCCGAGAAAGTCGCGGCCGTTGTCCGGTAGTGGACCACAGCTCGCCGGTCTGCGGATCAACCCGCATCGCCCGACGACGCTGTTGCGGACGCCGCGCGCGAGCGGTCTCGCGGTGCGCTGCCGTCGGTTGCTTCCATGCGGATCAGGCTGGCAGTGTGTACGCCGCCGCGTCGCCAAACATTGCAGGGCGCGCCGACGGCGAGATGCAGGAGGACCGTCCAGGCGCAACGCCCGATGCCGCCAGCCGTGGTCGGTGTCTCGTTGGGGCAGTGCGTCGGTCGACGATCGTGACGGCAGGGTCTGGTTTCGTGCGACTCGCGCCCGGGCGGCTGGTTGACGAAGTCCGAGCGAGATCGTCGTATCGGCGGACGCGGTTCACGATCGGCGACGAACACCGATGCGCGTCGCCCGAAGACGACCGCGCCGTTGGCCACAGGCGACGCAGGCCGTGTCGGCGACGGCACGGCGACCTCGTCGGCGCAGTCCGTCGGCGATCGCGGTCGACAACGGCGTGGACCGTGTCGCTCTGGCTGCCGACGAAGACCGTTCCGTCCGGCGCCGAACGTCATCGAGCGCGCGCCCGGGACCTCGGCGTGCACGGCGATCGAAAACCCGGCGGGCAATCGCAGCGTGTCCACGAGGCGGACGGCGGCGGGGTCCGGCGCTGTGCCGCGACGGCCGGCCACGAGGAGCGAGACTCCGCAACAGGGCGGCGCGCGTTCCACGGTTCCGCTCCAGCTGTACTATCATGATGATGACACGACGCCTGCGGCTGAGTGCTGTTGCTCGCACTCATCGGCGGTGTGGCACGTTCGCGCAAGCGCCTTCTTCCATGCCTGATGTATCCACGCTCCAGACCATGACCGCGCCGATTCGCGCCCACAGACATCGGCGCGGATCTCTCGAAGCTGTTCGGCGGCCGGACCGCCGGGTGCTCGGCGAAGCTCGTCGAGGCGTCGAAGATCATCGACGCGCTGTTCCTGCGCCAGGTCTGGGCGGGCAACGACGCGATGCTGCTCGATCTCGTGCAGCGACCAGACGCCGGCCGGCCGCGCGCGGCTGCATTACTTCCTGATCAACAAGGGTCCGTGGTCGCGTCTCGATCACAACCAGCCGTTCGTGCCCGGCGCGCCGGCCAAGCCCGCAGGCGCGCGAACTACTATCCGGACGGCGCGCTCGAAGGCCGGAGATCGAGCGCTGGATGCAGTCGCTGCCGGAGGCGGAGCGCGCGCGCGCCACCGGATTCTTCACGGTGATCCGCCGCAGCCGGCGACAGCGTTCGCCGCCGTGCCCCTACAGCGTCGAGTACCAGAGCGAGCTCGGCGCGCGGCCGCGGCGCTGCTGCGCGAGGCGGCGGCGCTCGCCACCGAGCCGACGCTGAAGGCGTTTCTCACGAAGCGCGCCGACGCGTTTCTGTCGAACGACTACTACGACAGCGACGTCGCGTGGATGGAGCTGAAGGGCGCGATCGAGCCGACGCATCGGCCCGTACGAGGTCTACGAAGACGAGTGGTTCAACTACAAGGCCGGCGTTCGAGTCGTTCATCACGGTGCAGGACGAGGCGGAGAGCGCGAAGCTGCAGCGAGTTCGCCGGCGAGCTGCAGGACATCGAGAACCACCTGCCGATCGATCCGACGCTACCGCAACCCGAAGCTCGGCGCGCTGGCGCCGATCGCCGTCGTCAACGAGATCTTCGCGGCCGGCGACGCGAACCGCGGCGTGCAGACGGCGGCGTTCAACCTGCCGAACGACGAGCGCGTGATCCGCGAGAAGGGCGCCAAGCGCGTCATGCTGAAGAACGTGCAGGACGCGAAGTTCGCGAAGACGCTCGATGCCGATCTCGAAGGTCGTGCTCTCGCCCGCCGATCAGAAGGACGTCGTCGTTCGAGGCGTTCTTCACGCACATCCTCGTGCACGAGCTGATGCACGGGCTCGGGCCGCACAACATCACGGTCGAACGGCCGGCAGACGACGGTGCGGCAGGAGTTGAAGGAAACCTACAGCGTCATCGAGGAAGCGAAGGCCGACATCTCGTCGCTCTTCGCGATTCAGCACATGATCGACAAGGGCGTGCTGCCGAAATCGCTCGAGCAGCCGCTTTACACGACGTTCCTGGCGTCGGCGTTCCGATCGATCCGCTTCGGCGTCAACGAAGCGCACGGCAAGCGGCATCGCCGTGCAGCTGAACTTCCTGCTCGACGCCGGCGCGGTTCGTCGCGCAGCCCGACGGCACGTTCGGCGTCGAACCGCGACCAGGATCAAGGACGGCGTCGACGGCCTGACGCGCGACATCATGACGATTCAGGCCGCAGGGCGACTACGCGAAGGCGAAGGCGCTCGGCGATCGGCTCGGCGTCGTGCGGCCGGCCGTGCAGCGCGCGCTCGACAAGCTCGCCAGCCGTGCCGGTGGACATCGAGCCGCGGTTCACCACGCGCCGCGCGAACTCGTCGCAGTAAGCCGTGGCGCACCCGGAGCTGCGAACGCGGGAGAGGCCGCCTTTGCTTTCATCGTGCTCGATCCCGTCTGCGGGATGACCGTCGACCCCGCGCGCGCCGCCGGGCAGCGTCGATGCACGAAGCGGCACGACGTACTACTTCTGCTCGAAAGGCTGCGCTCGCGAAGTTCGCGGCCGATCCCGAGAAGTATCTGCAGGCCACGCGAGCCGACGATGCCCGCGCCGGCATCAGCACGATCGGCGGCTTGAAAGATATCGCAGTCCGCCAGCCCCGAGCACCGGGCCCGTCGGCGCAGATCGCTCAATACACGTGCCCGATGCACCCGGAGGTCGTCAGCGACCGGCCCGGCGCCTGTCCGAAATGCGGCATGGCGCTCAGGAGCCGACGCGGTCGCCCGACCTGACCGACGCGCCGAACCCTGAGCTCGCCGACATGACGCGGCGCTTCTGGATCGGCGTCGCGCTCGGCGCCCGGTGTTCCTGCTGCACGATGGGCGACATGCTCGACGGGCGGGGCGCTGGTGCCACCGCCTCGGCGCGGCCGCGGTCAACTGGATCGAGCTCGCTGCTGGCGACGCCGGTCGTGTTCTGGTGCGGCTGGCCGTTCTTCGAACGCATGTGGCAGTCGTTCGTGAACGCCAGTCCCGAACATGTTCACGCTGATCGGCCTCGGCGTCGGCGCACGGCGTACGGCTACAGCGCCGTCGCGACCATCGCGCCCGGGCTCTTCCGCGACGGCTTCCGGATGCACGGCGCGTCGAGACCTACTTCGACACGGCCGTCGTCATCACCGTGCTCGTGCTGCTCGGCCAGGTGCTCGAGCTGCGCGCGCGCCATCGCGACCGGCGCCGCGATCCGGCATGCTCCTCGGCCTGGCGCCGAAGACCGCGCATCGTGCTGCGGCGGCCGCGAAGAAGGACGTGCCGCTCGACGACGTCCAGCCGGGCGATATCCTGCGCGTGCGTCCGGGCGAAAAGGTGCCGGTGGACGGCGTCGTCGTCGACGGCGCACGCGGCGGTCGACGAGTCGATGGTGACCGGCGAGTCGATGCCCGGTGGACAAGACGGCCGGGCGACCGCGTCATCGGCGCGACGATGGTCGGTCAACGGCACGCATCACCATGCGCGCGGAGCGCGTCGGCGCGCGACACTGCTGTCGCGCAGATCGTGCGGATGGTCGGCGAGGCGCAGCGGACCGCGCGCGCCGATTCAGCGGCTCGCCGATCGCGTCGCCGAGTACTTCGTCCCGGCCGTCGTCGCTGGCGCGCGATCGCGACCGTTCGTCGTCTGGGCGCTGTGGGGCCGGAGCCGCGCCTCGCGCACGGCGCTGGTGAACGCCGTCGCCGTGCTGATCATCGCGCTGCCCGTGCGCGCTCGGGCTCGCGACGCCGATGGCGATCATGGTCGGCGACCGGGCGCGGCGCGCACGGCGGCGTGCTGATCAGGAACGCCGAGGCGCTCGAGCGCTCGCGCGCGTCGACACGCTCGTCGTCGACAAGACCGGCACGCTGACCGAAGGCCGGCCCGCGCGTCGATCGCGATCGACGCGGCTACAGGCTGCGACCGAGGACGAGCGTGCTGCGGCTGGCCGCGGCGCGTCGAGCAGCGGCAGCGAGCATCCGCTCGCCGCGGCGATCGTCCGCGCCGCCAGCAGGCATCTCGAGATTCCGCAGTCACCGACTTTCGATCGGCGACTGGAAGAGGCGTCAGCGGGCGAGTCGGTGTTCAGCAGGTGACACCCAGCCTGCGCGCCACGGGCAGATCCGCCGATCAGTGGCGGCAGGACGGGCACACAGTGATGGCGGTCGCCGTCGATCATCTGCCAGCTGGTCTCATCGGTGTCACAGATACGATTCGCGCCTCGTCTACGGAGGCAGCAGCCGCGTAAC
>ERZ1370068.3872-contig-297_pt1 | contig 24583 bp, 38 predicted proteins | sample MGYA00561227_ERZ1370068 | MGnify/ENA primary metagenome ERZ1370068 (study PRJEB38410, sample SAMEA6850437) | metagenome | study: Metagenomic assessment of the ecological functions of the soil: analysis of the soil microbiota associated with the...
CCAGTTGGCGTATTGCTCACTGTGCTCGACGAGCTGGAGCGGCGCGATCTCAAGCGGGGCTGGTAACGATGTGCGCCGCTGGCGGCATGGCGCCGGCGATCATCATCGAGCGGGTCTGACGGCAGGCACTTCAGGCCGCCGGAAACTGCAACCTCGAACGTAACGCCTTCGTTGGTCGGCAATAGCCGGATCGATCCACCGTGGCTGGTCATCACAGCCTGGACGATGGAGAGTCCCATGCCCGTGCCGCCGGTGTCGCGGCGGGTGGTGAAGAAGGCATCGAAGATCTTTTCGCGGTTCGGTTCGGATATCGGGTCGCCGTCATTGCTGATGGTCATCTTGACGGAAGCCTCTTCCGCAACGGCCTCGAGCCGCACGCTCTTCGCGTTGTGGCGAATGGCGTTGTCGGTCAGATGCGACAACACGATCAGGGCTTTTTCGCTGGACATGCCGATCGAACGGTCGAGGCATCCGGTTGCATCGATGGCGCGTGTCGGAAACCGGCTCTTCAATCCGCCGATCACCTGCGACAGCTCAGTGTGTTCGTTCTGCGGTGCGGTTTCGGCGCGGGCCAGTTCGCGCAAGCGTTGGTCATGGCCTCCAGGCGCCCGGTGTCGCCCAGAATGTTCGATATGAAATTCTTCTGCTCCATCCGGTAAGCGTGTCCGACTTGCTCTGCAGTGAATCCAGCAGCAACTCGGCGGCGCCCTTGATCGACGTCAATGGCGATTTCAACTCGTGGGTCAGGTGCGAGCGAGAAGGTCGCGATGTAGTCCGACCGCCGCGACCAATTGCTCGGCCATGTCGAGGAAGCTGTGCGATAACTGGGCGAACTCGCGCGTTCCGTAATGGGCGAAGCGGCCGAAACGGCGTCGCGGTCGCCGCGGCTGATGCGCGCGGCGCGATCGACCAGCCTCGCGCATCGGGCGGGTGATGGTTCGGGAGAAACCAGACCGATGATGATGGTCGCGAAGACGACGGCCAGCGCTGCCAGGATGAACTTGCCGCGCTCCTGATAGAGATGGCTCGAAGATGTTGCTCGGCGTTCTCGATGGTGTAGATGACACCAGCCACGCGGTTGTTGACGATGCACAGGCATCGCCGAGAACACGTGACGCCGACGCCGCGGCTGATCGAGTAGATCGGCGGCGGGGCTTGTCGGGCTTGCGAATCCGCAAGACCGCCCGATACTGTCCCCGCAGGCGCCGTGGCCACTTCCTCGATATGGGAGAGCGATTGGCCGACTTCGTCGCGGCCGGCGATCACGACGCCGCGGGAATCGAGGATGCGGAATCCGGCCAGCGTGACTTTCTGCGTTTCCAGGATGATCGGCATCAGCCTGGCGCCGATCTCGACATAGGCGGGTGAGGCGGGCGCGCTCGCCGGAAGGGCGTTCGGTCGCCGTCCGAGCAGATCGCCGCCGGCGGCAAGATCGAGCGCGGGCCGGATCGGCGTCAACTGGTCGTCGCGATCCGGGCGCGCCTCGGCGGAATTTCAGCGCCGAGCGGCAATTCCGGCGCCGAGGCGGGCTTCCACTTCCCGCGCATAGACCGCCGCCAGCACCCGGCTTTGCGCGATCAGCTCGCGCCTGGGTCTGGTGAATGAGCTGGTTGTCGTAGAGGCGAAAGAAGAACAGTCCGACCAGCGGCAGCGTCGCCGCAGCGGCAAGCGCGGTGAAAATGACCAGCCCAACCGATTGGCCGCCATTTCTCGCCTGGGCGTCGAATCATGCCAGCGGCTCGCATCGCCCGAGCTTGAAGCCGACGCCGTGAATGGTTTCGATGACATTGTCGCAACTCACGGCGGACAGTTTGGCGCGGATGTTGCGGATGTGGCTGTCGATGGTGCGATCCGACACCTGGATGTTGAGCTGATAGGCGGCGCTCATGATCTGCTCGCGGCTGAAAACGAGCGTCGGCCGTGTCAGGAATGCCCTCAGGATCCCGAACTCGATGGCGGTGAGGCGAAGCGGCGTGCCCGCGAACTCGGCGATGTGCTGTTCGGGATCGACCGACAGCCGGCCTTGCGAAAGCGCGTGCCGTCGGACGCTTTTGCATCCTGCCCGCGCGAAGCCATGCGGCGCAGGATGACGTTCACCCGGGCGACGAGTTCGCGCGGGCTGAACGGCTTGGTGACGTAGTCGTCGCCGCCGATCTCCGAGGCCCAGCACGCGATCGATTTCGTCGTCGCGGGCGGAGAGAAACAGGATTGGAACGTCCGAGGACTTTCGGATTTCGCGGCAGACGTCCAGGCCGTCGAATTCCGGCATGCCGATGTCCAGAATGATCAGGTCCGGCCTGTCGGCGGCAAAGCGCGTCAATGCTTCCTTGCCGTCGCGCGCCCGAAGACGGTCATTCCGGCCTTCTTCAGTGCAACACGGATGACCTCGCGGATGTGCAGGTCGTCGTCAACGATGAGAATGCGGTGCGTCAAACGTCTCTCCGGGCGAAGGTCGTATCTAGCCTGTGGTCGAACTCTCGCTGGTTGGGCGTCCAGGGTGCGCTGGAGCCGCCAGCTCCGAAGGCCCCAGCTGCGCCAGGAAGCCATCTCTCTCCGTTGCTGTTCTACAAGGCAACCACGGCGGGAAACAAGGGTGGGATCGAACCCGCGAAGGGCAATGGCCCGGTCGATGGCCGGCAATGCCTGCGGTCCGAGGTGAAACAGATAGTTCATGTCGATCCACACACCCTTGCCGGCGGCTTCGCGGCTGTGGCTGACATTGTAGTCGGCGATGATGGCGGCGAAATTGACCAGCGAGCAGATATAGAGCGTTGCCGTCAGGGTGATGAGGTTGGCGCGGATCAGCCAGCCGTTCGAGCGGTTCAGAGCGATGCGGGCGACGATAAGCACGAGCCCCAACGCGACCAGCACCATCCAGATGAAGGCCGCGACGCGCCACCAGGTCAGACAGGTAGATTTGAACATGAGAGATCGAGGCGCAGGATCGACGACAGCGCACCAGCAGGACATGTTCTGCGCGACCCACAGATAGACCAGCGGCCGGATCACCCTTGATTGCTCGGCTGGCCCACCGGGCTTCATCGCGGCCAGAACGAAAGCCCGCCGCCAATAGCGCCGTGACGATGAGGGGATAGGCGCCTCGGTGCGCATATGAAGCGTAGCTGATATCGGCGGGCAAGGTTGCGTTGCCCCAGAGATAGGCCACGTCAAGAACGGTTTGAACGGCGAACAGCAGGTTGAACAGGATCAGCGAACGCAGGATCGTCGCAACACCGAAGAAGTCGTGTTCGGCCCGATGGTATTCCTGCGCCAGTGCCGCCGCTTCGGCCAAGCGCTGCCGGCATCTCCCGCTTGCCGCTCCACCGGACGTGGATAAAGGGCCATACGATCGACAGCGCCACAGTCCAAGAACAGTAACGCGTCCGGACTCACGTAGGAAGCCGTGTTGCCCGGTTCAGCAGGCTGATCCACTTCTCGAGCAATGGATTGGCCGATACCAGCAGAAACACGAAGATGCCGCCGAGAACGATCGGGAATGAACCACACGGCAAACCCGGTCTTCAGTGCCGGCAGATTGAACGCAGCGATGGCATCGCGGAAAAATCGGAACGGGCCGACCAGATAAAGATCGCATAACGCGGCGGCTCGCTCGCCGAGACGATGCCGATCGCGATTGGTCGTCAGCAGCAGGCCTATGCCGAGCGCCAGCACCATGAAGGCCAGAGACGCGACGTTGAATTCCTCGATGGCGGGACAAGGGCGACCAGCGAAGGAGAGATGCCTGCCGAGCAGCACCTGCTTTCGGTTCAAAGTTGCGAGGTTGGCGAGCAGCGAGCCGCAGGCGACGGCGACCGCAAAGATGGCGGCCGATATTCCGATGCCGTGTCCGTAGAACAGCCAGTCGGCCAGTGCACGCCAGCGCGACGAACAATCGCCGCTTTGACGGGAAAGGTGCCTTCCTGAACGGAGCCGGCATTGGATGCCGGCGCGGTGAAATCGGCCATTATTGCGCTACCTGTCTGAGAGGGAAAATTGCAAACCAGCGCCGTTGCGGGACGCTCGCAGAGCCACCATCCGTCGTTGGCCAGTCGTCGTGGGAACAGGCATTTGATGATCGCCCCTGGTTTGCAGGACCGGACTATCTGGACGCCGGTTGTGCATTTGCTTGGAACGCGGTCTGCAAGAGTTCAGGATTTTTATGCAGTTTCCGTGCAGGCGCGCGTTATGCGCTCGCGTCCGCGAGACAAGTTTGATACGGGCGATGGTCTCGTCCGTCTCCCGCGCAGAGCCCCAGCCATCTTCATGCAAATTCTCAAACGTATCGGCCTCATCCTGATCTGGCTCGCCGGTGCCGTTTTCATTTTCGCTGCAGTCAACAAGAACGATCCCTATCTGATTTCGCTGCGGGGCCGGGAAACATCGTTCTGGCCGCAGCGGAGCATCATCGCCGTCGTGGTCCTCATCCGCCGCGGCTATTGGCGACGAGGTGATCGCCGGAAGGTTGCTCATTCTGCTGTGGTGCCTGCCATCGCTGTCGATGCTCGGCGCGCATGCTTCGTTCGAGTGGCGCAAGCGGAGCGTCTCTGCAGACCGATGCTGGCGCAGGCGCGAAGCCTTGGGCGGCACTTCATCGTGGGATACTCGTCATTTCCCGAGGTGGCGGCTCTGGCCGAGAAGGGCCTGATCTCCGGCGTCTACATCACCAGGCACAATATCGTGGGATCGACGGCGGAGCGTCTGAAAGACAGAGATCTCGGCGCTGCAGGACAGGCGGCGCGCCGCCGGCCTGCCACCCCTGATCGTCGCCGCCGACCAGGAAGGCGGCATCGTATCGCATCTGGCGCCGCCCTTGACCAAGCTGCCGGCGCTATCGACGCTTGCGAGCCTGGCGCCGGATGTTCGCGCCGAGAAGGCGGAGGCGTTCGGGCGTACGCACGGGCAGGAACTGGCGGCGCTCGGCGTCAACCAGAACCTGGCGCCGGTGCTGGATCTGCGACCCCGAACGCTGAAGCGCAACCGGCTTGATTTCAACACGCTGATCGGCCAGCGCGCGATTTCCGATGATCCGGCTGTCGGTCGCCGATATCGCGCGGGCTTACGTAAGCGGGCTCGAAGCGTCAGGCGTCGGCGCGACGGTCGAAGCATTTTCCAGGGCTCGGACGCGTCCGAACCGATACCCATCATTTCAGCGCCGATCTCGATACGCCGCTGGAGGAACTCGAAGCGTCCGACTGGATCTCCTTCAGGAAGGTGCTGGCCGGCTCGAGGGCGCAACTGATGATCGGGCATGTGACGCTGACATCCGTTGATCCGGATCGCGCGGCATCGCATTCCAAGCGTGTCGTCGACGGCATCGTTCGCAAGAAATGGAATTACCAAGGCGTCGTCATGACCGACGATCTCGTGATGGGGGCGATCTATCAACGCAATGTCTGTACGGCGGTGGTCGAGGCGCTCAATGCCGGTGTCGATCTGCTGCTGGTCGCTTTCGACGGCGCGCAGTTCTATCGCATCTTTAGCTGCGCCGTGGCGGCACTCGGCCGAGGGAAGGCTCGATGCCGCCATGCTGGGCGACAGCGAAGTGCGATTGAAGGGCATTCCCTGGGGAGCGCCAAATGCTACGATATTCCACGACGACTGGACGATGCCGCTCCGGTTTAGGAGCGCCATGTTGCTCGACCACTGATCGATCGCGCAAGCTTTCAGCGAGACAGGCGCCGCGCGCCCTGCTTCGACCGGCGCCACGCTGAGTTCAGCGAGGCGGCTGACCAAGGGCGGGTCCTTGAGTGCCTTTTGCAGGGCGTCGACCAACGGGCGCAAAGTCGTCCACGGGGTCGAACGGCAGCTTACGGCGACGCCGCCTGCGCGCCCCGGGCTGAAAGTCAGGCGGGTGGGCGGATAATCTCCTCAACGGTCCGAAACCTTCCGGCGAGCTGCCCGTACCTTACGGATGGCAGCTAAACCGAAGTATTCGATCTTGAACAAAGCCTCTCACATTGATCGCCCGAGCGATCAAATCAAAGGACTTCGCGAGAAGGCCAAAGGGCTTCCCGCTGGCGACGAACGGGATGAACTACTGCGTAAGGCAGCAGCAGGACGAAATTGCACTGCGCTTGATCGAGTGGGTCACCTCTCCGGGTCAACTTCCTCCGCCTGAGGATCTGATTCCGATCCGGAGACATCGGTTACGCCGGAAATGATACGACACGGCGCACCTCTGGCGACTTAAGGTGAGACAGTCGGCTCACTCGCTCATGGCAGATCGAATACAGCTTCTTAGCTCGTCAACGGTTTGGGCGACGCGATGTGCCCCAGCCGCCATCAGTCGCTCCGCCTGATGATATCCCCAGCCGACACCGATCGACCGCAACTGTGCTGCCTGAGCCATCTCCATGTCAAAGGTGGTGTCCCCAATGAAGATCGCATTCTCGGGCGTCACCCCTGTTGCCGCAAGTGCCTGAAGGAGCATCCGGGATGCGGTTTGGAGGGCGCCATGTCGGCGGCTTGAATGGTCCGAAAAAGCCGTTCCATCGCAGCGCTTCCAGCGCGGGAGCGACGGTGTCAGACCTGTGCCCGGTCGCGATGCCCAGAACGGTATCCGAAGTAGAACTCAACTCATACAGAAGGTCGCCAACTCCGTCGAATGGCTTTTCGGCAAATGCGGGATCCGCTCTCAGTTGCGGCAGCAAGAGATCGTAGGCCCTGACCATCTCAAGTATAGGGGCTGTCGGGCCGGCGAGCTGGGTCAAAATGACATCAAGTGACTTTCCGACCAGCGCAAGACTGTCGACGGGCGACGGGGCAGGCAATTGAAATTCGGCAAATACGACTCGATGGCTCTCCAGAATCAGCGAGCGGCTGTCGACCAATGTGCCGTCAAAATCAAAGATGATTAGTTTCAAGGCTCTCTCAAAGATACGATCGCGCGCTTCGCATGCACCATGTTTAACGTGTCATTTCTGTTTTTTCCATTGAACATTCTGATGCAGATATTTCAGTCCGGCAATCACGAGTTCGTCTTCGGTAAGGTGCTGTTGTTCGGAGAGGTTCTCCAGAGAGAGGAACGGAGCAGGCTCAGCTCATGGTCGGGCACCATCCTAATCAATGACCAGAGGAGCATAACTCGATCGGCGGCGGCCTCAACAGGGCGCCTGGTCGTTGGTGGTCTCGGCACTGTCATAGGACGTCGTCCCTGGCTTATCGATGTAGGCACGAATAAACCCGGACCAATTCGCGGGTCTGCACCGGAACGACAAGCTCTGCATCCTTGTTCCTTGTTGCCGTTCCGCAGGATAACCAGAAGTAATTTCCAGCGGGATCGATGACCAGCCGATTCGGCGAGAAGTTCGAGAGAATGTATTGACAGATAAGGGATAGTCGAGAACCACGATAGGGAGTGAGAGCTGGCGAAATCCGCTCGGCTGAGACGAAACGCGGATTACCGAGCGCAGGGTCGGACTTGCTGCTCATCGCCAGCACCGCAATTGCGTTACGGTAATCACTCCACGACGCGACGAATTTCACGGTCTCGACGGCATGTATTAAAGACACCACAACAAAGACGGAAGCGGCGGCGCAAAGCGTTCGACCACCGGGTGAAATAAAGGCGTTCTGAAGGCTGGCCCACCGATGCAGAGACTATCCCTTCTTTGGTCATGGCAGCCAAGGCCGCCTCAACGCCGAGCAGAGGAGTAAGGATCACCAACACGGTCCGAAGATAGTAACGGCTGCTAGCGTGCACCGAATGATCGAAAGTGCAGCCAGTAGGCGGAAAGCAATCCAAGCAAGATTCCGAGCGCGTAGATGCAAGCTCGCCTCGGTGACCAGATAGACAGCAGCGCCAGGATAGCGCCGTAAGCGATTAGCGCCGCCAACAATAGCAGCACGACCCTACCTTGAAGACTTCAAGATCGAAGAAGTGCAAGGCGGCCCGCCAAAATGCGCTCGCATAATAGTCATCAGGTGGAAAGGCGATCTTCGATATCGCGGCCATTATCAGGATTATGATCAGGCAGATCGCGGCCCGTACGAATGGAGTGCTTCGCAAGCCACGTGGGGCCAATGTCGCCACAATAGCCAACAGCAGCACCAGAGCGCCTTCGTGCGTAAAGGCCAGTAGTAACTGTGCGACAAATACCAACATGGAAGCGGCGACGGTTGGCCTCGCGTAGTGGCTGAGTGCCAGCACGGGCCAGAATATCGCGTGGGCGAGCCACATCTCCGTGGGAAAGCCGAAGATCAGCGGGCAGAGCACGGCAGTCGAGCGTGCATGCATAGACAAAGATTGTGCTGCCTGGCGAACGGTCGGCCACATAGGTCAAGATCAAGCCTACGAATGGAGAAATGTAGAACAACAGCCCATAGGTGATGATTCCGACCCAAGGATTGCCCGTAATTCCAACGAGAGCCTCGGCCGGCAACAGGCTCAACAAGAAGACGGACGTTCGTCCAGAAATGTTGTGCCAGTGGAAGGCCCAAACGTCACGAACGGCGACAGCGTAGGAAAACATCGCGCCGTCGCCATAGAGCTCAAGCTCGTAGAAAAGCGCGATTACAACGAATGCAACGGACCAGCACAGACCTGTTCCGATGATCAGAAACCGGAGCGAACGCTCATCGAGACGCAGCGCGTGGCCGGACATGTCAACGACTGTCCGCACAAGGCGCGATACAGCTCAACGCGAATGGAGACATTGCAGGTTCAGGACTTTTCGCCGGCCGACGCTTTCAGAGTACCAAATTTGTGCCCGGAGCGTACTGCTTTTGTCGTCAGGTAACGCCTGTTGTGGGGATTGATCGGCGCCTCGAGCGGAACGCGGGCGGCGATCTCGATGCCGGCTTTTGTGAGCCCGTCGAGTTTGGCTGGATTGTTTGTAAGCAGGACGATCCGCGTGCAGTTCAGGGTTCGCAGCATGAGCGCGGCAGCGCCATAGTCGCGCTCATCGTCCTCGAAGCCGAGCATCGTGTTGGCGTCGCGCGTATCGAGCCCCGCGTCCTGCAATCGATAGGCGCGCATCTTGTTCGCAAGACCAATGCCGCGGCCTTCCTGAGCCAAGTACAGAATGACGCCGCCGCCGAGGTCTTCCAGGCGGATGAGCGCGAGCCGAAGCTGGTCGCCGCAGTCGCATCGCCGGGAGCCGAACACGTCTCCGGTCAGGCATGCCGAATGAAGCCGGACCGGAACCGGTTCGGCAAAATTGGGCTTGCCAACGATGATGGCAACCTGATCGACGCCCAGAGCGTCCCGAAACACGACAAAGCGGGCCGCCGTGCCCGACGCCAGCGGAATTGAGGCTTCGCTCGCAATCGCCAACGACGTTCGTTGCGCTGGCAGCAAAGCGCTCGACCGCATCCGCCTCGACGGCGACGATCGAATGCATCAAGTCGCTGTTGATGTTCGTCACGTTCGCCGCAAGGACCGCCGGCAGGCCGCGGCTTAGCTTGACGATGCTGGACCGCCGCCGTGGCAGCACGGCCGGCAGCTTCCGCCTTTGCTGAAGAATGACCCTTGTTTTCAGCATCGGCAGCGAGGGCGAAGATATCGCCCGCACGGGCCCCTCCGGAAAGCGGCAATGCCATTGGCGTTGATGCCTCAATTCCGATCGCGCGTGCTCGCTGTTGTGTCACGATCAGTTCCGGCGCATTCGGACTGCACAGCGCCACAAATTCGTGCAGCCGCTGGTCGTCAAGGCCCTCCACGGGCAGAGCGAACAGAACCTCGCCAGGGGCCTTAACGCAGAATCGGTCTTCGCGCTTGCAGTTCGCTCAGGGCGCGGCTGACGCTGAGGTGTTCCGTGTTGCCAAACAGGGCCGAGTTCGCTGGCGTTGAGTGCGGCGCTCATTCGCGGGGAGACCTTCTTTTGCTGGGCGCGTTCGTGGAACACCGAGAGTCCTAAATCATTCCGCTAGAAATCAGATGGATTTTTGGGATCGAGTGGCCGATAGTAGCATTGATAACTCGCGAGACCCGAATTTGATTTCCGCCGTGCAGCTTGGCAATTTCCCCACCCGCAAATTTGCTTCTCCCGACGCATGGGAGAGCTTTGTCGAGCTTTTTCGTAGAGGACAGCAACCCCTGCCGCAAGTCTGGGCGGATTTGTTCGGCCCGTTGCGGAGCGGGACGGTGGACGATCTCGTGATTGTAGGGCAGGTCGGCCAATCGCTCGACGGTCGGGTCGCGACGGCGACGGGCCACTCGAAGTACATCAACTGTCCGGCCGGTATCGAACATCTGCACCGGCTGCGCGCGCTGGTCGATATTGTCGTGGTCGGCGTTGGAACGGCGCTGGCCGATAACCCGCAGTTGACGGTCAGACAAGTCGCCGGTCCTCAGCCAGCGCGTGCCGTTATCGATCCGAGAGGGCGCCTCGGAGCCGAATGCGAGATTGTTCGCCGAGGACGGTGTTCGCCGTCTGTTGATCACGGCAGAAGGCTCGCGGGTCACGCCGCCTCCCGGCGTTGAGATCATCGCCCTTCCTGCGGAGGACGGGAACATTGCTCCGTCCGCCATCGTCGCGCTCGCTGACGCGGGCAGGGATGCGCCGCATGCTGATCGAGGGCGGCGCTGACACCGTGTCGCGCTTTATCGCGGCCCGATGTCTCGATCGCCTGCATGTGACCGTCGCGCCCGTCATGTTGGGCGCCGGAGGGCCTGGCATCGAGTTGCCGCCGCTCGAGCGGGCCGATCAGGCCCACCGGATGCCGGTGCGCGTGCACATGATCGAGGACGATGTGCTGTTCGATTGCGACCTGTCGGCTCAGCGGGTGGCGCTCGGCGTGGCAAAGAAGTCGACGTGACCCACGCGCATCGTTGAAACGCGTTCGCTGACCGCGGCTTTCCGTCTAACCAGCCAATTGTCGATATCGCGGCGCGGTAGCGCTTCGATTTCACTCGCGGCAGTAGCCCATCCGGCAAGCAATTCGACCTGGATCTCCTGGTCGGCCGTTCCGATCACCCAATCGGAGTTGCCTTGCACCACCGAATATCCGAGCGCCTCGAACCTGGAGATGGCCGCAGCGGCAGCCGATGGGCCCAGCGCCGGCCCAAAGCCCTTGTCGGTGCGCTGATGCGGCATTCACCGCCGACGCGATGGCCGCATCGAGCGGATCGGCCGGGCGAAAGGTCGATGCGGCCATCATAGGTCAGCGCCGCATAGACCGGCAACGCGCGCGCGGCGATTTCGCGGGCAAAGCGATCCAGCCAGGTCTTCGGAGACGAGATCGAGCAGCGCCGAGATCGTGATCAGGTCTGTTCGTGCCGTCGAGCGCCACTTCGAAATCGCCGCTGAGATCGAGTGGAACGGCATTCAGCCTGACATCGCCGGTAGATCTTCCGCTGCACGCCAAAGTCAGCAGGCGTTGGTCGTTGTCCACGAGATCCCAGCGCTGTCGTGCCGGCAAGTGTGGAACTGAGCGCGCGGACGGTGGAGCCCGCGCCGCAGGCGAGATCGACGACGCTTATGGCGTCGAGCGATTTGAACGAGGCTGGCCACCGCATCGAGCACAATCGGATTGCGCGCGCGCAAGTCATAGCTTTCCCGCAAGGCCAGCCATTCGGCGGAGAAGCCGCTCATGCGAGCTTTTCCAGTGCGGCGGCAAAGATCGCGCCGGATTGCTGCCAGGTCGGCAGCGTCTGCGCCGCCGCCAATGCCGCGTCCGACAGGCGGCGGCGCAGATCGGCATCAGCGATCACGCTACGCAGGGCTCGCGCCAGTGCATCCACGTCGCCGGAGGTCACCAAGCAAGCCCGCTTCTTGCGGAACGGTGTCCGGGATTGCTCCTGCCGTTGTCCCGATCACCGGCAGACCGTGCGACAATGCCTCGGCGTAGGCCATTCCATATCCCTCGAAGCGGGAGGCGAGAACGAACAGATCGGCGTCGTCATAAGAGTGCGGCGAGACGTTCGGACGATACGGCGCCAAGCGCTGCGATTCGGCTGGCAAGCCCGTGTTGGGATATGCTGGCATGAAGTTTTGCCGCCTCATTCGGATCGCGCGTGAGGTCGCCGGCAATCGTCAGCCGCCACGGAAGCTCAGCCAATCGTCGCCAGAGCGGCAACGAGTACGTCGAATCCTTTCCGGGGCACAACGGCGCCAACGGACAGCAAATGCGGCACTTCGCTTCGGCTTCCTGAAGACCTCGGCGCAGGATCGCTGCCGGGCCTTGCCACCGTGATGCGCTCGGCCGGTACGCCATAATCGGCAGCGACAAGTTTTGCGGTTGCAGGGCTCGTCACCACGACTTCGCGCACTGCAGCTAGTGCGGCCTGCTCGCTGCGATGCAAGCGCATCGGCTCGTTCGGCAGACAGTCCCCATTCCAGTGCGAGGGGATGATGAACCAGCGCGAGCAGCGGATGCCGGCTTGCAAGCTTCTGCCGCAACGTCTGGCAGGACTCCCAATGCCAAGCCGTCCATCACGATCGGTTGGTCCGTCCGGTACCTTCAGCAGACAGGGATCGCGCGGCAGACCGGGTCGCCTCATCCGGCGACGGAAATCCTTCGCCGATATCGAGACATTCGACGTCCCAGCCCAATTGCCGGAGTTCGGCCATGATCCGCCGGTCGTAGGCGTAGCCACCGGTTGGCGTATCGAGACTGCCCGGCACCGCGAAGACGACGCGCTTCACCACAAGGGCGCCTCGTATTGCGCGCGCGCGACGTGCGACTCGGAGAGCGTGATGCGCAGCGCCTTGAGCTCCCGGCCGGGACGGCCGAGTTCGCCGGCGCGGGCCGGCTTCGCCAAGCCGTCGAAAATATGCTTGGACAGAAATTCCGTCGTGGTGTTGCTGCCCTTGAATTCGGGCACGTCGTCGAGATTGCGGTAGTTGAGCGGCGCCAGCACCGCCTTGAGCGCATCGTGTGCGCGGCCGATGTCGATGACGATTCCATTGTTATCGAGGCGTCTCGGCGATGAAGGCCGCGTCGACCACGAAGGTCGCGCCGTGCAGCGCCTGCGCGGGCCCGAAAACCGCGCCCTGGAAAGAATGAGCGATCATGATGTGGTCGCGAACTTCGACGGTGAACAAGGCAGCTCCTTACGAATAGACGATGGGTTGGCAGAGTATGCCGCTTCTGGCGTCGAGAATTCCCGGCAGTCGCTCCGGCAAATCGCCAAACGCAACCGGCGGTGCCAGCAATGCGTCGAGCCGTGGATCGCTGAGCAGTGCGACGGCGGCCGCGAGACGGCGGCCGTGCGTCCAGCGCGGACGGTGCGATGGCGCGATGCGTCCGACCTGGCTCGATACCAGCCGAAGCCGGCGGCTGTGGAACGGAGCCGCCAAGCATTGCGGTCACTGCCGCGTCACCATACCAGCTCATTTCGAGCACGGTTGCCTCGTCTCCGGCCAGTTCGAGCGCCGTCCGTAGTCCATCGGGCGAGCCGCTGGCGTGAACGACGAGGTCGCAGTCGGCCTTTGCGTTTCCGGGCTCAGCGAAACTAACCCCGAGCGTTCCTGCTAATTCCGCCCGGCTGGAGTTGATGTCGACGAGCGTGACGTCCGTACCGGAGATCCGCCCGCACAGATACGCGACGAGAGAACCGACCACGCCGGCCCCGATGACGGCGATGCGGTCGGCTGGTCCCGGCGCAGCGTCCCACACGCCGTTGAGCGCGGTTTCCATGTTGGCCGCCAGCACCGCGCGTTGTGGCGGCACGTCCTCCGGAAGCGCGACCGCCGCGCTCGCAGGGATGTTGAAAGCGGTCTGGTGCGGGTAGAGCGCGAAGACGTTCTTGCCCTCGCAAGGCGTCCGCCGCCGCTCTCGATCCGTCCGACGGCGGCGTAGCCGTACTTGACCGGAAAGGGAAAATCGCCCGCCATGAACGGCGCGCGCATTCTCTCGAATTCGCTCACGGGTACGCGCCCGCCAAACACCAGCGATTCAGTGCCGCGGCTGATCGCGCTGTAGAGGGTTTTCACGCGTACTTCGCCTGCGCCGGGCGGTGCTATCGCTTCCTGGCGGATCTCGACCTGTCCGGGTCCGCGATACCAGAGAGCCGAGGCAATATCGGCACTCGCACTGACAGCCATTTTCTTCGATCTCGGACTGGAATTCCCGGCGGCTTGACGTGTTATAAGCGGTAGTCTGCACCGCCCGCTGGCGAATGAGAAGCCATAACCTGCCTGCTACGAGCACACTCGCCCCGCAATGATACAAGCCGACGCCGCCGAGAAAGCTATGTTCGCGAGGCGGGCGACTTTCGCTGTCCTGTTTTCGGTCACCATGGCGGGATCGCTATGGCTCGCCGCAGCTGGCGCTGACGCCCGGCGGATTTGGAATCCTCGATCTCGCGGCGCTTGTCCTGTTCGCGGTCACGCTTGCCCTGGATGGTCGCGGGGTTCTGCAATGCCGTGATCGGCTTCATCATCATGCGCTTTCTCCGCCGATCCGGTGGCTGCGGTACTGCCCGCGGCTGGGCTGATCCGGGACGACGAACCCGTGACGGCGTCGACCGCGATCCTGCTTTGCGTCCGCAACGAACTGCCGCTCCGTATCATCCGTAACCTGGAGCCGATGCTCGAGGGCATCCACGCTTCCGGTTACGGTGAGCGCTTCCACCTCTACCTCCTCAGCGATACCAGCGATGCCGATCTCGCGGTCAGGGAAGAGGCGCTTTTGCCGAATTGATCGCAAGCTGGCGCGATCGGATCGCCATCACCTACCGGCGGCGTACGGTGAACACCGGCTTCAAGGCCGGCAATATCCGCGAGTTCTGCGAGCGCTGGGGAAGCCGCCACGAGTTCGCGGTCACGCTCGATGCCGACAGCTTCATGCCGGCGGACGCCATTATCCGGCTCGTCCGGATCATGCAGGTCGATCCCAGGCTCGGCATCCTGCAGGGCCTGATCGTCGGGCTGCCGTCAACCAGCGCTGTTCGCCCGCATCTTCCAGTTCGGCATGCGGCTCGGCATGCGCTCCTACACGATCGGCAGCGCGTGGTGGCAGGCCGATTGCGGCCCTTATTGGGGACACAACGCCGTCCTGCGGCTCGAGCCGTTCATCGCAGCATTGCCAGCTTCCGTTGTTGTCCGGAGACGGCGAGGAGGAGCGGCATATCCTCAGTCACGACCAGATCGAGGCGGCGCTGATGCGCGCTGCCGGCTATCACGTGCGCGTGCTGCCGCGGGAAGACCTCGGCTGGGAGGAAAATCCGCCGACGCTGCTGGAGTTCATGCGCCGCGACCTGCGCTGGTGTCAGGGCAACATGCAGTACTGGCGATTTCTGTTGCTGCCGAACCTCAGGCCGGTCAGCCGCTATCAGCTGGTGCTCGCGATCCTGATGTTCATCGGCTCGCCGGCCTGGATCGGCTTGCTCGTGCTCGCGCACGATCGCGCTCGTGCTGTGTGACGATCCCGCTACGATCATGCGCGCCGATGCCGGCAGCGCGTTGCTGGCGTGGGTGCTCGTGATGTGGTTCTCGCCGAAGATCGCGGGCGCCCTCGACGTCCTGCTTGCGCCCGGAGGAGCGCCGCGCGTTCGGCGGCGCGGGCCGGTTCACCGTCAATTTCGTCATCGAAACCGTGTACTCGATCATCCTGTGTCCGATCCTCTGGATCAGCCACACGATCTTTCTCTTCGGCCTGCTGTTCAATCGCGAGATCAGCTGGATGGTGCAGGTCCGCGACGATCACGCGGTGCCGTTGACACTGGCGCTGCGCGATCTTTGGCCGCAGACCCTCGTGGGATGCGTCGCGCTCGGCCTCGTGCTGGCAAGCCAGCCGTGGGCATTGCCGTACATTCTCCTGCTCGCCGGCGGGCCGGCCTTGGCGGTCCCGTTTGCGATGGTGACGGCCTGGCCTGCGCTCGGCGGCCTTGCAGCCCGCATGGGCATCGGCCGGGTTCCCGAGGAGACGGCAACGCCGGAGGATCTGCTGGAGTTGGCATTGCCCGCGATCAAGTCGGAGAGCCAGCCGCCTCTGACAAGCTCGGTCTAGCCGATGCTCGGCGCCGTCAGGACCGCGCGTGCCACTATCAGGTCATTTCGTATCTATTACGGAGACAAGCGACGGGCTGCGGCGATGGACCGGCTCTATGGCAGCTTCGTCCGGCCCGGAGATCTGGTGTTCGACGTCGGCGCGCATGTCGGCGACCGCGTCGCCTCGTTCCGCCGGCTGGGCGCGCGCGTTGTCGCGGTCGAGCCGCAGCGGGCGATGGTCAGGGCGCTCAGGCTGCTCTATGGCCGCAGCAAATCCGTGTCGCGATCGAAGCGGTGGCGGTGGGGCGCAAGCCGGGCAGGGCGCGCATGCTGATCAATGCCGACAACCCGACGGTGTCGTCGGTATCTCCGGCGTTCGTTGAGGCCGCGCGCGGCGCGCCGGGCTGGGAAACCCAGCGCTGGAACGAGACCGCCGACGTCGAGGTCACGACGCTGGATGCGCTGATCGCCAAGCACGGCGTTCCCGCGTTCATCAAGCTCGACGTGGAAGGTTTTGAGGCAGAGGCGCTGTACGGGCCTGTCACAAGCGGTGCGCGCGCTGTCATTCGAGTTCACCACCATTCAGCGCGACGTGGCGCTCGCCTGCATCGAGCGTTGCGTCGGCGATGGGCTACGCGCGCTTCAACGCGGCGCTTGGGGAAAGCCAGACGCTGGTCGGTGAATGGATGGACGCCAAGGACATCGCGCGTTGGCTGATCGAGTTGCCGCAGGCGGCCAATTCGGGGACATCTATGCCGTCGTCGCCTGAGCGGCCGCTGCTGCAGCGACGGCTTTCTGATGATCTCTGTCGCCGTACTGCTTGCCGCGGGCTTCGGCCTGACGCTGCTGATCTTCTATCCCGGCGTCATGACCTACGACGCCAAGTTCGTCTACGAGGATATCGCCAAGGGGCACGATGGGCGATTGGCAGTCCCCGGTCATGGTCTGGCTGTGGGGCCTGATCGATCCGATCGCGCCCGGCGCCGCCAGCATGTTCCTGCTGATTGCCGCGACCTACTGGCTGGGCTTTGGCGTCCTGTCGCTTGCGCTCGCATCCCGCGGCAAGGCTGGCGCGTTGTTGCTGCCGCTGCTGGCACATGACGCCGCCGGCCCTGGCCTTTGCCGGGATCATCTGGCGAGACGTCCTGTTTGCAACGTGCTGGTTGCTGTGCCGCCGCTGTCGCGTTCGCGGTCGTCTGAACGTCGGTCACCGATCAGATTGACCGGGCAGGCGCTGGCGCTTGCGTTGGTTATCCTTGGGGTCCTGCTGCGGCCGAACGCCTTGCTGGCCGCACCGATCCTCGCGGCTTACATCGTCTGGCCTATCGCGGGTCTCCTGCGCAAGGACGGCGATCCTCTACGTCCCGGCCGTGGTCGGCTTCTTTGGCATCGTGCAGCTGGTCTATTACGGCATGCTCGACGCGAAACGACAGCATCCGCTGCAGACGATCATGATCTTCGATCTCGGCGGCATCAGCCATTTCGCGAAGGAGAACCAGTTTCCGGTCGACTGGAGCGAATCGGAAAACGCGATGCTGCTCAACAGCTGCTACCAGCCGACCCAGTGGGACATTTATTGGCGGCTCGAGCCTTGCGATTTCGTGATGCGCAAGATCGAGCGCGAAAGAGGCTTGTTCGGCACGCCGGCGATATCCGAGGCCTGGCTGCGCGGCCATCCTGCACCATCCGATTGCCTATCTGCAGCACCGCTCGGCATTCATGTGGAATTTTCTCGCCGCCGACAATCTGACGATGTGGACTGGCCGACGTCGAGCATCCGACGACAGAACGTCTTTGCCGATCGCGCCGCGTTCAACGCGCTGGTCTCGGCAGCACGACGTGCTCAAGCCTACGCCGTTATCTTCGCGCCGGCTTCTGGCTTCTGGTCTGCATCGTCGTTTGTTGGTTGAGCTGGCGGCGAAGCGGCGCCGCGCGAAGCAGCTTTCGCGCTCGGCGTTTGCGGATCGGCGACGGTTTATGTGCTGAGCTTCTATGCCGTGGGCGTGGCGTCCGACTTCCGCTACGGCTATTGGGCCGTGCTGGCCGCCATCGCCGGTGGCGTCGTCGTTTTGTCCGGTGGCAGCCAAAGGTGCCGAGCTGCCAGCTAGAACGGCCTATTGCTTCGGTTCAGCCGACGCGGTCCAGGTCTTGTAGTCGGCGTCGGAAACGCTCGGCAATTTCTTGACGAACGCCGCAATCGACCAGATTTCGTCGTCCTGGGCGCCGGCCTGCGCGAAGCTGGGCATGCCCGTCATGTTGATGCCGTTCTTGATCACCCAGAACAGTTGGGCAGGGGAAAGCTCACCGGCGACTTCCTTCAGGTCCGGCGGATCGGGATGTAGTCCTTCCGAGAACTTCAGCCATTTGACGCCTGGCGCACCGTGGCAGTTCGCGCAGCCGAAACTGGCATAAGCTTTGGCGCCAGCCTGTACCATGGCGGCGTCGCCAAACGAGGCAGGCGGGTTGTCATTGGCGTGGCGATTGATCGACGCGGTCCGCACCCGGGTCAGAGCCCATGTGACGGCGGCGGGGTCTTCGGTCGTCCCGGCGACGCTATAGTATCCGCCGAAGAAAAAGGCCGCACAGCCAATGCCGACCACGATCGCCAAAGCACCGATTGCCGCAAGGAAGCGCATGCAAGCCTCCGATCGCCTGTTGCCGCCCCGGAACTGAAATTAGTGGCTCGGGTCTGGAATAACGAACCGTTCGAAAGGTTGCATATGATACGACATCACAGGCAAATTTCACGCGACGCCTTGCGACCAAAGTTCAATGGTTGGTGATACCGAAGGCGAATGCATCATGTGCGCGGAACCAGCTTTGAGCGCGCGTTGAGAATGTTCCACGGTGCAACAGGTTTCTTCGTCAGCGGCGTCGCCATGAAGAGAGCCGGCCGCGGCAGGATGGCCGCTCTCTGCCTGGCGCTGTTGCTGCACGCAGGCGCGCTGGTCCTCATGGTCGCGACCGAAGTCAGCCTCGTGGGCATGGCCGTCTTCCTGCTCGTCTGGATCATGCTCAACTGCCTGTGGCTGGCTTTGCTGCGCAGGCCGACTCGTGGCGGCGCTGATTTCTCTCGAAATTCTCGTCGCGCTGACGCTGCTGTCGCGCTTCAAGTTCGACAAGCTCTGGATGACGATCGACTTCGTCGACGTCATGATCGTTGATCGCGACACGACGGCGTTTCTGCTGGCGATATTTCCTGCCTTGCGCTGGTGGATCCTGCTGGCGGCTGCGGCGACGGCTGTCGCGATCGTCATCGCCTGGCGGCTGGACCGATATCGCGTGAGTCTCCAAGCGAGCCTCGCTGGATTCTCGATATCGGCTGCGGCACTCGTTGCTGTGTCGCTGTTTTGGCCGACCGGGCTCAACGAGGATTTCGAAGGCCGAAGCTACGTCTCGAAATTTGCGCGGACGGGGGTAGAGGCAGTTCACGAACTGTCCTCTCGCGGATATCTCGATGCGGCTGGGAGTGCGCGTGGGCACGTGACGGAGGCTGCCGACGCCGGCTGCCATCCAACGCGCAAGCTTCCACATATCATCCTGCTGCACGATGAATCGAGCTTTGACATCACCGTAGCGCCCGGGGTCAATGTGCCGGCCGGGTATCATCGACATTTTCAGTCGTTCGATGGCAAGACGCGCAAGCTTCTCGTGGAGGGCGTCGGCGGACCAAGCTGGTTCACCGAATACAATGTGCTCACCGGCCTCTCGGTTCGCTCGTTCGGGCGGTTTGCAACATCCGTGACGCGGATCGCTGCCGGTCACGTCTATCGCGGGCTGCCGCGTACGTTGCAGCACTGCGGCTATCAAACCTTCAGCCTGTATCCGTTCTACGGTTCCTTTCTCGGATCGCGCGCTTTTCAAACGACCACCGGCATCGCGCATTACCTGGATATGCGCGATCTTGGCACCCGCGACTTCGAAGCCGACAGTTTTACTACGACCGCGCAATCGATCTGATCGGGCGCGAACGCGGCAAGGGACCGCTCTTCCTCTATGTCTACACGGTGGCCAATCATTTCCCGTGGGATGAGCGGTTGCGCCCGCAGCTCACACCCGGTTGGCACGATCTCGGCAACGCCCCTGACGTGGAGGAGTACATTCGGCGTCAGGCGATGTCGGCGCAGGAATATCGGAAGCTGCGGGAAAGGCTGGCTCAGGAGTTTCCAACAGAATCCTTCCTTATCATTCGCTACGGCGACCATCAGCCTCAGTTCGGCGCGCGCCTGATCGATCCGTCGCTTGGCAAGGAGCAGATTGCAAAACGAGCCGAAAGCATTGGATCCACGCTATCTTGACGACGTACTATGCCATCGACGCGGTGAACTTCACTCCCGGTCGACATCGTCGTCGGCGCTCGATCAGGCTTGATGCGCCGTACTTGCCGTTGATCGCACTGGAGGCGGCTGGAATTCCGCTCGATGCGAGCTTCTCGAGCAGAAGGTCGATCCTGCAAAGGTGCGGCGGGCTCTTCTACAGCTGCGAAGCGAGGAAGCCAGGCCAAGCGTCTGAATCGGCTTTTGATGGACGCCGGCTTAATCAAGGGCTTATAGACGGCGACGTGCTCAGTGTGCTGTCGGTTACCCTAAGAGGGATGTTCAGGCTGGCCCGCGGCAGGATTTCAACTCCGCGTTTGCTGCGCTGACGGATCGCGCTTCGTCGTCTCAAGCGCTGCGATTGAATGACTTCTGGCGCAAGCGGTCATTCGCGGCAATCAAATGCCCGCGAAGCCTGCAAACATCAAAGCTCACTGCTGCCGGCAGGTAGTTCGCGAGCTAAACTTCTGTCGCGAGCAACTCACTTAGGTGCTTATCGAGCTGACTGATCGCATTGGGATCAGCGCCGAATAGCGCGAGATGCCCATCGATGGTTTGGATCGGCCGGAACTCGGCATCGGGAATGAGCCGCCACTCGGCCTGGCAATCGGCCGGCGGGAAGAACATATCCGAAGACATCGGCATGACAAAGGTCTTGGCTTTGATGCGGCCCAATGCGGCCCGCAAGTCGCCACCGGTGTGGCGGCTCACGTCGCCGCGCTGCCATTTCCATGCCATGCACAGCAGATCGTTGGGATCCATCACGCTGAAATAGCCGTTCATGAAGTTGATGATGAAATCGTCCATGGACGAAAAGCCCAACGCCTTATGCCGGTTTTGCTGGAAAAATTCCGTGCTCCAACCCATCACTGCCCACATTTTGGCGTGGCGCAGCAGACCTTCCCGTCACGTCCGCCGACGATGCATAGAAGCCCTTGTTGAAACCGGGGTCGGACGTGATCGCCTCGACCAGCGTTTCGGTGAAAAGGAAATCATGGATGGTGTTTCTCGCGGTGCCGGCGATAGGCGCGGCGCGCTTCACCATATCGGGGTAGCGTACCGCCCATTCGTAGGTCTGCTGCGCGCCCATGGAGCCGCCGACAACCAGCGCGAGACTTTTCAAGCCGAACTTTTCCGTGACAAGTTTGTGCTGCGCGCGCACGTCATCGCCGATGCGCACATGCGGGAAAATTTCCCATCCCGGCCGGCGCCGGCGTGTTGTGCGGCGAGGATGGAAAGACCGCTGCCAATCTGATTGACGACAACGATGAAATACTTGTCGGGATCGAGCGCGCGGCCCTGACCGATATACACCTGCTCGATGATCTTGTTGGTGCCGGAGTACCAGGTGGGAATGAGGATGGCGTTATCTTTGGCGGCATTGAGCGTGCCGAAAGTTGCGTAGGCGAGTTTGCAAGCGCGGATGGTGCCGCCTTCTTCCAAATCGAGATTGCCGATGTCGTGCAGCTCGTAGGGACCGTGCACGTCCTGCGAGTAGTAGCTGTTCTCGATCATTATCTCCTCCGACGCCGTTTAGTTGGGCGGCAAGGCTGATGCCTTCCCGCCCTATTTCTGTTGTCCAAGTCTGGTTACGCCAATTCAAATCCCTCGTAGCCCTTGGCCGCGACCTCGTCGCACTTCTTCCGGTAGCCGCCGACGCCTTCTGGCCCCAGATAGGGCAAGAAGGCGCGCGGCTTGCCGGGGATGTTGGCGCTCATGTACCAGGAGTTGGCGCTGGTCATCAGCGTCGCGTTGACGATCTCGTTGACATGGGCAACCCATTGATCCTGCGCCTGCAGGCGTCGCCTCGATGGTGGTCTTGCCGGTCTTGCGCATGTTGTCGATGCAGTCGGTGATCCACTCCACATGCTGCTCGATCGATACCGGCATATTCGACAGCACCGACGGGCTTTGCGGGCCGGTGATGGTGAACAAGTTGGGAAAGCCGGCGACCGAGATGCCAAGGTAGGTGTGCGGGCCGTCCGCCCACTGCTGATCCAGCGTGCGGCCGCCGCGGCCTTTCAGGTTCAAGGCCTTCAGCGGGCCGGTCATGGCATCGAAACCGGTGGCGAAAACGATGATGTCGAGTGCGTATTCCTTGCCACCTGCGCGGATGCCCGTTTCGGTGATTTCTTCAATCCCGCCGTCGGTTTTGGCATCGACCAGCAGCACGTTGTCCTTGTTGAAGGTCTCGTAGTAGTTGGTGTCCAGCGGCTGGCGCTTGGTGCCGTAGGCGTAGCCCTTGGGTATCAGCTTTTCGGCGACGACCGGGTCTTTCACGGTCTTGCGGATCTTGCGCTTGATGTAGTCGGCGCACAGGTCATTGGCCTCCTGATCGAAGAACATGTCCTGGTAGTTGGCCAGCCAGAAGGCGAAGCCGCCGGCGTCCCACATCCTGTCGAACTCACGCTCTCGCTCCTCGGGTGTGGCTTCCAGCACCGACTTCGGAATGAAGTAATGCTCCTGGCCGAAGAACGATTCGCGGATGCGCTTGACCACGCCGTCATAGTCCGCCTTTCGCGCCTTGACCACTTCGGGGTCCACCTTGCCGTTGCGCGCCGGCACGCAGTAGTTGGCGGTGCGCTGGAACACGGTGAGTTGCTTGGCCTGCTGCGCAATTTCGGGAATGGCCTGCACCGCCGTGGCGCCGGTGCCGACCACGCCCACGCGCTTGTTGGTGAAGTCAACGCCGGTGTGAGGGAAGCGGCTGGTGTGGTACCACTTGCCCTTGAATTTCTCCAAGCCCTTGAACTGCGGCATGTTCGTGGTCGACAGAGCTGCCCACGGCCGCGATGAGGTAACGTGCCGTGACCTCTTCGCCCTTGTCGGTGCGCACCGTCCACAGGTTGGTTGTCTCGTCGAATTCGGCGCCGGTCACGCGCGTGTTGAATTGAATGTCGCGTTTCAGGTCGTGGCGTTTGGCAACATGCTCGAGGTAACGGAGGATTTCGGGCTGCTCGGGATAGCGTTCGGACCATTCCCACTCTTGCAAGAGCTGCTTGTCCCAGGTGAAGCAATAAATGTAGGCGTCAGAATCGCAACGCGCGCCGGGGTAGCGGTTCCAGTACCAGGTGCCGCCAACGGTTTCACCGGCTTCATAAACTCGCACCTTCAACCCCAATTTGTCCCGTAGCGACTTCAGCATGTGCATGCCGGAAAAGCCTGCGCCGATCACGACAGCGTCAAAGTTTTGAGTTGCAATGGCCATTTCTCCCTCCAGTTTTGTTATTTGAGCGGACGACAGAGAAAATCGGTCCTCCATAGATGGAGAAAACCCGCAGCCATGCCGCATGAGCACGGCCTAGAGCGCCACTTTCCAAAACCGCGAACGGCAGCATTTGCATCAGGATGACGCCAGAAGTTCCGCGCGAGGAGTGGATCCGGTTTAGTGTTGGCAGGGCCTGCCGAGGGCTAGGCTGTAGAGGCCGCGACAACGCCTGGCCGGTCTGAACCCTGCTTTGCAGGTCGTACCTCCTGCTTTGGCTTTTCTCAGATGGCCGATCTTCCTACCGAACAAGAGTTCATGCAAGGATAAGACACCCGCGCGTCTCGATCAACTGAAGCCAGTGCGCTTGCGAAGGATTGACTCAGATCGAAGCGTGATGTGTCGGTGATACCGACGGTGGCTTGTTGTGACAGTAAGGTTGTCCAATGTGTTGCGGTGCACTGCCTTCGTGATGCCGGAGTTGGGAGAGCAGCCTTTCGACCTCAGAACGTCAAAGCGACATGAACTCGACTGGCCGTGAAGCCGTGGGGAGTGAGCAACGCTTTTGACGAAGCGGACGTTCGGTGTTTCAGCAAACTTATCGGTTGCTGAAGGTAACGCCGGTGATGGGGATTATGGACGGCGCTCTTCGGGCCACGAGCACGCAGGCATTTTTCCCAGGCAGCACGATCAGCATGACGTGGCGCAGGGTGGTCGGCGCGGGCTACAGCATGTCGAAGGAGACCGGCGACGTCGCGATGATCGATATGAAGCCGTTGCGCGTCGCGATGCTGCTGCCGGTGATCCTCCCATCATCACCTTGTCATGCAAAACCGCGAACACCATGTCGCCTTGGCCCCATCGGTGTCGTCGATGCCACCCGCTGGTGCCCCTGGCTGCGGCAGCGTTTGCAGCTGCTCGTCGCCAGCAACAGCGCTGGCGTGATCTCCGCGCGGTATTCGGCACCCGCTCCAAATACTCTCTCACCACTTGGTGGTTTCCATGTCGGCGATCGGAATGAAGGCGCACCTAAAGGACTTTGCCACCGTGGGATTCAAGCCTATTCTGTTGATGGTGAGCGAGACTGCGTGTTTTGGCGATCGCTTGTGGTCGCGTTTATCTTCCTGGCCCGCTGAGGGGTGCAGGACGTCGACAAGTGGTTGCCATCTCAGCCCTTCACCAAATCC
>ERZ1370068.5220-contig-4251_pt1 | contig 24575 bp, 29 predicted proteins | sample MGYA00561227_ERZ1370068 | MGnify/ENA primary metagenome ERZ1370068 (study PRJEB38410, sample SAMEA6850437) | metagenome | study: Metagenomic assessment of the ecological functions of the soil: analysis of the soil microbiota associated with the...
GGGGCGATCGGGTCGCTGCCGACGACTAAAGGGAGGTTCATGATGATTCGATTTGCTCTGGCCGCTGGCCTTGTCGCAACCTGCGCACTGCCGTCCCCGTCGCAGGCGCAGGTTATCACCCAACGCGACGTTGGGGTGCGCATGGGATTGGCGATCGCCGTTGGTGCCCTCGACCAGTGCGAGAAGGACGGCAACAGCGTGTCGGTTGCCGTTGTCGATCGCGCCGGCCGGCTGCGGGTATTTCTGCAGTCCGACCAGGCTAACCCGCACAATCTCGAGCTCGCCCGGCGCAAGGCCTATACGGCCCGGACCTTTGGTCGCACCAGCGCCGAGTGGGCAAAGCGAACGACCGAAATGCCAGAACTCGCCGCCCAACGCGAGCTCGCCGATGTCATCGCGCTGCGCGGCGGGGTTCCGATCAAGGTCGGTAACGAGACGATCGGCGCGGTGGGCGTGAGCGGGTCGAGTTCGGAAGGCGACGAGAAATGCGCCATGGCCGGTCTGGCCAAGGTCGCCGACCAATTGAAATGATCAGGCTGAAGCTCGCGGCCGCTCGCACCGGACCTCCGGCGCGCGCGGGCGTGCGGCGTCGCGCTCTTGCTCAGATCATCCGCGACCGGAGCCATGCGGTTACGACCTCGGCGACGATGACCACCGCAAAGATCACGAACAGCACCAGACCCGGCCTGGTCCCAATAAAGGTTGGAGAGGGCGGTATCGAGCGCCATGCCGAGGCCGCCGCCGCCGACCAGACCGAGCACGGCGGATTCGCGCACGTTGATGTCCCAGCGGAACATCGAGATCGAGAGGAATGCGGGCTTTATCTGCGGCCAATAGCCCTTGAGCAGGATGGCCAACGGGGACGCTCCGGTCGCGATCAGCGCCTCGATCGGGCCGGGCTTGGCCTCTTCGATCGCTTCCGAGAGGAACTTGCCGGTGAACCCGATCGAATGCAGGGCGATCGCCATGGTGCCGGCGAGGGCGCCGGGGCCGAACACCGCGACGAAGAACAGCGCCCAGATCATCGCATGCACCGAGCGGGTCGCAACCAGAATGAACCGGCCGATGGTGTTGAGAACGACCGAGCGCGTGATGTTGCGGGCAACCATGAGCGCGACGAGGCTTGCCATCGCGACCGCGAGAATGGTGCCGAGCGTCGCCGTATGCAGCGTCTCCAGCAGCGCGGCATTCACCACCTTTGGATACCACGCCCAGTCGATCGGCCACATGCGGGCGAACAGGTCGACGGTCTGTTGCGGCGCGTCGTAAAGGAACTCCGGGATGATCTCGATGCTGCGCAGCGACCACACGATGGCGATCAGCACCACGATATAGAAGGCAGAACGCATCACCCGCTCTGCGGGCGTGAAGCGTTGCCAACGGCGCAGGGACGCGCCTGCTGGTCCGGCAGCGGTCGGGGCGCTCATTGGAACAGCCTGCGCATCCAGCCCGAAAGGACCTCGCCGACCATGACGATTGCGATGATCGCGAGCACGATGGTTAGCACGAAATCGTAGTCGAAGCGCTGGAATGCGGTGAACAGCGTCGCGCCGATGCCGCCGCCACCGACGAGCCCGACGAGCGCCGAGTTGCGCAGGTTGGAATCAAGTTGATAGGCGGAAAAGCCGATGAAGCGCGGCATCACCTGCGGCAACACACCCATGATCACCAGCGAGAGGAAGGGCGCGCCGGTGGCCCGCACCGCTTCGACCTGACGCATGGACATTTCCTCGACGGCCTCGGCGACGAGCTTCGAGATGAATCCCAGCGATGCGACGATCAGCGCCAGCATTCCGGCGAGCGCGCCGAAGCCGACCGCCTTCACGAACAGGATGGCGATGATCACGGGGTGGAAGGTGCGAAACGAGCGCGATCAGGGCGCGCGCGGTCCAAGCCAGCGGCAACGGCGACAGATTGCGCGCGGCCATCGAGCCCGAGCGGGAGCGACAGGAGCACACCTGCTACCGTCGCGATGATGGCGATCTGCAGGCTCTCGGTCATGCCATGATAGAGCAGCTCGAGCTTGTCATGGGCGAAATTGGGCGGAAACATCCGGGACAGAAAACGTGCGCCATGCCCGAAGCCGGCGACGAAGCGGGCCCAGGTAATGTCGAGGACCGAGCATGCATAGACGACGTAGAGCGCGAGCGCCGCCAGCGCGATCCGCGCCGGCCAGTTCGGCGGGAAAGCGACGCGCCGGGCCGGAGAGCGAGGCGGGGAGGGGCAGAGACGTCGGTCACTGCAGCCAGCCTTCGCCGCCGTAGATCTGCAGGAGATGCGCGTCCTCCAGCGTCCGCGGCGGACCGTCGAACACGATCTCGCCCTTCGACATGCCGACGATGCGGTCGGCGAAGCGCCGGGCCAGATCCACGTTATGGATGTTGACGATCACGGGGATGTCGCGCTCCGCGGCGCGCCGCGCGATCAGCTCCATGATTTCGACCGAGGTCTTGGGATCGAGCGAGGAGGTGGGCTCGTCGGCCAGCAGGAGGTCCGGTTCCTGCATCAGCGCGCGCGCAATGCCGACGCGCTGTCGTTGGCCGCCGGAAAGCTGGTCCGCGCGTTGGGTGGCGAAGTCACCGAGGCCGACGGCGTCGAGAAGGTGAAAGGCGCGATCCACGTCGCGCGCGGGAAACTTGCGCAGCCACGCACGCCATACCGCCACGTAGCCGAGCCGCCCGCACAGCACGTTCTCGATTACGGAGAGCCGCTCGACCAGATTGTATTCCTGGAACACCATGCCCATGCGGCGGCGGGCGGTGCGCAATTCGCGGCCGCCGAGCCTGGCCATGTCGTGGCCACGAAAATGAATCTCGCCGGAGGTGGGATCGACAAGACGGTTGATGCAACGGACCAGGGTTGACTTGCCGGTCCCGGACGGGCCGATGATCGCGGTCATGCCGCGCCCCTCGACAGTGAGCGAGACGTCCTTGAGCACCGGATGGCCCGGCGCGGTACTCCTTGCGCAAGTTGCGGATGACGAGCGCGCGGTCGATGTCGCCTGCGGCTCGCTTGAACGGTGTCGGCGCGTCCATGGCCCCGCATGCCTTCGCGGGTTACTGCTTCGGCGCCGGCTGCTCTTGCTGCTTCTTCGCCAGCGCTTCGGCCTCGCGCTTTGCCTCCGCCTCGAAGGCCGCCTTGTTGTAGGGCGTGCCGGAACCTTCCGCGATCTCGCGCACCACTTTCCAGGCATCCTTGTAGGTGATCGGGAAAAACCGGTCGTCGCCGTTGAACTCCTTGCGCATCGAAGGCGGGAAGTCGAAAGCGAAAAAGCAGGCGCAGATCTTCCTGGAGAGATCGGGTGGAGGTCGTGCGCGTAGGCGAAGGATGAGGTCGGGAAAAGCGGGCTCGTGAAGATGATGCGGAAGTCGTCCGCCTTCAGCGTTCCGCGCGTGATCATCCGCTCGAACACGTCGGAAGCGACGCCGGCCATGTCGTAGTCGCCGGACGCGACGCCGAGCGCAGATTTGTCGTGGCCACCCGACATCAGCGGCTTGTAATCCTCGTTCGGCTTGAGGCCTTCCGGCGGGTAAAGCACGAGCGGCGCGAGATGGCCCGAATTCGACGACGGCGACGTGTGCGCAACGCGCTTGCCCTTCAAGTCCGAGAGCTTCTGGTAGGGGCTGTCCTTCTTGACGATCGAAAGGAGGTGGTAACCGTGCGGTCCTTTTCGGTGCCCCTTGGCAGCGAACGGCACCGCTCCCGCCATATTGACGGCAGAATCCGGTGGGCCCGGTCGAGAAGCCTGCGACGTGCAGACGGCCGGAGCGCATCGCCTCGATCTCCGCCGAGTTCGACTGCACGGGGTAATAAACTACCCGTTTGCCGGTACACTGAGCCAGAAAGTCGGTGAGCGGCTTGAACACGTTCTGATAGACCGCCGGATCCTCCACGGGCGTGTAGGCGAAAACCAGCGTGGAAGGATCGCGCAGCTTTTTCGGATCGGTCGGCACGTCGGCGACGAGATCGTTGTTTTCGTCGCAATAAAGCGTGTCGAGCTGCCCGCGATTCCTGCATTCCTGCGCCATCGCGGTCGCACCACTTGCGACCATCCACGCAGCGATTGCAGCGAAGCCTGCCCACGCAAACCGGCGGGACACGTTCATCTTTTTGCTCCTCCCCGAGGCCGTTTGCCCCGCTTTGAATTTTCTGACGCAGACGATACGCGCCGGCGCCCGCGCGAGGCAGCGGGATGGAACTTCAAACTCATCGGAACCAAATGGGGTCCTGCCGATTATTGCGGCAAGGATCGCGGGGAACAGGCAGCCGGGATCGCTGCCCATTTGCCGCCGCATTTCAGCAATGAGCAGATCGGCCGCCAACCGGCCGAGCAGACGGCGTCGTGCCGCATTGAAAGGAGGCCGTAGTGAAAGGTAGAATGGTGCTAGTTATTCTTGCGGGCTTAGCCTATCAAATTTCTCCCATCCAATATGCAGCCGCCGCAGATCGCGGTGGTGTTGCTTCGGTCTACTCCACAGAGAGTGGAAGCAGGACCGCAAGCGGACAAAAATTGAATCCTCAAGCTCTTACCGCTGCCCATCGCACGTTGCCGTTCGGCACCAAGGTGAAGGTGACCAATAAGCACAATGGACAATCCGTCGTCGTGACCATCAACGACCGCGGTCCCTTCGTGCGCGGTCGCGTCATCGACGTTACGCCCGCGGCAGCGCGGGTTCTCGGCTTCTCCGGACTTGCACAGGTGACGGTCGATACCAGCAACTAGCTCGCGCGCGTTCCGGATCGTCTTGCATGTCATCTCGCATACCAGAGCGTCCCCCGGGCCGGAACCCGGGGGCGATCGTTATTCGCGCGACGTCCTTGTTCCGAGGAAGGCAGGAGCGCAACGGAACTCGGACCTCGTCCGTCCTCAGCGCTCCAGCGCCTTGACGTCAATGGGCGCGCAGTTGCGCCGGCCCGACAGGAGGCAATCCTGGTTCTTGCGCAGATCGGCCAGTTGAATCACCAGCCAAATGCCGGCGACCGCCAGCACGGCGGTGAAGCCCAAGGCCGCGAGATTGACCATCATGCGGTGGCGGTAATTGTCGTCATATTCCCCGCCCTCGTATTTCCCGAGGTCGGGAACCGGCGGTGCCGGAGGCTGCGGCGTGCGCGAGTGCCAATGCCAGCCATCTCGACGCGGGCCGCCGCCCCGCGGTCGGAAGGGAACGACCTGGTGGTCATCGTCGGTTGCTCTTGGAGCGATCGGGCGGCACGTTTGATTCCGCGTCTCGGATGCACGGTCTATCGGCGCAGCGGCGGTCGATTTCAAGGCAAAACCCTGACCCGGGCCTGCAAGGGTTGTTTGCGCCTCAGAGTTTACCAGGGATCGAGCCGTGGGGGCGGGGCGCGGCCCGCCTTACCAAAAATAAGGTTCAGAATGCGCAAAGTTCCTTGTCGGATCCGGTATGATTGCGCTACGTTTATAAAAATTTATGCGAAAGGCCGGGCAACGGGCGATTGCCCTGGCTTCCAGAGGAAGTGAACGCAATCCAATAACAATGCCGCCAAAGCGCGGTGCGGTGGCCTTGTGCGCCACCCATGGATGCCGGCGTACTGCGCCGGTCGGGAGAAATGCGTCCGAGCGTGGAATGGCCGTGAGCGAGGCGCTGTCAGCCCTGCTGAATTTTTCGACCACGACTCGTCGTGGCTCGTGCAATTTTTCGCTGTTGTTCCTCCCGTTCGCGCACGAGGACATCGCCATCATCTTCGGCGCCTACATCGTCGTGAACGACATCATGCCCGTCGGGCTGGTGGCGCTGTGCATCTACGGCGGCATGGTGGCGAGCGATTTTGCGTTGTACGGGATCGGCGCCGGCGCGAGATACGTACCGTGGCTCACGCGCCTTGCAGTCGACGATCGCGTGCGCGGCTTTGCCGATGCGCTCAAACGAAACCTGTTTGCCCTCGTCGCGCTCTGCCGTGTCGTGCCCGGCGTCGTCTTCATCGCCTTCATCGCGTGCGGATGGACACGCGTGCCGCTGGGCCGTTTCACCGCGGCAAGCCTGCTCGTCTCCGCACTCTACCTGCCGCTCATGCTCTGTATCGTGGTCTTCTTCGGCGACGCCCTCGACAATCGTGTCGGACTGTGGACGTGGCCGTTCCTGCTTTGCGTCCTGGTGGCCATCGGATTTGTGCGGCGACGGGTCTTCGCATTCCAGGAGGGTCTCAGTCGGCCACCTCGCCGCACCCGGCCAAGGCTGGCGCTCGCGTCGATCGGCATCGAGGGCGGTCGCCCGGTAAGCGCGCAGGGTTACTTTGGCGGAGCGTATTCCGCGCGGCCTGTTCTTTCTCCCCTTGATCGTCAGCTGGATCGGCTTTGCGGTGAAATACCGATCACTGACCTTGCCGACCGTGGCAGATCCGTACCAGCCGGCGGGCGGAATGTGGGGCGACTCCAAAGCAGCTACCTGCTCGATGTCGCGGCGAGCGAGCGGCGTTGGATCGCTGATTGCGTGGTGATGACGCGCAGCACGGGGCTACGCACCCTTTATGCCGACCTCGAGCAGGCCCGGCAATCCTTGTCCACCGCCGAACTGACGTTTCCACTGATCGCCAAACCGGACAGCGGACGCCGGTGCGCCTGTCGGATCGACGACGTTTCGGCGTTGCGCGAATATCTTCGTCATTTCCCGGCCGGTGAGAAACTGATCCTTCAACAGTTGGTGTCCCATCCCGGCGAAGTCACGGCGCTCTATGCGCGATTGCCGGGAACGTCGAGGGGGCGCCTTCTCTCCCTGACGTTGCGCACCAACGGGCTCTACCGTGACGCGCGCCAACACATCACGCCGGAATTGGAAGCGCGGCTCGATGCCGTCGCGCGCAGCATGCGCGAATTCCATTACGGCCGGTTCGCCCTGCGCTTCGCCTCCCTCGACGAACTCATGCGCGGGGAAAGTTTCTCGATCGTCGAGATCAGCGGTGTCAGCGGTACCGACAATCGCCGTTGCGCGCCGGCGTTGCCACTGGCCGAAATCTACCGCCGTGCCGTGGATCAGCAACGCATCATGTTTCTGATCGGTGACAAGAATCGCGGACGCGGTTTCAAGCCGGTGGCGTGGGCCGATGTCGTCAAATCATTGATCTCGAGAGAACCGGCTGAGCCGTCGCACCCCGGCGTCGGCCTGAGGGCGCCCGCAGACTCGTCGGTCGGGCCGGTGGACGCGCCCACGCTTCGACCCTACATTGCCGCCATGTTCCGCCGGACCTGCCACAAGGCTGTTGCGCTCGCCGTCGCCTATGCGGTCGCGCTCAATCTACTCGTGCCATTGCTGGCAGCGCTTGCTTCAGCGGCGCAAGCCGTGCCCGCGACATTCGCCGAGTTCTGTGCGACGGACCAAGGCAGCGCCGCGTCGGGCGGCGACCGCAAGGACCAACATGCGCCGGAGTGTCCGCTCGGGCCGGCTTGTTTGACGCAGGACTGTGGTCCGAACGGTTTCCCGGCGCTCGGCTCGGAAACCGTTGCGACATTCGTCGTTGAGCCAACGGCGGTTCTGCTTTCCCCCGTCTTGATGATGAAAGGCTTCTCCTGCGCGTCATTTTCGCGCGATTTGCCCGTGCTCCTCCGCAGGCCTGACGATCGCTCTACGGTTCTCATCGTAACAGGTCCCGGTACGGGTTGGAGGAATCAATGACACGCATCGCTCTTGTTTTTGCCGTCGCGCTCTCGATCTGCGCGAGCGCTGCCATGGCTCAGGACTACAGCATCGGCACGATCCAGGTCGCCAAGCCCTGAGTCGCGCGACCTCCAAGGGGGCAAAGGTTGCAGGCGCCTACATGACCATCACCAACAAGGGCACCGTCCCCGACCGCCTGGTGGGCGGCTCGACTGCCGCCGCCAGCGGATTCGAGGTCCACAGCATGGTGATGGAGCAGGGCGTCGCCAAGATGCGGCCGGTGGAAGGAGGACTCGAGATCAAGCCGGGTGAGACCGTCGAACTCAAGCCCGGATCGTTCCACGTGATGCTCACGGGACTGAAGCAGCCGCTCGAAAAGGGCCAGAAGGTCAAAGCCACGCTGGAATTCGCGAAGGCCGGCAAGGTCGATGTCGAATACGCGGTCGAGGCGGCGGGCACGCCTTCCCCGCCGATGAGCGGGCACAACCACTAACGATGCTCTAGAACCTTCCGAAGATCTGGACGCTGAGCGCCACCATTCCCGGAAACAGGATCACCAGCGCCACCATGATCAGCATGATGATGACCCAGGGGATCGAGCCCCAGAGGATGTCTTCGCTCTTGATCGAGGGCGGCGCGATCGAGCGCAGGTAGAACAGCGCAAAACCGAACGGCGGGTGCATGAACGATGTCTGCATGTTCACGCCGATCAGCACGCCGAACCAGATCAGGTCGATCCCCATCTTCTCCGCCACCGGCGCCAGCAGCGGAATGATGATGAAGGCGATCTCGAAATAGTCGAGGAAGAACGCCAGGAAGAATATGAACACGTTGACGAACACCAGGAAGCCGAAAACGCCGCCCGGCAGGTTCGACAGCATCCCTTCGATCCACAGATCGCCATCGACGCCCCGGAAGGTGAGGCTGAACACCGTCGAGCCGATCAGGATGAACATCACCATGGTCGTCAGCTTGAGCGTGGTGTCCATCCCTTCCTTGAGCAGCTTCCAGGTGAGGCGACGGTGCATGATCGCGAGCGCCAGGGCTCCGACCGCCCCCATCGCGCCGCCCTCGGTGGGCGTGGCCAGGCCCATCAGGATGGTGCCGAGGACCATGAAGATCAGCACCAGGGACGGCACCATCGACACCATGCATCGGACGAACAGCACGCCGAGGCTGGCGGTGCGAACCTCCTTCGGCAGCGGGGGCACCTTGTCCGGCCAGACGATGCCGACGATGAAGATCCACAGGCAGAACAGACCGACCAGAATGAAGCTCGGGATGAAGGCGCCCGCATACATGTCCCCGACCGAGCGGCCCATGGCATCGGCCAGCACCACCAGCACCAGCGAGGGCGGAATGATCTGGGTGATGGTGCCGGAAGCGGCGATGACGCCGGTCGCCACTTTCGGGTCGTAGCCGTAGCGCGTCATCACCGGCAGCGAGATCAGTCCCATGGCGATCACCGAGGCTGCCACGGTGCCTGTAATCGCCCCGAGCAACGCCCCGACCAGGATGACCGAATAGGCAAGACCTCCGCGGATCGGGCCGAACAATTGCCCCATCGTGTCGAGGAGATCCTCGGCCAGCCCGCAGCGCTCCAATATCGCGCCCATGAAGGTGAAGAACGGGATCGACAGCAGCAGTTGGTTGGACGCGATGCCGAAAATGCGCTCGGGCAGCGCCTGCAACAGAACGAAGTCGAAATAGCCCAGTTGGATGGCGAGAAACCCGAAACCCAGGCCTACCGCAGAGAGCGAAAACGCAACCGGATAACCGATGAGCAGGACAATGATGAGCCCCGCGAACATCAGCGGCGCCATCAACTCGAATGATAGCGTCATTGTACCGGCCGCTCGTAGGCCTTACCCGCCTCGCGGATGCCGCCGGCGACGGCCGCCTTCTTGATGATCTCGGCTACGCCTTGCAGGGCGAGCAGCGCGAAGCCGATCGGGATCATGATCTTGATCGGCCAGCGCAGCAGCCCGCCGGCGTCAGATGAATGTTCCTGGATGTGAAACGAGTTCACGACCATGGGAATCGACAGCCAGGCGATGATGACGGCCATCGGCATCAGGAACAGGATGGTTCCGACGACATCGACCCAAGCCTGCGTCCGCGGCGACATCTTGCTGAAGAAGACGTCGACGCGGACGTGCTCGCCGTGCTTTAGCGCGTAGCCGGCCGCCAGCAGGAACATGGCGCCGAACATGTACCATTGGATTTCGAGGAAGGCGTTCGAGCTGTAATGGATGGTGTAGCGCATCAGCGCATTGCCTGCGCTGATGAGGCTCGCAAACAGCACGAGCCATTTGAGCGTTTGTCCGACCTGCTCGTCGAGCCAATCGACCGCGTCCGCGAACTTTAGGAGTGGACGCATGGACGTCGCGATGCGCTCGAGATGCGGTTGGCTACTGCTTTTGCGTCGCGAAGAACTGATCCATGGACAATTCGCTCAGCGCGAACCACTGGGCTTCCTCGGCGCGGAATTTCTTCCACCCCTCATAGATCGTCTTGAATTTGGCGTTCTTGGCAGCCTCTTCGTCGTAGAGCGAGGTCGCCGCCTTGTAGGAACCGTCCATGATGTCGTCGGAAAATTTGTGCAGCTGGACGCCGTTGGCCTTGAGCCGCACCAACGCAAGGCGATTCTTGGCGTCATATTCCGCCACCATATCGAGGTTCGTCTCGCGCGCGGCGCTGATCATCGCTTCCTGGTAGGGCTTGGGCAGCGACTCCCATTTCTGCAGATTGATCATCACGTGGTACATCGAGCAGGGCTCCCACCAGCCCGGATAGTAATAGTGCTTGGCGATCTTGTAGAACCCGAGCTTCTCGTCGTCGTACGGTCCGACCCATTCGGTGGCGTCGATCGCACCGCGCTCCAGCGCCGGGTAGATGTCGCCGCCGGGCAATGCCTGCGGGACGGCGCCGATGCGCGCCATGACCTGGCCGCCCAGGCCGGGAATGCGCATCTTGAGGCCCTTGAAGTCGGCGAGCGTTTTCACCTCGTTGCGAAACCAGCCGCCCATCTGCGCGCCGGTGTTGCCGGCCGGGAAGCCGATGACGCCGTACTCCTTGAAGAACGCGTTCAAGGTGTCGAGGCCGCCGCCGTGATACATCCACGCGTTCTGCTGCCGTGTGGTGAGGCCGAACGGCAATGCGGTGCCAAAGCCCATGGTGAAGTCTTTGCCGACGTAATAGTACGTCGCCGTATGGCAGAGCTCGACCGTGCCTTGTTGGACGGCATCGAGTGCCTGAAAAGCAGGCACGAGATCGCCCGCGGCGAAGACCCGGATGTTGAACTTGCCGTCGGTGAGCTTGCTCACCCGTTCGGCGAAGAACTCACCCCCGCCGTAGATCGTTTCGAGGCTTTTCGGGAAGCTGGAGGTCAGGCGCCAGCGGATCGAAGGCTGGGTCTGGGCAATCGCGGGCGCGGCAACGGTGCTCCCCGCGGCCAATGCGAGCCCGGCAGCGAGGACGCTGCGGCGCTTGATGAGGGCTTCCTCTTTCCTTCCCGCCTGCGCTGACGGTGAAAGCCCGCTGAATTTGCGACCTCGCATTGAAACCTCCACGTTTAGGGTGCGTCCCGGTGGTGGGGGAACCGCAGCAAACCACATGCCATCGTCGGTTGCACGGGGAGATGATTATTTTTCCGCAGCGTCAGAAATGGGCAAACTTTATACGAGGCGCGCGCTGGGTCCCCAGTTGGGCCGGTATATATGATACCAAAGGGACAGTGGATCACCGGCGGAGGCGAAGCGCATCCGCCGCCGCGAGCGAGAGGGGCGCCGCCCTTATTCCGCGAAGGGCAGCGGCTGGCCTTCCGGCGGGGACATGCGGAAGACGTTGAGGATCATGGAGATCAGCACGTAGTAGCCCAGGATGCCCACGAACTCGACGGTCGCGGGTTCGCCGAGAACGGCAACCACGCGCTTGAAGTTCTTGTCGCTCACGCGCCGCGTTTTGTAGAGCTCCTGGACGAAGTCGTAGATCGCGCGCTCGTCCGGGGGAGCGATTTCGGCACACGGCCTTTGTGCAGGTCGCGGATGGTCTCTTTGGTGACGCCGGCGCGTTCGGCCTGCGGCACATGCGCGAACCATTCGTACTGGGCGCGCCACAGCTTGGCGGTGACGAGGATGGCGAATTCCGAGAGCCGCGGCGGCACCGCCGTCTGGTAGCGGCAAAAACCGCCGAGCTGCTGCGCGAGCTCGCCGAACTCCGGGGCGTGCAGGAAGACCGCGAACGGTCCGCGAATGGTGATGCTGCCGCCGCGGGGACCGGACCGGATCGAGTCGAGCAACGCACGCTGAACCGTCGTGAGCTGGTTTTCGGCGAGAACCGGAATGCGCGGGGCCGGGAGCTTCTTGACCGGCTTTTTGGCGGACGTCTTGACCGGTTTTTGGCTGGCTTTTTAGCGGGCATTTGTTTCCTCATGGCGATGGTTGGCGGGGACTAACGCTGATTGGAACGCTCGGCGGTGGTCTGACGCGGTCTCTCAGATCCTGCAAACCGGCCCGGGGCGCAGCGCGTCACGTCGCATTTTGCGCATGCCGATTCAATTTGTTCGTTGCGGTGTCGCCCTCGTGGGATTGGCTATTTGAACAGCAATGACTTGATGATGATCGGCACCACGTTGGTAAGCGCGATGAGGCTGCCGATGTCAACGTAATCGAATTCCTTGAGCTGCACGCCGTCAATCGCAATCACGTCGGCGGCCGGCGTGATCTCGTGGCGGATGACGCGGCCGAGACTCTTGCCGACATCGCCGTCGATCAGCAGCACCAGGGGCATCCGTTCCTGCAAGGTGCGCGGCAGCGCGGCGCAGATGCCCGCCGCGACCGCGTGCAGCCGGGCGTGGGAAGGATCGCCGTGCCAGGGGAACGACAGCGCGACCGGGCTTTCGCCTTCCTCGAAATCGGCGCGGGCGAGCGCCGCGCGCACGTCGGCGGTGACGGCGTCGGTCGCGATCACATCGTCCAATGCGAAGTTGCACGACAGCACCGGGAGGTTCTGCAGCGGCAGCTTGTCGGGATCGGCGATCAGAATGGTGTTGCCGCTGATCTGGACCGAGAATTGCGCAGCCCCGATGACGGTCGCGCGGATGCCCTGGCCGGGGTCCCAGACCGGGGGCAGGTCGCGGCGGTGGGCCAGCGCATGGCGCAGCTCCTCGGCAAGGTCGGAGCCGAGATCGCCGAATCGCCGCGTCTCGCGCTTGTACAGATATTCCGCGACCCCGCCGGAAAAGGTCATGGCGTCGATGCCCTTGTTGGCGAGCGCGGCCGGCCAGCCGTCGGTCACGAGCAGCGCGCGCGCCAGTTCGCCCGGCTGGCGCAGATCGATCATGCCCATGATGATGCGCGCCATCCGCGCGGCGATGCGGCGACGATCCTGCGGCGCAAGCGGCTTGCCCGGCGCAAGCTCGATGCCGAGAGCCTTGGCGACGGCTTCGACCGGGGGCTCGATGCGGGTGAGGCCGTTGTCGCCGTCTTCGACCAGGAGGCGGCCGCCGACCGCGATGGCGCAGGTGGCGAGGATGCGGCCCTGCTCGATCAGCGCGAACTTCGTCGTGCCGCCGCCGATATCGACGTTGAGCAGCGTCGCGTTGTGGCCGCGCGAGAGCGCGATGGCGCCGGAGCCGTGCGCTGCCATCTGGCATTCCATGTGGTGCCCGGCCGACGCACACACGAATTTGCCGGCTTCGTCCGAAAACAGCTCGGCGATCGCGCGCGCGTTGCGGCGCTTGAGCGCCTCGCCGGTCAGAATGACGGCGCCGCTGTCGACCTTCTCGGGTTCGATGCCGGCATAGGCGTAGCAGCCGCCGATGAAGCCGGCGAGATCGTCGACGTCGATGGTGTAGTCGGGCCGATAAGGCGTGAGCAGGATCGGCGATTGCCAGAGGATCTTGCGCCCGACCACGACGAAGCGGCTCGACAGCGCGCGCCGACAGACGCTGCAGGTGCACGCGGGCAAACATCAGATGCGAGGTCGATGATCCGATATCGATCCCGACGGTGGTCAGTTCGACATTGTCGGCGGCCCAGGCGACCTCGTTGACGGCGCCGTCTTCGGCGCTGACGTGAAGGTGCTCGAATTCGAGATCGTGCATCGCGGCGCTGGTGTCCCGATTCCGAAGTTCGCAAACCCTCGCGGCCACCCTCTGATGCGAACTTCGGAATCGAAGGGACGCTAGCAAATTTATGATTGGTGCGGGTTTTGGATTTGCAGTTCCTCAGCGGGCTTGTGGCCGCAAGATAGGAACTTCAAATCCACCGCATTACGCAGACTTCAGGCCGGAGTCTTGGCATAGGACCGTTCGTCGATGAACTTGGCCATGCCGGACGCCACGCCGTATTTGCCGAGCTCCTCGAGATAGATCCGGTGGATGCGCGGGTCCTGGTGCTCGTATTCGATCTGGCAGCCGCCGTCCTTCACGCTCACGTCCATGCCGAGGAAGACGTGGCGCTTGTCGGTGGTGAAGGGGTAACGCAGGCTGCCGAACGCCACCGCGAGATAGCGAGCCGGATCGGGCGCCGTGTTGAAGTGCTGGTGGAACATCTGGTCGGGCGGGGCGAACACCCAGCCATGCTTCCAATCGATGCGCACGAAATCCTCGGCGTCTTCGTACCACAACAGCGAGAAGCCGTGTCCGGTCACCGCGAATACGTGGAAGTCGGCGCCGTGGCGGTGCGCCTTCTTGTAGGTGCCGACCGGCATCTGCGAGGTGTGGGCGTGCATGGTGCCGTCGGCGAGGATGAACATCATGTTCGGAGCCGCCGGCGCCGCGCTGGTCCCACGCCTTGAGCTCGAACCCGGCGAGATCGGGAATGAAATTGGTCTCCCACATATTGCGGCCCGGGCGCACCGGGATGAACTCGCCTTCTCCGCTGAAATACTTGGCGGCCCCTTGGCGTTCGGGAAAAGCGTAGCCGTTGTCGAACACGAACGATCTCGTTGTGAAACAGGTTGAGCATGAGCGCGAGGTTGTTGGTGGAGGCAAGCCGCGCGCGCTCGCGCCCGCTCGAATTGAAGTGCTGGTAGCGGGAGTTGAGCGGGAGTGCGAACAGGCTCTTGGGCCCCCATTCGAAGCTGTGCTTGCGCCCGTCACTGGTTTCGATCGTGGTGCTGCCGTGACCGGACAGCACGTAGACGACCTCTTCGAAGAGATGCTTCTGCGGTGACGACTTCGCGCCCGGGGCGAGATCGAGCACGAAGATCGAGACGAAGTCGCCGCGGCCCTTGAGGTGCACGAGGCCGCCGTCCACGCCGAAGCGCGCCCACGGAGCGGTCGGGACCGCGAGCAGGTCGACGCCGAAATCCTCGGTGATCGGCACGCCTTCGTTCGCCGCCCAGGTGGCATAGGGGTCGAGCAGCATCTTGGGATGCTGCATGTCGGTCATCGGCTTGTTCATGGGACACCTCGACAATCGCCGGGCACGCGTGCCATACTTAGCCCTCTAAGCAAAACGCTTAGCAATTTTGCCGTGCCCTGTCGAGTTGCGGGGTGCGCCAATCGGGGACAACGGCGGTGAAAGCGTTGCGCGCAGCCAGCGAGCCGGCGACCCGCGAAATCCTGCGCCACTGGCAGGAGGCGGTCCCCAACGACAGGCTGGCCCACCTCGTCAAGCACGCCGCCAGGAGCTTCGCCCGCGCCCTGCAGATGCGGCTTGCCGAGCATTCGGTGTCGTACGGGCATTGGAGCTTCCTGCGCATCCTGTGGGAGAGCGAAGGCCTCACGCAGCGGCAGCTGAGCGGCCAGGCCGGGGTCATGGAGCCGACCACGTTTTCGGCGCTCAACGCCATGGAACGCCTGGGCTACGTCGTGCGCAAGCCCAGCCCGACGAGCCGCAAGGAGATCCACGTCTATCTGACGCGCAGAGGGCGGGGATTGAAGAACAAGCTCGTTCCCCTGGCCGAGGAGGTGAACGAGGTGGCGTTGCGGGAGGTCGCGACCGCGGATATCGCCGCGACACGCCGCACGCTGCTTGCGTTCATCGAGAACCTCGCGGCTGACGAGATGGGCTCACTCACGACGCGGCGGCGCATCCCATCGACGCGCGAACTGTCGCGGCTGCTCAACGGCTCGGGCCGGCGTGCCCGAAATCTCTGCCGCGTCGGGGCGCGGGCTCCGCCAAGTGAGCGTCAGTCTACCTTGATGTTGGCCTCGCGGACGATCTTCGCCCATCTCGGAACATCCACCTTGATCCGCGCGGCGAACTCCTCCGGCGTGGTGCCGATCGGCTCGAAGCCGATCGCCGCGAACTTCTCCTTCACGTCGGGGAGCGCAATGATCCGCAGGATCTCGCGGTGGAGAAGGTCGACGATCGCCCTGGAGGTGCCGGCAGGAACGAGCACGCATTGCGGCGTGTCGCCCTCCTGTCCGGGATAGCCGGCCTCTTCCAGAGTCGGTACGCCCGGAAGCAGGCTGACCCGCTTGGCCGTCGTCACGGCGAGCGCACGGACCGCGCCGTCACGGAGCAGGGGCGCGGCGGGTGGCAGCGATGAAAAGGCGATCGGCGTGTGGCCGCCGAGGACGGATTGAATCATCGGGCCACCGCCGTGGAACGGGACCGCGGTCAGCTCCAGCTTCAAAGCGCGGCCCTGAACAGCTCGCCCGAAAGATGCGACGGCGTGCCCGCTCCCGGCGTCGCATAATTGCTGTACTTGCCGCTGCGAATGAGGTCGACGAGCTCCTTCACGTTGGTCGCCGGCACCGATGTGTGCACGACCAGCACGTTCGGTGTCGTCGCCGCGATGGTGACGGGATCGAAGTCCTTGATCGGGTCGTACGGGACCTTGCCGTAGAGGCTCGGATTGATCATGAACGTCGAGCTCGCGATCATGATCGTGTAGCCGTCCGCCGGCGCGCGGGCGACCATCCCCATGCCGATATTGCCGCCGGCGCCGCCCTGGTTCTCCACGTAGAACTGCTTGCCCAGGCCTTCGGACAGCTTTTTGCGCAATGAGCCGCGAGATCAGATCGCCCGGGCCGCCGGCCGCGAACGGCACGATGATGCGCACCGGCCGAACCGGGTAGGGGCTCTCTCGCCGTCGGCGCGTTCTGGGCGTGGCACGTGCCGGCGCTCAGCATCGCGAGCGCGCCGATCACCCGAATGAGGGTCCGCATCGGGTTCTCTCCGTCGTCGGCCATCTTTTCGCTGCTGGCCGTTCGCGGCTACTATAGGCGGCTTCTGCTTCCCGGCCAACGCAGGGGCGGCGCCGGCGGGTCCAAGTTCGCCGCCATCGTGCTTTGACATGAAGCGAGTTCGATCGCGTGCGTTGGTCGTCCGCGTCGTGAGGATAATGCGATGTCACTGCGGATGATCCTCACCGGTGACGTGAATCTCATGAACGTCACCGATCCGACAGCGCCCTTCGCCCTGGTCACCGATGAGTTGCACCGAGCCGACGCCGTGTTCAGCAACCTCGAGTGCTGCCTGGTCGACACGCCGGCGGGACACTCCGTCGGCAATGAGGGCTTCTTTGCTGATCCGACAGTCGGCGGCGAGGCGCTGAAGCTGGCGGGGATCCATGCCGTCGGGATCGCCAACAACGTGCATTACGGCGACAGGAATATCGAAGCATCGATCGCGCGCCTGGACCAGCTGGGCATCCTGCACACGGGCGCCGGTGCCGACGTCGTCGCCGCCCGCGCGCCGGTCATCCTTGAGCGAGGCGGTGTTCGCTTCGGCTTTCTGCAGCGCAGCTCGGTCTATTGGCCGACCAATCACGAGGCACGCAAGGACGCGGCCGGCATCGCCGTCATTCGCGGCCACACCGCCTACCACGTCCCGATGTTCAAGACCCGCGTCGACGTGCCGCCTCCCAACCGGCCGGGCATTCCGCCTGACATCATCACCTGGGCCGATGCGGCCTATCTGGGATGGTTCAGGAGGATATCTCGGCGCTTCGCCCACGGGTCGACGTACTCGTGGCGTCGTGCCACTGGGGACTGGGCAAGGACGTCCTGCAATACATGACGGACATCGCCCATGCGGCGATCGACGCGGGCGCCGACATCGTGGTCGGCCACGGGCCGCACTATTCCCTGCCGATCGAGGTGTACCGGGGCAAGCCGATCTTTACGGGCTCGGCAACTTCTCGTTCCATACCGGCCACGGCGGACGCAAACACGGCGATTGGGTCGGCACCGTGGTCCGGGCGGCCGCTGGCCGGGCGGGGATCGAGCGGGTCACGTTTCAGTTCGTGCGCCACAACGACCGCAACGAGACCGTGCCTTGCGATATGGGCGAAAGAGGCCGACGAACTGGCCGACATCGTCGCGCGCAGCACACCGTACGGCACGAAGTTCGTGGCCGAGGGCAATGAGGTGCGGGTGGAGCTTGATCACATATAGCGGCGAACCACGCTATCGTGTCCCGGCTGAGTGAGCGCCCGGATATGAATTTCTTCATTTACTCGTGCACGCGAGCACGAGCCGGGACCCAGGGGCGATGCGACGGCCTTCGGTATGACGGGACTATTGCGCTTCGCGATCCCGCTGGGTCCACGCAAGTCGGGTTTACCCGACTTGCGCATTTACTCGCGCCGATCTCGGGCTGGCCCGAGATCGGTGTCTCGTTCCGCTTCGCTTCACTTGCCCGGGACACGAGAGCTCGGCTTCCCCACCGCCGCCATCAGCTCGATGCAGGAGGGGCTCTCGTCCAATGCCATCACGCGCTCGATGATGCGGTCGCGCTGCGCCTTGCGCGAGCCATGGTGAGGTCAGGGTGTTGAACTTCTTCATTACCGTCCCGGCATCGAGCCGACCGCGGGAAAAAGCCGGGCGGGTAGGGCACCTCGACCAGTTCGTCGCGTCCATCCTGCGTCGTCACCTGCAGCGAACAGGGATAGCTGTCGGGGGCGCGCGCGTTCCAGGCGCTGTCGTTGACGATCCGAGCTGCGCCATCAAGGCGCAGACCATGGGGTCCGTTCCAGCGCTCGCCGTCGAATTGGGCCAGCCCGAACTCGCCATCGAGGAGCGAGACGGCCGCGAGAAAATTGAAGCTGTGGTCGGCGGCTTCGCGCGAAAGCGGCTTGATGCGGCCGGGATCATCCTTCTGCCGGCGCAGTCCCGGGGTGTCGGGAATGATGAGTCCTGAAGGCCTTCAGCCGCTCCACCGCGCCGCGTAGCCGCTGATGCATCTCGATGCCGGCCGCGGCGACGCTCTGCCCCGTCGCCAGGCAAGGGAACGCCTTGACGTTGGCCGCCATGATCGCGCTCTCCGCCGGCAGCGGCGCGGTCAGCTCCGCCGCGGCGTCGCCCTTGCTGAACACCTCGCGCATGCCACGCGGGTTCTCGAACAGGTCCAACGGCCCGGTGATGCCGTGCTCGGCCAACAGTGTGGCCTGCACGCCGTTCTGGGCCACCAGCGCATTGGCGATGGACTTCGCGGCGGAAATGTCGCCGAGGCGCACGGCGGTCGAGGTCGCGCGCGTGCACCGCTCAGAGCGATGGCGTGTGCCAGCCGGCGGCGATCGAGCCCCATCAGCCGGCCTGCCATCGCCGGTGCGACCAAGCCCGAGACGGTGACGCCGTCCCACGCTGAATCGCGCTCCATCAGGTCCTTGCAGCGGGCGAAGACCTCGTAGCCGAGCACGATCGCGCGCAACCACCTCGCGCCCGCTCGCGCCGCTGAGCTCGCCGGCCGCGAGCGCCACCGGGATGTTGTCGCTCGGATGCCCGCCGAGATCTCCGGCCCTTGCGTTCACGTAGTCGTTGAAATCGAGGATGCGCACGAGGGCGCCGTTGGCAAGGACGGCATTGGCGGCGCTGGTGCGATGCGCCCGGCCGATGCACCGTGCACTGCGAGCGCGCCGCCGGACTGTCCACCACCGCGAGCAGGGCACACGCGGATGGTTCATCGAACGCGGCGAAGCCGCAGCCGATGGTGTCGAGCAACGAGAAGCTTGGCCTGGTCGCGGACGGCCGGCGTAGGTCCTCGGTGCGGACGGCGAGCACCCAGCCGGCGAGCTGCTCGACGATCCCCAGCCCGCCCACGCGCGCTGCCCCGCTTCCCGTCATATCCCTCACGCCGCATCGTTTCCCGCTGTGTGTGTCATACGCCCCGAGCGGGACACAGCCAACAGGGCTTTCGGCCGCCGAGCGCGCGTGCTAAGGCTCTCTTTGCGCTCAAGCGGGTGGGGAAAAACAACAAATGGCCAGCTGATGACAAGGTTCAGAGCCCTTCATTCACCCAACAAATCAATGACTTAAATGAGGGTGACTTCCTCGAGCTGAGATGGGGAAGTGCTGGGAAAGTCTCGGAGGTGCACCATTGCGGCTTCTGACGGCCGCCCTGTCGCCATACCATTCCATGCCGGCTCAGCACCGGCGGACCGCAGCAGAACGTGGAGACGGCGAACGACGAGTCTCGTCGTGTGGTCGCCGATCGTAAACTTGCTGCCGCACCTGGTCTGGATTCGTTTCGCCGTTGCGAGTCTGATTGCACTCCGTAACAGGCGGCGTTTTCAGACTGTCGACCAGGTAGCTGGGAAGCTGCGCGACACTGCCGAGATCCATGAGGACTATGGCGCCTTCCGACGATTGGGCCTAGCCGGCGATCACCGCTTTCCATTGACGCGCTGTATACGAGTCAAGCACTCCGTAGCACGGGTACGCTAGCCCAGCCCGTACTCCGGTTTCTGAATCCACTCCCTCCGCCGGGGAGTGCAAAGAGCCAGTAATAGCGGTCTTTTCCTTCGATATCCGCCAGATGCAGGCGCCGACCAAGTACAAAACGGTGGTCAATTTGAAGACCGCAATGGCAATCGGCGTCGAAGTGCCGACCTCGCTGCTCGGCGTGCCGACGAGGTGATCGAACGATGAAGCGCCGCGAGTTCATCACGCTGCTCGGCGGCGCGGCGGCGGCGTGGCCGCTCGCGGCGCGCGCGCAGCAGCCGGCGATGCCGGTGATCGGGTTTCTCGACCCCAGATCGCCTGACGCGATGGCGGACCGTCTGCGCGCATTTCGCCAGGGCCTCAAAGAGACACCGGCTATGTCGAGGGCGAGAACGTGGCGATCGAATACCGCTGGGCCGAGAATCAAATCGATCGGCTGCCGGCGCTGGCGGCCGAACTGGTTCGCCGACGGGTCGCCGTGATCGCCACGAGCCGGAGGTGCCGCTGCGGCGTTCGCGGCCAAGGCGGCAACCACGACGATCCCCATCGTCTTTCATCGTCGGCGAAGACCCGGTCAGGCTTGGTCTTGTCGCCAGCCTCGCCCGGCCGGGCGGCAACCTGACGGGTATCAATTTTTTCAGTGTCGAGTTGGCGGCAAAGCGGCTGGAACTCCTGCGTGAGCTGGTGCCCGGAGCCGCTCGCGTTGCCGTGCTCGTCAATCCGGCCAATGCTGCGACTACCGAGACCACGTTGAGAGACGTGGCACCGGCTGCCCGCGCCATGGGGCTGCAAATCCAGATCCTCAACGCCAGCACCAGCCGCGAGATCGATGCGGCCTTCGCAACTTTTGTGCGCGAGCGGCCCGACGCCCTCTTCGTCGGCACCGACCCCTTTTCACCAGCCGGCGTGTCCAATTGGTCCACCTGGCGACGCGCCACGCGGTCCCCGCGACATATACGGTGCGTGAATTTGCCGAAGTCGGCGGGCTGATGAGCTACGGAAGCAACATTGCGGATGCGTATCGTCAGGTCGGCGTCTATGCCGGCCGCATCCTCAAGGGCGCCAAGCCCGCGGACCTGCCGGTCGTGCAGTCGAGCAAGTTCGAGCTGGTCATCAACGCCCAGACCGCCAGGATGCTCGGCCTCACCGTGCCGCCGACGCTGCTCGCCCGCGCCGACGAGGTGATCGAATGATGAGCGCCGCGAGTTCATCACGCTGCTCGGCGGCGCGGCGGCGGCGTGGCCGCTCGCGGCGCGCGCGCAGCAGCAAGACCGCATGCGGCGAATTGGTGTGCTGTCGAACCCGCCAGAAAATGATCCACAGATGAAGGCGCGGTTATCGGCCTTTCTGCAGGGGCTGGAAAAACGTGGATGGTCGCAAGGCCGAAACGTTCAAATCGAGAGACGGTTTGGTGCAACCACCGCAGATCAATTGCAAAGCACACGCAGAAGAACTGGTCGCACTCCAACCGGATGTCATTCTTGCAAATGCCCCTCGTGTCGTAGCCGCCGCGCAACGGGCAGGACGCCAAGCAATACCGATTGTGTTTGTCGCCGTTTCCGATCCGGTCGGGGCAGGCTTTACGTTACCAGCTTGGCGCGTCCTAGCGGCAACCTCACCGGCCTCATGTGAATTTCTGAGGCAAGTATTACGGGCAAATGGCTGGCAATGTTGAAAGAGATAGCGCCAACTCTTGGTCGAGTGGGGCTCGTAGGCAACCCTCGCGAGACCGACTTTGACTACTCCTCCGAGCCATGCGTGCCGCGGCACCGTCGCTGGCCCTCGAACCTGTCCCGATCGACGTTGAGACCGGGACTGACATCGAGCGCGTGAGATCGAATTGTTTGCGCGCAAGCCAGGGGCGGCTTGGTGTTGCCACCGGACGCCACCACAATTTCGCGATAGCGATCTTGTTATTGCGTTAGCGAACCGGCATCGCCTGCCCGCCGTCTACCCATTCCGCTTCTTTGTGGCCGCTGGTGGCCTGATGTCCTACGCGACCGATCTGGCCGACCAGTATCGGCTAGCGGCTGGCTACGTCGACCAAATCTTGCGGGGAGCCAAGCCGACCGATCTCCCGTACAGGCGCCGACGAAGATCTGAAACTGTGATCAACCTAGGGGCGGCAAAAGTAATCGGATTGGCCGTACCGGCGAGCTTGCCAGTGCGAGCCGACGGGTGATTGAATAACCTCTATGTCTGCTCATGGCGCATCGCGTCGGTTCGTTGCGACGCACAGATTCGGTCGCTATTGAAGGCATAGCGGACATTCGGCGAAGCCTTGCTGCCCGTCGGAGCGACGCGGATGACCCCATTGCGGAAGTCGAGCACTACTAGGCGAGGGCGGTAACCTGGCCGCCCTCCTTGGCGTTGTTGATGAAGCGAGAGGCATCAGGCCGCTGCCAGCCGCTCGGCTGAGGCGGCACCTCGCCGCAGCCGCCATAGAACGAGGCCATGGAGCATCAGGGCCAGCGGAACGGCGAAGGTGGGCACCATGACCAGCGGATAGGACGTCACGAGAAGGTTCGGCGCCTCGAACGCAAGAAGATGCGCCCGTCCCGGAGAAGTCATTGCCCCCATGGTGACTGCCACGACGAGGTCGGCGATTCCGAAAAGGCACCAGGCGTATGTTGCCCTGCGAGCGCCAATTGCGTTTTGTGCCAACAGCGCAGCCACGACGACGGCAACGCTGCCCGTCGCAACGTCCCCAATCCCCGCCGGCAGCGCGAATTGCCAGGGCAGGCGTCCGTCAGCCCAAAGCACGAGGAAAATGCCGCCCGCGACGCGGTAGACCTGAGCCGCCACGAGCCAATGCAGCGGGATCGCGGAGACCAGCCTTGCGATGCTTTCCGATCGCCACAGGGCAATGGCGGCGACAGCGAGCGGGATCAGCAAACCGAACAATACCGTCGGCACCGCGCGTGTCTGCGGCTGCGAAATACGTATTTGCCGCGCCGAGATACTGAGCGACAGCCAGCCAGCCGATGAGCGCCGCCGATAGCACGCCCGCAGTCACGTAACGCGACTTCGCGGAGGCCGGCATGCGCGCGGCACCCAACCAGATGAGGCCCAGCGCAATGATCGTCACGAGGAGCCGGACGATCGATTCGAATGACAGGAGGTATCCAGGGATTTGGGGCGTCATGGTACGGCTCCATCGTTGTTACTACATTTTCGATAGTGACTAACAAAATACTAGTCAACCAACATGTTCCTAGTGACAGGATCACATAATAGTGACTTCGGGAATAATTGCGAATGACGCAACGGCTGAATAAAGTTCCATCATGCAGAATCAAGACACCACTGACTCCCCGGTGGCCCGCACGATCAGCGTCATCGGATCGAGTTGGACCTGCCTTATCCTGCGCGACTTTTTCCTGCACGGGCCAAGGCGCTTTCAGCAGTTGCAGGACTCGTTGAAAGGCATTGCCCCGACGACGTTATCGGAGCGTCTGCGGACGCTTGAGGAGAATGGCGTCGTCGAGCGGCGCTTCTATTCGATGAGTCCCCGCGGGCCGAGTACGTCCTCACCGCAAAGGGTCGCGACCTCGGCCCGATCGTCCGTGCCATGCGCGAGTGGGGGCGCAAGTACGCGCGTTGACTCGCCGATGAGGTGATCGAATAGCGCCCTTTCGCTGCGGTGCACTTTGTCTCTTACTGGCACGAAGCTGCCGACCTGGGATGTCCGCCCAACTGTCGCTATCGGGGGCATAGCCAGCCGGGATGGTGGCTAGCGTGCCAAGATCCAGCCTGTGGCACGGGCTTAGCGCACTGCAACCCGCTTCCCCGCCGTTCGCCCAGGAAGCGCCGATGCCGTGTATCGGAGACCGCGAACTCGACGAAGCTGCTGCCATTGGCTCACGCTGCGTGCCGCAAGCCGACCTCGCCCTCCTTCGTGAACTTGCACGCATTGCTCAGCAGATTGAGCAGGATCTGCCGCAGCCGCATGCGGGTCAACCGTCAGAGCGCCGAGGTTCTCCTTGCGCGTCGACGATCAAGCGGTTCTTGTTCTGCTCGGCAAGCTGGCGCGCAGTACCGATCACCTCTTCGATCAGCGGTGCGAGTTGCACGGTCTGAGGATTGAGCTCAAGTTTCCCGGCTTCGATCTTCGACAGGTCGAGCACCTGATTGATGAGGCCAAGCAGGTGAGTTCCGGCGCGGTTCACGCGCTGCAGCGGCTCCTGCGCCTTTTCCGTACCGAAGCGCGCCGCGTTGGTGACCATCATCTCGGTCAGCCCGATGATGGCGTTGAGCGGGGTGCGCAGCTCGTGGCTCATGCTGGAGACGAACTGCGACTTGTTCTCGCTCGCTAATTGCGAGCTGGCGGTTCTTGTCCTGAA
>ERZ1370068.2269-contig-1425_pt1 | contig 24574 bp, 32 predicted proteins | sample MGYA00561227_ERZ1370068 | MGnify/ENA primary metagenome ERZ1370068 (study PRJEB38410, sample SAMEA6850437) | metagenome | study: Metagenomic assessment of the ecological functions of the soil: analysis of the soil microbiota associated with the...
GCTTACGTATTGCTTTGCTCCCGCTGAATGCTGTTGATGATCGCCAGCTCGCTGGCGCGCTGCTCGAGCAATGCATTGGACGAATGCAGCTCCTCGGTGCGCTGCGCCACCTTCTGCTCGAGGCCCTGCGACCACTGCGCGTTGTCGAAGCGCGACGGCGGCCTGGCTCGCGAGCATGCCGAGGAGGTCGCGGTCGGCATCGTGGAAGCGTCCGAACGCGCCGTCGATGTCGCGTACGAGGTAGCCCGAGGAGCTCGCGCTGCGCGATCAGCGGCGCGATGATGCTCGAGCGCTGGTCCAGCGCGATCCGCGCCTTCGGGACTGTGCGTCAGGCTCGACCGCGCGCGTGCGGCGAACCTCCGTGCAAGCGCAGGCGTGATGTCACGCAGCAGCGCCTGCGGCATCCTCGCCGCGCGGCACGAGCGAACCTGCGAGCTGCAGCCCTTCGGGCGATTCCAGCACCAAGCAGCACGCGCTCGGCGCCGGAGAGCTCGGTGGCTTCGTCGATCAGGAATTCGTGCAGTTCGGCGGCGCTGCGCAACTCGTTCAGGCGCAGTCCGGTGTCGACCAGCCGCTCGAACGGCTCGCGCAGATTCGCCTCGCCCGCCAGGTGGGCAGCGCGCTGTTGCGGAGACAGGCGGCGCTTGCGGGCGTCCTTGAGCCACGCGCCGACGATCTCGCGATGCACGTCGATCTTGGTCGAGGTAATTGCGGCGCAGGCCTTCGTCGCTCACGTGCGACGATGCGCTTCGATCATGCAACCGGTACGCCATAGCGAGCGCCTTCGCGCGCAGCCGCCGGCCTCCCCGTTGGCCGAAAGTGCCTGGCTGTGCTCGCCCACCAGATGTTGGCGGGCGACGAGAGGCCAGGTTGCGTCGCGAGTCCCATTGACTCGTGCAGCCGCGTCGCCCGACGGGAAGCCGTCAACGCTTCGCGGAGATTGCCTGCGGCGAGATGAATCTCCGCGAGATGAGCGACAGGACCACGAGTTCGAACACGTCGTTCTTGTGCGCGCGCAACTCCCGTTACCGCGCGCTCGACGTGAGGCAACGCCGCCCCCGACGGATCCCCTTCCGCGTAGGCAAGCCAGCCACGAAGGGTGGATGGTGAACGCGGCGTCGCTGGGGTTTTCAGCACCTTGGCTCATCGAGGCGGGCACGAATTCGCGCGCCGCAGCGAGATGTCCCATCTCCAGCTCGACCACTGCCCTGGACGCTGACTGCGTCCCGACCCACGTTGCCGCCGGTGCGGCGATAGATCTCAGCGGCCTTCGCAGGCGAGCCGGCGGGCGCGACGATGACTGGCCGAGCGAGGCGCAGATAACGCCAGGTTGCTGGAAGGCAACGCCCTGGCGCTCGACGTATCCCGCGGCCTCGAAGCGCGGCGAGCGATTGATTGGCAGCCTTCTGGGCGAGCGGCGATATCCGCAACGTTGTAGCTGAGGATGTTGCTTGCGTTGCCTACGCCGTACAAGTCTCCGCCAGCTTCGCGCGATCGCCAATGCCTCGCCGGCAGCCTTCCCGGCATTCAGGGACCCGTCCCAGGTCGCTGCACGCGGCGGCGACCGCCCATAGCAGATGGCCCTGCCCGACGGGGTCGCCGATTGGTTCGAACAATTCGCGCGGCACGCGCGGCATTCGTGCACGGCGTCCTCGCTACCGCTTTTGCTCGCGGAACTGTGCTTCCGCGAGGCGCAACAGACGCGAGGGCTTCGGAGCGCGACGCTCTTGCTCTGGCGCGGCGGCCTTCAACGCAGTGCCGGCCGCCGCCGCTGCCTTCTTCGAATTCTCCCATGGCGCATTTGCACCAGCGCCTGGCGATTGCAGCGCCTGCGCTTTGAAGGCTGCCGAACTGGCGGTCTTTGCGAGCCTGAGCATTGCTTCGGCATCGGCGCGGGCACGGGCAAGTCGCCCTGGGCAATGAAGCTCTCCGCACGCAGGTCGAGCAGGTCGAGTCGGGCCTGACACCCGGGCGGGTCTTCGCGAGCGCTGCCGTGGCTGTTTCGATGGCCTCGCATGCTGACCTCAGCCCATGCCAGGTCGCCAACCCGCTGGGCTATGGAAGGAGCTTTGTTCGCTGGCCGCGGGCGCGGCGGGCGTAGAGCGCCGTCCCGACCTTTGCTTCCTGGTCGGCGAAGCCGGCATAGGGTTGCTTTTGCTTTCCGTTTCGAGGCACGGTTGCTCCGGTCAAAGCGGGCGCCCGCGAGAGGAGACCGATATTAGTCTACAGGGGCGCGCGCAAGACGACGGACCGGCAGATCAGTAGAATCGTTCGACCTTGCCGGTGTAGAGCACAGGGCCCGTCGGGGCACCCGTCGTGCGAGCCGCCCGAGGGCTCCAGGCTGACCGCGAGGGCCGGAACGTTCGCGAGCGAGACATCGGGCGGCGCGGGCAGCGCGACGCGACTAACGCCGCTGTCCTGAATGAGGCCGAGGGACTTCGGCACGCCGCCTTCCGGCAGCATCCACAGCTCCAGCGCCTTTCCAGCGGGACCGTCGCCGCGCCGACCGCTTTGACCGTCATGAAGCGGTCGTCGCGCATCATCGTTGCGATCAGTGCAGGCTTAGCGTCCGGACCGGCCAGCACCGCGACGATCTGCTGGTTTGCCACTTCGGGCTTCGGTCCCAGCAGCGTCACGCCAAATGCCGATCACGGGCGACCATGCTCGCGAGCGCCAGTCCGCGCCACACCGACAACGCTTGACCACCACGATGTCGCCGAGACGGCTCATGCGTTTGAGTCCGAGCCGCCTGGCGATCGCGATCCATACGCGCGGCGGCGGCGTGATCGGCGCGGCCCCTTCGGTCAGCGGCGCCAATCGCAATTCCCAGTCGCGCATCGCGGCCGCGACCATCGCTGTCGTCGAGCGCGACCCGCTCGAGGCGCAACCGGGCGCGCGGCGGCAGCGTGCCGAGCGCGTATTCCGCGGCCAGTGCGTCGAGGCGCTGCAGTCGGTCGGGTCGGGACAGGTTCATTGTTGTTTTCTAGCCTCCGCATCTCAGTTGCGTACATAACCCGACACGGTCGAGGCAGCCCTTCAACCGTTCCAGGCCACGGCGCACCCACGACTTGACCGTCCCCAGCGGCTGGCGCAGGTGGTCGGCCAGTTCGGCGTGCGACAGTCCCTGATAGAACGCCAGCGCGATCGCCTGTTTCTGCCCCGCGTCGAGTGCGTCCACGCAGTCGCGCACCAGCCGCGCCTGCGCGCCCGCCAGCAGCATCTCCACGGGCGTCGGATCGCCCGAGGGCAGGTCGAACTCCTTTCCGTCGTCGTCGTCCAGGTCGTCATCGTGACCGTGTCCAGTTCCCGTCGCCGCAGCTGGTCGAGGCACGGTTGCGTACGATCGGTGGACAGCCACGTCAATGGCTGGCTTTGGCCGCTTGGTAGGATCCTGCGTGGTGCCAGACGCTGACGAACGCGTCCTGCAGGACCTCCTCGGCTGCTGCGCCTTCCCTCAGGATACGCACGGCGACCCCGTATAGATGCGACGAGGTCTGCCGGTAGGGTCCGCGAACGCTTGCCTGGTCGCCCAGCGCGACCTTCGCCAGCAGCGCCGCCAGCGCGTGCGCTGCCGTCGCGGCGGCTGTCAGGGCGTCAGCCACTCCGGAGGCGGCCCTCGTGCCACAGCACGTCGGGCGCGCCGCCGGCGCGATTGAGGGCGCGGGCGAGCACGAACAGCAGGTCCGACAGGCGGTTCAGATAGACGCGGGAGTGCCCGCTGACGGCCTCCACGGCCGCGAGGCGGATCAGCGAGCGCTCGGCGCGCCGGCAAACCGGTGCGCGCGACGTGGGCCAGCGCCGCGGCACGGGTTCCGCCCGGCAGGATGAATTCCTTGAGCGGGGCGCAGGTCGGCATTGAACGCCTCGACCGCTCCTCGAGCCGCGTGACGTGGGCGTCGGTCACGGCGACATAGCCGGGGATCGACAGCTCGCCACCCAAGTCGAAGAGATCGTGCTGCACGTCGGTCAGGCATTTCGCGATGGCCTGCGGAAGCGGCTCGGCGCAGCAGCGTGCCCAACACCGAATTGAGTTCGTCGACGGCGCCGATGGCCTCGATCCGCGGCGCATCCTTGGAACGCGCGAACCGTCGCCCAAGCCGGTCTCGCCGGCGTCGCCGGTGCGCGTCACGATCTTCGATAAGCGATGACCCATGGGTCGTTGCGGTCTGGCATAGTGCGGGACTGTCGATTGAGGGTAGCGAAATCGGCACACGCGAGCAAGCGGACGCAGTCCGTCGGCTGTGGACTTGCCGACGTGATCGGCCGGCACCGCTCCGGTGGAGGATCGCCATGAACCCCTATGAAGACCATCTCGACCGCAATGCCGCCAACTACGCGGCGCTGACGCCGTTGTCGTTCATCGCGCGCACGGCGTATATCTGGCCGCACCGCGTGGCGGTCGATCCACGGCGAGCGGCGCTACACGTGGGCCGCGACCTACGCGCGCTCGCGCCGCCTCGCCTCCGCACTCGCGCAGCCGCGGCTTCGGCAAGGGCGACACCGATCGCGGTGATGCTCGCCAACACGCCCGAGATGATCGAGTGCCATTTCGGCGTGCCGATGACGGGCGGCGTGCTCAACACGCTCAACACGCGCCTCGACGCGCGAGGCGATCGCGTTCATGCTGGCGCACGGCGAGGCGAAGGTGCTGCTCACCGACACCGAATTCGCGCCGATCGTCGCGAAGGCGCTGGCGCTCGCTGACGTCGAAGCCGCTCGTCATCGACGTCGTCGACGTGCAGCGGTCCCGGCGGCGAACTGCTCGGGCGAAATCGACTACGAGACGTTCATCGCGGAAGGCGATCCGGAATTCGCGTGGGCAGCCGCCCGCCGACGAATGGGACGCGATCTCGCTCAACTACACGTCCGGCACGACCGGCGATCCGAAGGGCGTCGTCTACCACCATCGCGGCGCCTATCTCAACGCGCTGTCCAACATCATCGACTGGGGCATGCCGCGGCACGCGGTGTACCTGTGGACGCTGCCGATGTTCCACTGCAACGGCTGGTGCTTCGCGTGGACGATGGCCGCGAACGCCGGCACGAACGTGTGCCTGCGCAAGGTCGAGGCCGACGGCGATCTTCGATGCGATCCGCGACGCACAAGGTCACGCATTACTGCGGCGCGCCGATCGTGCATTCGATGCTGATCAACGCGCCGGACGAAATGAAGCGCGGCATCGACGCACAGGTGCATGGCCTCGTCGCGGCGGCCGCGCCGCCGCGCGGCGATGATCGAAGGCATGGAGACGCATGGGCTTCGACATCACGCACGTCTACGGCCTCACCGAGGCGTACGGGCCGGCCGCCGTGTGCGCGAAGCATCCGGAATGGGACGCGCTCGACATCGGCGCGCGCACCGAGCGCAACGGCCGGCAGGGCGTGCGCTACACCTGCCAGGAAGGGATGACGGTGATGGACCCGGAGACCATGCGGCCGGTGCCGTGCGGACGGCGAGACGATGGGCGAGATCATGTTCCGCGGCAACATCACGATGAAGGGCTACCTGAAGAACCCGCAGCACGACCGACGAAGCGTTCGCCGGCGGCTGGTTCCACTCCGGCGACCTCGCGGTGATGCAGCCGGACGGCTACGTGAAGATCAAGGACCGCTCGAAGGACATCATCATTTCCGGCGGCGAGAACATCAGCTCGATCGAAGTCGAGGACGCGCTCTATCGCCACCCGGCCGTGCTGGCGGCCGCCGTCGTTGCGCAGCCCGATGCGAAATGGGGCGAGACGCCGTGCGCGTTCGTGGAACTGAAGCCCGGCGCGGCGACGACGCGAGGCCGAACTCATCGCGCACTGCCGCGAGCATCTGGCGCGATTCAAGGTGCCGAAGCGAGTCGTGTTCGGCGAAATTGCCGAAGACGTCCACCGGCAAGATCCAGAAGTTCCTGCTGCGCGAGCGGGTCAAATCCACCGCGGCTATACAGTAGGCGGAGCGTGAGTCCGCGGCCAAAACCGCTTCCGCCGCCGCCAGGTCCTCGAGCGCGAAGCCGACGGACTTGAACACGGTGATCTGATCGTCGCGCGTGCGGCCGGATGCGTCGCCGCGCGCGAAGTCCCGCAATTCGGCCACGATGCTTCGAGAGCCGATCGCGCCGCTCGCGATCGCCTGCACGACATCGCCGCCTTCCGCGAGCGCCGCCTGCCGGTCATCCGACGACGATAAGGTCCGCGCGTTGCAGTGGCTTCGTCGTCGGTCTCGCGCATGCGGCGCCTGAACGCGCCGACCAGGTCGAGGTGCGTGCCCGGCACCAGCCAACGGCCGAGGACGAGCGGCGCAGTCGACAACGTCGCGCACGAAACGATGTCCGCGTCCGCGACGCGCTGCGCTCGAGGTCCGCGTGGCATGCGCGGGGATGCCGGCCCGCGTGCAGTCGGCCGCGGTCCGTTCCGCATGTTCCAGCGTGCGACTCCAGATGGTGACTTGGTCGATGGGACGCACGTGCCTGTGGCGCGTCGATGAGGCCGCGGCACAGGCGTCCGCGCCGACCATCACGAGGCGGCGCGCGTCGCGGCGCGCCAGTTTGTTTGCCGCGTACGCCGACGCGCCGGCAGTGCGGCGCGCAGTCAGCTCTTCGCCGTCCAGCGTCGCGAGGGGCGCTTCCGTTGGTCGCGTCGAACAGCACGTAGGTGGCCGCGACCGAGCGCTCGCCGCACGCTGGCGTTGCCGGGAAATACCGTCACCAGCTTGACGCCGACATGGCGACCCGTGCGCCACGCGGGCATCAGCAACAGCGACGCCGTGGGCGACCCCGGCACCTCGATCGGCATGATTGACGCGCAACGGCGCGCGTGGACTTCTGGGCGCAAGGCTTCGTGCGAGCGCCGCGAGCAGTCGCGGCCAGCGGCAGGCGCGCGCGAACCGCTTGCCGCGTCGAAGATCTGCATCAGCCGGGCGCTTCGGCCAACGACAGGAGCGAAGCATTGCCGCCCGGAGGCCGTCGTGTTGATCGGTGACGGTGCGCTCGCTCAAGAGTCCGCGTCGCAATCGTAACCGCCGGCACTCGGCGACGACGAGCGGAACGATCGGGCCGGGCGAGCGCCGCCAACGTCCGGCGCAATTCGCGCTTCACGCCGCGGCGGTGCCGGCGAAGCAGCACCACATCGGGCTCAGCGGCCAGCGGATCGGGGACGAGTTCGCAGCGAACGCCGGCCATTGCCGCGCACGCGATGGCTCGATGCCGATGCGGCGCAGCAGCGCGATGTTGCCGCGTCGCCGTCGCCACACGCGCCTGCGCGGCCAGTTCGCTTTCGGCGTCGGCGACGCAGGCGACACGCCCGCGCGGCCGCAGGTACAGCGTGTTGGTTTCGCCGGTGGGTCCGGGCAACTCTTCGCCTGCGTTCACATCGGTCGGAAGCGGTGGCGGCGCGCCTCTGACGAGCCGCGGCAGGTAGTGCGGTCCGCCTGCCTTGGGACCTGTGCCGGACAGACGGTCGCCGCCGAACGGCTGCACGCCGACGACCGCGCCGATGATGTTGCGGTTGACGTAGACGTTGCCGGCGCGAATGCGCGCGAGGATCGCCGCGACGGTTTCGTCGATGCGCGTCTGGATGCCGTGCGTCAGCGCCGTAGCCGGTGGCGTTGATCGCATCGAGCAGTGCGCGAGCGTCGTCGCTGCCGCCAGCGCACGACGTGCAGGACCGGTCCGAACACTTCCGCGCGTCAGGCGCAGTCCGCGACGTCGCGCAGATCTGATCAGCGTCGGCGCGAACGTAACGTCCCGTGGCGCGCATTCGCCGGGCAGCGGCAGCTCGAACACGTCGGCGCCGGCCGCGCGCATCTGCGCGACGTGCGCGACGAGCATCGCCTGCGCGTCGGCATCGATCACCGGGCCGACATCGGTGGCGAGCCGCGCGCGGATCGCCGACGCGCAGCTCGCTGCATCGCGCCTTGCAGCATCGTCACGACGCCGGTCGGCGATGTCGTCCTGCAGGCACAGGACGCGCAACGCCGAGCAGCGCTGGCCGGCGCTGTCGAACGCCGACGCGAGCGCGTCGGCGACGACCTGCTCGGACAGCGCCGAGCTGTCGACGATCATCGCGTTCATGGCCGCCGGTCTCGGCGATCAGCACCGCGATCGTCGTGCGCGCTGCGCGAGCTGCCGGTTGATGAGCCGCGCGACGTCGGTCGAGCCGGTGAAGAGGACGCCCGGCGATGCGCGGGTCGGCGACGAGCGCCGCGCCGACGGTTTCGCCGCGGCCCGGGCAGCAACTGCAGCGCGGCGGCGCGGCACGCCGGCGCGATGGAACAGCGCACCGCGGCTGCCGCGATCAGCGGCGTCTGCTCGGCGGGCTTCGCGAGCACCGGGTTGCCGGCGGCGAGCGCCGCGCCGACCTGGCCGACGAAGATCGCCAGCGGAAAATTCCACGGCGCGATGCAGACGATCGGGCCTGAGCGGCGCGTCGCACCGCGAGTGCGCTGCCGCGCCTGCGCCGCGTAGTAGCGGCAGGAAGTCGGCCGCCTCGCGCACTTCGCCGACGGCGTTCGCCGAGCGTCTTGCCCGCTTCGCGCACGGCGAGCGCGATCAGCGTCGGCGCGTTCGCGCTTCGAGGAGATCGGCCGCGCGCTCGAGGCACGCCGCGCGCTCGGCGGCGGGAGTGTTCGACCACGCCGGCCCCTGCTCGACGGCGACGATCGACGGCATGCGCGACGTCCGCGGCGCGTCGCCTCGATCACCGTGCCGACGACGTCGCCGGCGGTCCGCGCGGATTGCGCACCGCGCCGCCGTTCCGCGACTGCAGAGCATCGTAGCTCGCCGAGCATCGGCGCGCGCGTCGACTGCGCCGGCGACCGCCGCCAGAGTCGCGCGTCGAGCGCGCGCAGCTCGGCGTCGTCGGAGAAAGTCGATGCCCTGCGAATTCCTGCGCCCCGGCATGCAGCGCGATGGGCAGCGGGATCGCCGGATGCGGCGTGCCGCCGGTCGCTCTGCGCACGCGCGACCGGATCGGCGACCAGCTGACGCGATGCTGCACGGCCGGATCGACGATGCGGTTGACGAACGAGCGTGTTGGCGCCGTTCTCGAGGCAGCCGGCGCACCAGATACGCGAGCAGCGTCTCGTGCGAGCCGACCGGCGCGTAGATGCGGCACGCGCGGTCGAGCTTGTCCTGGCCGACGACCTGGTCGTAGATGCTCTCGCCCATGCCGTGCAGGCACTGGAACTCGTAGCGCGGCGTCGCCGGCCAGCGCGTGGATCGCGGCGATCGTGAACGCGTTGTGGCTCGCGAACTGCGGATAGATCGCGTCGGGCGCGCGCGAGCATCGCCTTCGCGCACGCGAGATAGGCGACGTCGGTGTGCGACCTTGCGCGTGAACACGGGATAGTCCGCGCAGCCCGTCGCACCTGCGCGCGCTTGATCTCGGTGTCCCAGTACGCGCCCTTGACGAGCCGCACCATCAGCCGCCGGCGATGCGGCGGCGCGAGCGCGACGAGCCAGTCGATGACGTGCGCGCGCGCTTCTGGTAGGCCTGCACGACGAAACCCAGCCCGTCCCAGCCCGCGAGCGCAGGCGTCGCCGGCGAGCGCGGCGAGGATGTCGAGCGAGAGGTCGAGGCGGTCGGCCTCCTCGGCGTCGATGTTGAAGCCGATGTCGTAGTCGCGCGCGAGTTGCGCGAGCGCGCGCACGCGCGGCGACGAGCTCGGCCATGCACGCGCTCGCGCTGCGCGCGCGAGTAGCGCGGATGCAGCGCCGAGAGCTTGACCGAGATGCCGGGACCTGCGATAGACCCCGCGCCCGTCTGACGCGCGGCCGATCGCGTGGATCGCGGTCTCGTACGCGACGAAGTAGCGGTGCGGCGTCGTCGGCCGTCATCGCCGCCTCGCCCAGCATGTCGAACGAGAACGTGTAGCCGCGCGCTTCGCGCTCGCGCGCGTTGGCGAGCGCCTCGTCGATCGTGCGGCCCGGTGACGAACTGCCGGCCGAGGAGGCGCATCGCGAGGTCGACGCCCTTGCGGATCAGCGGCTCGCCGCCCTTGCGCAGCAGCGACGCCAGCGCCTGCTCGAGCGTGCCTTCGCTGCGCGAGTCGACGATCTTGCCGGTGACGAGCAAGCCCCACGCCGCCGCATTGACGAACAGCGACGGCGACGCGCCCGACGTGCGTGCGACCAGTCGCCCTGCTGATCTTGTCGCGGATCAGGCGGTCGCGCGTCGCCGCGTCGGGAATGCGCAGCAGCGCTTCGGCGAGGCACATGAGCGCGATGCCCTCGCGCGCTGTCGAGCGAGAACTCGAGCATCAGCGCATCCACGCCTCCGGCCTTCGTGCGCGAAGCGCGCAGCACGCCTTCTGGCTAGCGACGTAGCGAGCCGCCTGCGCTGGTCGCGCAGCGCGCCCGGCGGCAAGGGCTGCCTCGCCGGCCGGCGCCGACCACGCCGGCCTCATCGCGGCGGTAATCCGCGGCGATGCGTTCGCGCAGCGCCGTGGCGGTGGCGTAGGGAACGCGAGTTGGGAGGGTGTCGCGCACGCCTCAAGTTGCGTTGCAGCTAGTTCGCCAAGGTCGACTGGCTGCAAGAATATGGCCGAGTCGGGCGGCGTATCATACCGGCTCGCGCGGCGTGCGGCATTCGCATCGCGCCTACGCCGCGTGAGGTCCGGTAGGGTCGAACCACCGAGGCGAGCGGCCATGAACGCTCCCGTCGAAGCGGCGTTGCAGTGCCGTAAGTACTCGCGGACATTCGCGATGGCGTGTGCACGCTGACGCTGAACCGGGGCGAGCGCTTCAACCCGCTGTCGATGGCGATGATCGCCGCGCTCGACGACGGCGCTCGATGCGATCGCCCGCGATTCGACCGTGCGTGTCGTGGTGCATCGCAGGCAGCGGCAAGGCGATTCTGCGCTGGCCACGACCTGACGGAGATGCGCGCACATCCGGACGCTCGTGGCAGCGCGAGCTCTTCGGCGCCTGCAGCGCGATGATGCATGAAGCTCACGCACATCTGCCGCAGCCGGTGATCGCCAGCGGTGCACGGCATCGCCGCGGCGGCGGGCTGCCAGCTCGTGTCGCATGTGCGACCTGGCCGTGGCCGCGGATACGGCGAAGTTCGCGTCTGCCGGGCGTCAACGTCGGCGTGTTCTGCTCGACGCCGGCGGTCGGCGTGGCGCGCAACGTCGCCGCGCAAGCGGGCGATGGAGATGCTGCTGACCGGCGAGATCGATCGACGCGCACGACGGCGCGTCGACTGGGGCCTCGTCAACCGCGTCGTGCCCGGTCGCCGAGCTCGATGCCGCGGTCGCGGAGTTCGCCGACGGTGATCAAGGCCCGGAGCGCGGCCGTGGTCGCGCTGGGCAAGCGCACGTTCTATCGCGCAGGTCGAGCAAGGGCTCGCGGGCGCCTACGACGTCGCCGGCGAGGCGATGGCGTGCAACCTGCTCGGACCCGACGCGGCCGAGGGCATCGACGCGTTCCTCGGGCAAGCGGCTGCACCGCCTGATGCGGGCTCCGACGGAACTTCGATGGTTGCGCGAATCAGCCGCCGCATCGCATAATCCGCGCGGTCACAAGAAATGCGGCGCGCCTTGCACGGAGCGCCCGCCGAGCTAGCGGATGGCCGACGACACGATTCTCGAAACGCGCGGGCTCACCAAGGAATTCAAGGGCTTCGTCGCCGTCAGCGACGTCGACTCTGACCGTCCGCCGCGGCACGATCCACGCGCTGATCGGCCCGAACGGCGCCGGCAAGACGACCTGCTTCAACCTGCTCACGCATTTCCTCGACGCCGACGCGCGGCCAGATCTTCTACAACGGCCGCGAGATCACCGGCTCGCGTCCGGCGACGCATCGCGCGGCATGGGGCTCGTGCGCTCGTTCCAGATCTCCGCGGTGTTCCCGCACCTGACGGTGCTCGAGAACGTGCGCATCGCGCTGCAGCGCAAGCGGCGGCGCACTCGTTCGATTTCTGGCGCGTCGAGCGACGTGCTGCGACGCAGCTGAACGCCGCGCGCGCGCGAGCTGATCGAGGCGGTCGGGCCTGGCGGAGTTCGCAGTCGCACGGCGCGGTCGAGCTGCCCTACGGGCGCAAGCGCGCGCTCGAGATCGCGACCACGCTCGCGCTCGATCCGGAGATGATGCTGCTGGACGAGCCGACCGCCGGCATGGCGCACGAGGACGTCGAGCGGATCACGGCGCTGATCAAGCAAGGTCGTCGGCCAACCGCACGGTGCTGATGGTCGAGCACAACCTGTCGGTCGGTGTCGACGCTGTCCGACCACATCACGGTGCTCGCGCGCGGCGAGATCCTCGCGCGAGGGCGACTACGCGACGGTGTCGGCGCATCCGGACGTCGTCGCAGGCCTATCTCGGAGCCGGCCATGCCTGACGCAGTCGCCGAGCGCTGACGGCACCTGCGCTGCAGGCGCCGCTGCTCGCAGTGCGCGGGCTGCAACGCCTGGTACGGCGAGTCGCACATCCTGCACGGCGTCGACTTCGACGTGCGCCGCGGGCGAGGTGGTGACGCTGCTCGGCCGCAACGGCGCCGGCAAGACGACGACGCTGAAGTCGATCATGGGCATGGTGCCGCGGCGCGAGGGCTCGATCGCGTTCGAAGGCGCGGAAACGATCGAGCCTGCCGTCGAACCGGATCGCGCGGCTCGGCATCGCCTGCTGCCCGGAGGAGCGCGGCATCTTCGCCAGCCTCAACGTCGAGGAGAACCTGCTGCTGCCGCCGGAGGTGCGCGCGGGCGGCCTGCCGGTCGAGCAGATCTACGAGCTGTTCCCGAACCTGAAGGAGCGCCTGACGAGCCAGGGCACGAAGCTCTCGGGCGGCGAGCAGCAGATGCTCGCGATCGGCCGCATCCTGCGCACCGGCGCGCGGCTGCTGCTGCTGGACGAGCCGACCGAAGGACTGGCGCCGGTGATCGTGCAGCAGATCGGCCGCACGATCGCGCGAGCTCAAGGCAGCGAGGGCTTCACGATCCTGCTGGTCGAGCAGAACTTCCGCTTCGCGGCGACGCGTCGCCGACCGGCACTACGTGATGGAGCACGGCCGCGTCGTGGACATGATCCCGCAACGCGGAGCTCGACGCGAACATGGACAAGCTGCACGAGTATCTCGGCGTGTAGCGCGACGCGCAGCCACTTCCAACGGAGGAGCATCGATGAAGCATTCAAGCGCACGCATGATCGCGCGCTGGCGATCGCCGCGCACTGTCGCTGGCGCGCGCGCAGCGCGCAGGTTTCCGACAGCGTCGATCAAGATCGGCGTGCTGACCGACATGTCGAGCCTGTACACCGACCTGGCCGGCGCGGGCTCGGTCGTCGCCGCGCAGATGGCGGTCGAGGACTCCGGCATCGAAAAGCGCGGCTACGAAGGTCGAGATCCGTGTCGGCCGACCACCAGAACAAGCCGCGACGTCGGCTCGAGCATCGCGCGCCAGTGGTACGACGTCGACAAGGTCGACGTCGATCGTCGACGTGCCGAACTCCGGCGTCGCGCTCGCGGTCAACCAGATCACGCAAGGACAAGGGCAAGGCGTTCCTGGTCTCCGGCGCCGCGTCGTCGGACCTGACCGGCAAGGCGTGCTCGCCGAACACCATCCACTGGACCTACGACACCTGGATGCTCGCCAACGGCACCGGGCAGCGCGATCGTCAAGACCGGCGGCGACACCTGGTTCTTCCTGACCGCCGACTACGCGTTCGGCCACGCGCTGGAGCGCGACACCGAGGCGGTCGTGCTCGAAGAACGGCGGCAAGGTGCTGGGCAAGGTGCGCGCATCCGCTCAACACCCAGGACTTCTCGCTCGTTCCTGCTGCAGGCGCAGGCGTCCAAGGCGAAGATCATCGGCCTCGCCAACGCCGGCGGCGACACCATCGAACTCGATCAAGCAGGCGGCCGAGTTCGGCATCGTCAAGGGCGGCCAGAACCTCGCCGGCCTGCTGGTGTTCCTCACCGACATCCACGCGCTCGGGCTTGCCGACGGCGCAGGGCCTCATCGTCACCGAGACGTTCTACTGGGACACGAACGACCAGACGCGCGCGTTCGCGAAGCGCTTCGCCGCCGCAGGACAAGGGCATCCATCCGACGATGGTCCATGCCGGCGTCTACGCGGCGGTGCTGCACTACCTGAAGGCGGTCGAGGCGCTGAAGAGCGACGACGGCACGCAAGGTGATCGCCAAGATGAAGGAGATGCCGACCGACGATCCGCTGTTCGGCAAGGGCACGATCCGCGTCGACGGCCGCAAGATCCATCCGGCCTACCTCGTCGAAGTGAAGAAGCCGTCCGAGTCGAAGGGACCGTGGGACTACTACAAGGTCCGCGCGACGATTCCGGCCGACCAGGCGTTCCGTCCGCTGGCCGACGGCGGCTGCCCGCTGGTGAAATGACAGACGTCGGCCCGCCCTGCGATCCCGCGCATGCGTGGGACGGGCGCGAGCGGAGCATGCCCAATGGAGATCTTCGGCATCCCGACGCAGGCCCTGTTCGGGCAGCTGCTGATCGGCCTCATCAACGGCGCGTTCTACGCGATGCTGAGCCTCGGGCTCGCCGTGATCTTCGGCCTGCTCAACATCATCAACTTCACGCACGGCGCGCAGTACATGATGGGCGCGTTCTGCGCGTGGTTCCTGCTCGAGCAATGCGGGCATCGGCTACTGGTGGGCGCTCGCTGCTCGCGCCGATCGTCGATCGGCGCCACCGGCGTCGTGATCGAGCGGCACGATGCTGTCGCGGCTCTACAAGCTCGACCATCTCTACGGACTGCTGCTGACCTTCGGCCTGGCGCTCGATCATCCAGGGGCTGTTCACGCAACTACTACGGTAGCTCGGGCCAGCCCTATCGGTTGCCGGACGAATTCGCCGGCGCGTGCAACCTCGGGCTTCATGTTCCTGCCGAAGTACCGCGCGCTGGGTGATCGTCGCGTCGCTGATCGTGCTGCCTCGTCGACGTGGTTCGTGATCGAGCGCACGAAGCTCGGCTCGTACCTGCGCGCGGCGACCGAGAACCCGGCGCTGGTGCAGGCATTCGGCATCAACGTGCCGCGCGATGATCACGCTGACCTACGGCTTCGGCGTGGCGCTCGCGCGCGTTCGCCGGCGTGATGGCCGCGCCGATCTACCAGGTCAGCCCGCAGATGGGCGCGAATCTCATCATCGTCGTGTTCGCCGTGGTCGTCATCGGCGGCATGGGCTCGATCATGGGCGCGATCCTCACCGGCTTCGGCCTCGGCGTCATCGAAGGGCCTGACCAAAGTAGTTCTATCCCGAGGCGTCGAACACGGTGATCTTCGTCGTCATGGTCGATCGTGCTGCTCGTCAAGCCCGCCGGGCTGTTCGGCAAGGAACGCTAGAACCGCCATGGCGATCGCGACGATCGTCCGCAGCGGTGCCGCCGGCGCGCGACGTCATGCTGATCGCGACCGTCGTCATGACGGCGGTGCTCGTGCGTCGCGCCGTTCGTCGGCGTCTATCCGGTGTTCCTGATGAAGGCGCTGTGCTTCGCGCTCTTCGCGTGCGCGTTCAACCTGCTGCATCGGCTTCGGCGGGCTCCTGTCGTTCGGCCACGCGATGTTCCTCGGCACGGCCGGCTATGCCTCGCGCGCATGCGCGCCAAGGTCTGGGGCTTGCCGCCCGAAGCTCGCGATCCTTGCTCGGCACCGCGCGCGGCGGCGGCGCTGGGCGTCGTCGTCGGGCTGCTGGCGATCCGGCGGCAGGGCATCTATTTCGCGATGATCACGCTCGCGCTGGCGCAGATGATCTTCTTCTTCTGCCTGCAGGCGCCGTTCACCGCGCGGCGAGGACGGCATCCAGTCGGTGCCGCGCGGCAAGCTGTTCGGCGTGCTCGACCTGTCCAACACGCTCGTCGATGTACTACGTGGTGCTCGGCGATCTTCCTCGGCGGCGTTCCTGTTCATCTACCGCGTCGTGCACTCGCCGTTCGGGCAGGTGCTGAAGGCCATCCGCGAAAACGAGCCGCGCGCCGATTTCGCTCGGCTACGACGCCGACCGCTACAAGCTCGTCGCGTTCGTCCTGTCCGCGACGCTCGCCGGGCTGGCCGGCGCGACCAAGGCGATCGTGTTCCAGCTCGCGTCGCTGACCGACGTCCACTGGACGATGTCGGGTGAGGTCGTGCTGATGACGCTGCTCGGCGGCATGGGCACGATCTTCGGGCCGGTGGTCGGCGCGTTCACGATCATCGGCGCTCGAGAACTACCTCGTCAGCGTTCGGCCAGTGGGTGACGGTGATCACCGGCGCCATCTTCGTCGTCTGCGTGCTGCGCGTTCCGCCGCGGGATCGTCGGCGAGCTTCGGCGTGGTGGGCGCGCCGGCGCGGCTGACGCTGCGGCCTCGCGTGCGCGCGTCGGTGCCTCTGCTGCTCGCGCCGCGCCTGGACGCTCGCCGCAACGGCGTCTACGTCGTCAGCGGAAGCTGCCGCGATGGCCGTCCGCATGGCGCGCTACGAACTGCGCATGCCCGACGGCCGGTTGCGCGTGGCCGGCGCGTTCAATCACGGCAAGCGCATCGGCAGCTTCCTGTTCTGGAACGCCGCCGGCGCGCGCATTGCGCTCCTTCCCTTCGACGACGATGCCATGAACGGCACGGTGGCGCTTTGGTATCTGGCGGCCAACGCGAAGACCGAAGCCCAAGCCCAAGCTCGAGGCCGCGTATGCCAACGGCTGCTGGCCGGCGATACGCGGTCGTGGTACCCGGATGGCCGCCCGCGCGCCGAATTCCGCTACGATCACGGCGTTCTGGCGGAGGCCCGGGCCTGGAGCGCGAAGGCGCTCTCGCTGTCGGACGCCGAGGCGCGCGCCTTGGCCGCGCGCGACCAGGCGAGCGGACGAGCAGTTCTACAATACGCTCGAGGCGATCGTCCGCGACAATCCGCCGCCCTGCGAAACGAATGGGAGGAAGCCATGAAATCGAGCAAACGGCGCCACCTGCTGCAAACCGCGGTCCTGATGACGGCCGGCGATGGGTGCCTACGGATCCGGCGCAGGCCCAGAGCGCAGCCACGGACGCCGTTTGGCGTGCCGCCGACGTTCATCCCGATCGCGGGAACTGCCGATGTCTTCTCCGGTGCGGCGCATCTATTGCATCGGCCGCAACTACGCCGCCCATGCGCGCGAGATGGGCTCCGACCCGACGCGCGAGCCGCCGTTCTTCTTCCAGAAGCCGACCGATGCGATCCAGATCGTGCCGCCGCGGCACGGTGCGACCATCCCTATCCGACGCTGACGAAGAACTACCACTACGAGAGTCGAGCTGGTCGCGGCGCTCGACAAGGGCGGGCGCAATATCCCGATCGACCAGGCGCTCGACCTGCGTCTACGGCTACACGCGTCGGCCTCGACATGACGCGGCGCGACCTGCAGCGCGCGATGGGCGACGAGAAGAAGCCGTGGGAGATCGGCAAGAGCTTCGACCATTCGGCGCCGCTCGGTCCGTTGCAGCCGGCGGCGAAGACCGGTCCACTTCACCGAAGGGCGCGATCTGGCTCAAGGTGAACGGGCAGATCAAGCAGACACGCCAACCTCGAACCAGATGATCTGGTCGGTGGCCGGAGCAGGTCAGCAAGCTGTCGCAGGCGTTCGAGCTCATGCCCGGCGACATCATCTATTCCGGGACGCCCGGAAAACGTCGGTCCGGTCGTCAAGGGCGACGTGATGACGCGGCCACATCGACCGGCTGCCCGACATCAGCGTGAAGGTCGTTTGACCGTGGCGGTTTGAGCCGCGATCGCTCGGTGCCCAATGCGCGCGCCATGCGCTCGCGATAGCAAGCCGAAGCGCGCTTTTGACGGTGGAAGGGCTTTCGCGCTAGATTGTCGCCGAAGCGTTGGCATTCTCCTTGCTTCGCGTCCGCAGCCGCTTTTCCACCCGAAGGTGATATTCCCATGCGCATTTCCACGCTTCGCCGCGGTCTCGGCGTCCTGGCTCGTCGGCGCGGCATTCATCCAGCCGTCGCCGCGGCGCTCGTCGCGTCGCCCGCTGCCGCTGCGGAACTGAAGATCGCGGTGGCGGCCGATGTCACGTCGATCGACCCGCATTTCTTCAACCTGTTTCCCAACAACAACATCGCCGAGCACATCTTCGACAAGCTCGTGCAGATGGACCCCGATTCGAAGATGATCCCAGGCATCGCGACGTCGTGGAAGACGATCGACGACGACGACGTGGGAATTCAAGTTGCGCAAGGGCGTCAAGTTCCACGACGGCAGCGAGCTGACCGCCGAGGACGTCGTGTTCTCCATCGACCGCGTGCCGCTGGTGCCGAACAGTCCGGGCCGTTCACCGCCTACACCAAGGCGATCGTTTCGAAGCAGATCGTCGATCCCGTACACGCATGCGCCTCAAGTACGCGGCGCCCGTATCCGCTCGCGCCCAACGACCTGTCGACGATCTACATCGTGTCGAAGAAAGTGGCGAGCGAATGCCACGACGGATGACTTCAACACCGGCAAGGCGGCGATCGGCAGCGGCCGCTTCAAGTTCGTCCGCTACGTGAACGGCGACCGCGTGGAACTCGCGCGCAACGACAACTACTGGGGCGACAAGCCGGTCTGGGACAAGGTCACGTTCAAGATCATCAAGAGCGAGCCGTCGCGCGTCGCGCGCTGCTGTCCGGCGATGTCGACGCCATGGAAGCAGCGTGCCGACGGCCGACCTCGCGCGGCTCAAGGCCGACCCGAAGTTCAACATCACGTCGAAGATTTCGCATCGCGTGATCTATTTCAACTTCGACCACCTGGATCGCGTGAGCCCGTTCATTTTCGCCAAGGACGGCAAGCCGCTCGCGAAGAACCCGCTGCTCGACATCCGCGTGCGCCGCGCGATTTCCAAGGCGATCAACCGCCCGGCGATCGCCGAACGCGTCATGGAAGGGCCAGGCGATTCCCTCGGGCCAGCTGGTGTCGGACAAGCTGTTCGGCAACGTGCCGGGGCTCGAAGGCCGACGCGTACGACCCGGAGGGCGCGAAGAAGCTGCTCGCCGAAGCCGGTTATCCCGACGGCTTCAATATCACCGATCCACGGACCATCCGGGACGCTACGTCAACGACGAGAAGATCGTGCAGGCCGTGGCGCAGATGCTGGCGCGCGTCGGCATCGCGGCCAAGGTCGAGACCGCGCCGATGGGACCGTACGCTTCGCCGCGCGTCGAAGCAGGAATTCAGCTTCGACATGGTCGGCTGGGGCGCGTCGACCGGCGAAGCAGTCGTCGCCGCTGCGCTCGCTGCTCGCGACCTACAACACGCGACAAGGGCCTGGGCGCCGTGAACTGGGGCCGCTACAGCAATCCCAAGGTCGACTACCTGATCGAGCAGGCGCTGCAGCAGGTCGACGACGAGAACTCGCAGGATCATGCTGCAGCGGGCGACGGAGCTCGCGATGCAGGACCTGGGCATCATGCCGATCCACTTCCAGTTCACGATGTGGGCGACGCCAAGGGCGTGACCGTACATGCCGCGCACCGACGAGTACACGCTGGCGTTCCAGTTCAAGCCGGTCGGCAAGTAGACGGGCGTCGCGTCGACGGATGACGAGTAGCTTCGGGAATCGCGAGCTGAAGACCAGAACTGACCCCTGATGCTGGTCTACGTCATCCGCCGCAGCATGCAGAGCGTCGTCGTGCTGCTCGTCATGTCGCTGCTGGTGTTCGTCGGCGTCTACGCGATCGGCAACCCGATCGACATCCTGATCAACCCGCAGGCCGACCAGATCGACCGCGAGCGCGCGATCGCGGCGCTCGGCCTCGACAAGCCGCTCTGGGCGCAGTACTTGACGTTCCTGAGCGGCGCGCTGCACGGCGACCTCGGCCGCTCGTTCGTGCACAGCGACGTCGGCGCTCGGGCTGATCCTCGAGCGGATGCCGGCGACGATGGAGCTCGCGATCTCGGCGATGCTGATCGCGATCGTGCTCGGCATTCCGCTCGGACTGTGGGCGGGCTTGAAGCCCAACGGCATCGCCGGCCGCTCGATCATGGCCGGCTCGATCCTCGGCTTCTCGCTGCCGACGTTCTGGGTCGGCCTGATGCTGATCATGGTGTTCTCGGTGATGCTGGGCTGGCTGCCGTCGAACGGCCGCGGGCCGACCGACGCTGCTGTTCGGCGTCATTCCGGTGTCGTTCACTGTCGTCGGACGGGCTGAGGCATCTCGATCCTGCCGGCGACCAACCTCGCGCTGTTCAATCTGGCGCTGCTGATCCGCCTCACGCGCGCGCGGAACGCACGAGGCGCTGCTGCAGGACTACGTGAAATTCGCGCGCGCAAGGGCCTCACCAACGCGCGCGTGATCGGCGTGCACGTGCTGCGCAACATCCTGATCCCGATCGTCACCGTCATCGGCCTGCAGTTCGGCGCGCTGATCGCGCTTCGCGATCGTCACCGAAAGCGTGTTCGCGTGGCCCGGCATGGGCAAGCTCCTGATCGACTCGATCAATCTTCCTCGACCGGCCGGTGATCGTCGCGCTACCTGCTCGTCATCGTGACGCATGTTCATCGTCATCAACCTGGTCGGTCGACGTGCTCTATTCGGCGCTCGATCCGCGCGTGCGGACTGACGGAGAGCAAGGGATGAGCGTCGATGGCGCCGCCGATCCGCATCGCGAGGACGTGCAAGCCCGTTCCGGCGCGATCGTCGAGCGACTTCGTCGCCAATCCGGTCGCGATCTTCGGCTCTGGCGCTGCTCGGCGCTCGTGATCGCTCGCGGCGATCTTCGCGCCGCTCATCTCGCCGCAGAATCCGTACGACCTCGCGCAGCTCGACGTGATGGACAGCCGGCTGCCGCCGGGCTCGCGCGTCGCCAACGGCGGCACGTTCTGGCTCGGCACCGACGACCAGGGCCGCGACATGCTGTCGGCGATCTTCTACGGCCTGCGGATCAGCGCTCATGGTCGGCGTCGATCAGCGACGGTGCTGCGCGCTTGATCATCGGGCTCGCGATGGGCCTCACGGCCGCGTACGTCGGCGGCACGCGTCGAGACGCTGATCATGCGCATCGTCGACATCCAGCTCTCGTTTCCGCGCGATCCTGATCGCGCTGATCCTGATCGCGGTGCTGGGGCAGGGCACGGGCAAGGTGATCGCCGCGCTCGTCACCGTCCAGTGGGCGTACTACGCGCGCACGGTGCGCAGCGCGGCGCTGGTCGAGAAGCGCAAGGAATACATGGAGGCGGCGCGCTGCCTCGCGCTGTCGCCGTCGCGCATCGTGTTCCGGCACCTGCTGCCGAACTGCCTGCCGCCGATGATCGTCGTGGCGACGGTGCAGGTGGCGGCGGCGATCGCGCTGGAAGCCACGCTGTCGTTCCTCGGCCTCGGCCTGCCGATCACCGAGCCGTCGCTCGGCCTGCTGATCGCCAACGGCTATCAATACCTGCTGTCCGGCAAGTACTGGATCAGCTTCTTTCCCGGCATCGCGCTGCTGCTGCACGATCGTCAGCATCAACCTCGTCGCCGACCAGCTGCGCGACGTCCTCAATCCGAGGCTTCAGCGATGAACGCTGCGAGCGGAGCGTCCGGCGCAGCGATCACCGAGCCGGTCCTCAGGTCGACGGTCTGCGCACGCACTTCTTCACCAAGGCGGGCGTGGTGAAGGCGGTCGACGACGTGTCGTTCACCGTCGCGCAAGGGCGAGGTGCTGGGCCTGGTCGGCGAATCGGGCTCCGGCAAGTCGATGACCGGCTACTCGATCATGGGCCTCATCGATCCGCCGGGACGAATCGTCGCGGGCAGCATCGTCCTCGACGGCATCGCGACCTGCGCACGCTGTACGCCGGAGCAGCATGCGGCAGCTGCGCGGCAACCGGATCGCGATGATCTTCCAGGACCCGATGATGACGCTGAATCCGGTCCTGCGCATCGACGCGCAGATGGTCGAGACGATCCTCGCGCACGAGAACGTGAGCACGCGCGATGCCGCGCGGCGCGCGCGCGCGAAGCGCTGGTCAAGGTCGGCATTCCGTCGCCCGGACGAGCGGCTGCATGCGCCTATCCGCACCAGTTCTCCGGCGGCATGCGCCAGCGCGTGGCGATCGCGATCGCGCTGCTCAACAATCCGGACCTCATCATCGCCGACGAGCCGACGACCGGCGCTCGACGTCACGATCCAGGGCCAGATCCTGTTCGAGATGCAGAAGCTCACGCGCGAGACCGGCGCCGCGCTGATCTGGATCACGCACGACCTGTCCGTCGTCGCCGGGCTCGCCGATCGCGTGTGCGTGATGTACGCCGGGCCGCATCGTCGAGCAGGGCAGCGTGCGTCGACGTGCTGTCGCAGCCGCGCGCATCCGTACACGCAGGGGCTGCTCGATTCGGTGCCGTCGCGAACAGCGCAGCGCGGCGCAGCGGCTGAAGCAGATCCCGGGCATGACGCCGTCGCTGCTCGACCTGCCGCCGGGCTGCGCGTTTCGCGAGCGCTGCAGCTACGCCACGCGACGAATGCGCGACGATGTCGCCGGAGATGCTGCCGGCCGGCGCGGCGACGCCGGGCAGGCGCGTGCGCTGCTACCATCCGCTCGATGCGTCCGGCGCGCCATGAGCGCGACTGGCAGCAGCGAGCCGCCTGCGTGCACGCGGCCGCGCCGCCGCTCGTCGAGCTTGCGCGGCGTGTCGAAGCGCTTCGTGAAGTCGCTCGACGTCGCCGCGCGGATCGGCAACCTGCTCGGCGCGGGCATGCAAGGAGGAGGTCGTCCACGCGGTGGACGACGTCGATCTCGCGATCGCACCCGGCGAAGTCGTCGGGCTCGTCGGCGAATCCGGGTGCGGCAAGTCCACGCTCGGCCGGCTCGCCGTCGGGCTTCTGCCGCTGTCTCGCGGGCGAGCGCTGCTGGCAGAGGCAAGTCGCTGGCGCGGTCTCGCGCCGCGACGCCGCGCGCCGGCAGCAGCTCAAGATGCAGATGATCTTCAGGATCCGTACGCGTCGCTCAATCCGCGGATGCGCGTCGTCGACATCGTCGGCGAAGCGCCGGTCGCGCACGCGTGATCGTCGCCGGCAGCGGCAGGTCGGAATACGTCGGCCTGCAGCTGAATCGCGTCGGGCTCGATCCGATCGCTGATGCGCCGCTTTCCGCATCAGTTCTCCGGCGGGCAGCGCGCGCGGATCGGCATCGCGCGGGCGCTCGCCGTGAAGCCCGAGTTCCTGGTCTGCGACGAGTCGGTCGCGGCGCTCGACGTGTCGATCCAGGCGCAGGTGCTGAACCTGTTCATGGACCTGCAGGCGGCGCTCGACCTCACCTACCTCTTCATCAGCCACGATCTTGGGCGTGGTCGAGCACATCAGCGATCGCGTCGTCATCATGTACCTCGGCCGCGTCGTCGAAGTCGGGCCGACGCCGGAGCTCTTCGCGCGCGCCGAATCATCCGTACACGCAGGCGCTGCTCGCCGAAGCCGGCAAGGTCGACGCCGACAAGCGCACGTTCGTGCCGATCAAGGGCGAGATCCCGTCGCCGCTCGACGCCGCCGCCGGGCTGCCATTTCCATCCGCGCTGTCCGTACGCGATGGCCGATGTGCCGCGACGACGGCGCCGGCGCTGCAGCGAAATCGCGCCGGGGCGCTTGTCGGCGTGCCATCTGAACGACGAGCGTGAAGGCAGACGTCCATTTCGCCGTTCGCTCACGATCGCCGACGGCGCGCGCGATTGCCGCTCGTGCTCGATTCGCCGCATTCCGGCGAGCACTATCCCGACGACTTCGACCACGCTCCGCCGCGCGCGATCGTGCGGCAGGCGGAGGACACGCACGTCGCGCGCGCTCTATCGCGGCGCGGCGCCGCGCACGGCGCGACGCTGATCGAGGCGACGTTTCCGCGCGCGCCTACATCGACCCGAACCGCAGCCTCGCCGACATCGATCCGCGACTGCTGGCCGACGCCGTGGCCGGAGCCGCTCGCGCCGTCGCGCAAGACGCGAGCAGGGCATCGGCCTCGTCTGGCGGGTCGCGCGCGGCGGCACGCCGATGTACGCGCGCAAGCTCACGGCCGCCGAGGTGCGGCGCGCATCGATCAGCTGCTGGCGCCCGTATCACGCGGCGCTCGCCGCCGAGATCGACGCGCACCATCGCGACGTTCGGCGCCGTCTGGCACATCAACTGCCATTCGATGCCCGCGGTCGGCGATGCGAACTGCCGACGACCCGGGCCGCGAGCGCGCCGACTTCGTGCTCGGCGACCGCGACGGCGACGACGTGCGAGCCCGGCGTTCACCGCAGCTCGTCGCGCGACACGCTGCGCGGCATCGGCTACAGCCGTCGCGGTCAACGACCCGTACAAAGGGCGTCGAGATCGTCCGGCAAGCACGGCCGCCCGGCGGAGAGCCGGCACAGCCTGCAGATCGAGATCAAGCGCACGCCTCTACATGGACGAGACGACGCTCGAGCCCAACTGCGAATTCGCGCCTTGAGGCGCGACCTCGAGCGACATGCTCCGCCGCCAGGTGGCTCGCGCCACGTGCGCGCGGCGATTGGTAAGACCACGCCGCTGACCGGTCGCGGGGTGCCGCTGCCATCACTGCCGGCGCCATCGCCGGACGGCGCCGCTGCCAACGTCACGGCGGCGCAACATCCGAACAGCGGCATATCACGGAGGAACCATGATGAGTGCTTTCCCAGCGCCATCGTCGTCGGTCTCGGCGC